>JAEEGF011892367.1_pt1 | contig 103714 bp, 89 predicted proteins | sample 9134171 | NCBI WGS metagenome assembly JAEEGF01 (sample SAMN16246542, study PRJNA631951) | gut metagenome | biome: gut microbiome; feature: rumen; material: AP-attached | host: Bos | place: Iran: Karaj | collected 2018-10
AGGTGTTACCTAATGACGTCACGGAACCCACACCAAAGATACGCTGCATACGCGGCTTGATGTTGATGTCTACATAGTTTGACACGAAGTCGTCGTTATACTTGCCGTTTGTACATTGTATACCGATGATACGCAGAATACTGCTCTGGCGTTTCTCAGTCTCAATACCCATATTGATAACAGCAGAAGGCAGTTGCGACTGAGCCTTAGATACGCGGTTCTGCACGTTCACCGTTGCGATGTCAGGGTCAACGCCCTGTTTGAAATACACGTCGACGGTCGCGGAACCCGTTGAGGTGGCCTTCGACACCATATAGTCCATACCGTCCACACCGTTGATACTCTCCTCCAGGGGCTGGATGACCGACTGAATGATGGTTTTGGGGTCAGCACCCAAATAGGTGGCAGAAACACTCACCTGCGGTGGCGCGATGTTCGGATATTGCTCGATGGGCAGCGAGCTCATCGAGATATAGCCCACCAGCGCCAACACGATACTGATGGCGCATGCCATCACGTACCTATTGATAAATATATTGTTCTTCATAACCTTTCAGGAATTTTGAATGTTGAGTGTTGAATGTTGAGTGTTGAATTATTCTCGCTTCGCTGCGATGATCGAATGTCGAATTCTCAATTATTTATTGACAATCGCCAAGGCGACCATTCCACATTCCTCATTCCACATTCTTAATTCTTAATTCTTCAATTCTTCAATTTTTCACTTCTTTTCCGGCGCAGCCGGGAAAAGCACCTTCTGTCCTTCATGTAAGTTGTTGGCGCCTACGGTCACAATCTTGTCACCTTCGTTCAGACCAGTCAACGCAATATAGTGCTCGCCATCATAGATGTCCTGTGTCGTCACCTCTACAGATGTTACTGTGCTGTCTGCCTGTATCTTATACACCTGCTGCTTGTCCTGCAACTTGACGACAGACTCCTGCGGAATCACCATGACGCCCTCCTCTTGCAGAGGAATCACCACATTACCCTGCATACCTGAGTAGAGCTGACCCTTGGGGTTGGGGAACGTAGCCTTCAAAGAGATGGTACCAGTAGAAGCGTTGACCATGCCCGTAGCTCTGGTAATCTTGCCCTTATGCTCATACTCCGTGCCGTTCTTCATGACAAAACTCACTTCGAGCGAATACTTTGAAAGCGCATTGGGATCCAAGCTGAAACCTTCAGAGAGCATCATTGACAGAATCGTTTCCGGCAGTGAGAATTCAGCATCCATATTCGCGTTGCCGCTCACCGTGGTCAGATAAGTAGAAGGCGAGACCTGATCACCCGTACGTACGGTAATCTCACCGATGCTACCCGTCACAGGTGCGGTGATGGTGCAGTAGCTGAGGTTCACCCTTGCGCGGTTCACCTGTGCCCTATACTGTGCCACCGATGCTTTTGCCTGATCGTATGAGTTCTGGGCTGTTTCAAAGGTGTACTTGCTCACAATCTTCTTCTCATACAGATTCTTGGTCGACTCGTACTCGATTTTCGCACTGTTCTCCTGAGCGATGGCTGCCTGCAGGTTGGCCTGTGCTGACTGTAGCTCCAACTGGGCACTGCGAGAGTCAATCATGAACAGCAGCTGACCCTTCTTTACCTGGTCACCCTCCTTCACACAGATCCTCATCAGCTGACCACTCACCTGAGGTGTGATAGTCACATCAGTCTCACCCTTCAGCTTAGCACTGAACTTGATGGGTACTGTAATGCTCTCTTTCTTGATTGTCACCGTCTCATACGATGTCATCTCCTGCTGGGGCATGTCGATGCCGCACGCCGTCAGTCCGACCATAGCGCCAACCATCATGGCCCATGTCAAAACGTTCTTTCTTTTCATGTTGTTTGTTTTTGGTTTTTATATTATTTGAATTGTTTTCGTCATCATCCCGTTACCACTTCCGTTAGAATTAACGTCTGGGATAGGATTAATATTTCATAATATTCTGGGCAAAATTACAAATTATTTAGCAAACCGCAAAGAAAAAATAAGGAAAATTACCATGAATGGCCATGAATATATACTTCACTTAACTTAAACGCCATAAATAAGATAGATGACGATGATGGCTGTAGCCAGATAAGCGTCACGATAGTTATCCACGCGTCAAAGCCCAAACCCATTCACTTCGCTCACTTAATCACGACCTTACGGCCATTCACGATATAGATGCCCTTGGCTGTCGGCTTGCCGCTAAACTTTCGTCCGTCCAGCGTAAACCACGCATGATTCTCTGAACACGAATCTTTATCTGTGTAATCTGTGAAATCTGTGTGACCTATTCCCGTCTGTGAGCCGTCGAGGAAGTTCTTGAGCTCATAGAAGGCTGCATAGGGCATACCGGTATTGTGGTTGTAGAGGGCGGCGTTCCACCATTTGTCGGTGACACCCTTGTTGCCATTGTCCTCGGGCCACCACCAGAGAAGGCCGGTGACGCTGCTGTGTTGCTTGAGCGTGGTGATGAGGTCTGCTGTAAACTGGCGCTGACCTTCCTCAGAGTATGGGTAGGTGGCCCTATAGTCGAAGGTGGTGTCGGGCAAGTCCCATGCATAGCTGTAGCCGGTTTCAACAATCATGATGTCCTTGCCATAGTTCTTGGCTTCGAGGGTGTTGAGTGCCGTTTCCAGCGTCTGCAGATCGTTGTGGTAGGCAGGATAGTAACTCAGACCGATGATGTCGTAGTCGATGGCGTTGTTCTTCATGCGGTCGAAGAAGTCGGTCAGCACATTGGGTTTGGAAACGCGCTCGCTGTGAAGGATAATCTTGGCATCGGGGCACACTTCACGGCAGGCCAGGCCGGCATGCTTCAGAAGATTGAAGAAACGGTTCCAGTTGCTGGCACTGCTGGTAGTATAGCAGCGGTTGGCCGTGGTGCCTTCGACACCCCATAGCATGCCATACGAAATCTCGTTGCCAGTTTGAATGAAGTCGGGGGTGGCTCCGGCGTTCTTCAACTGAGTGAGGCAATCGGTGGTGTATTCATAAACCTTTGTTGCCAGCTGTTCGTCGTTCAGGTTCTTCCAGGCATCGGGCGTCCACTGGGCCTTGGGATCGGCCCACGTGTCGGAATAGTGGAAGTCGACCATCAGTGAGAAGCCGGCATCCTTGATGCGCTTGCCTAAGGCCTTGACGTATGCCAAGTCCTGACAGACGGCCTTGTCGTTGTCCATTGATGGGTCGACAAACAGGCGGACGCGCATGATGTTCAGCCCCTCCTGCTTGAAGAAGGCCAGTGGTTGTACGGTGTTCTGATTCTTGTCTTTGTAGACGACTCCTGCTTCTTCATACTTGGTGAGCATGGAGATGTCGCCGCCGACATACTTCTGTGCCAGCAGCGTCAGTGGCAGCCATGCTGCCAGTAGTAATAGTTCTTTTTTCATTAGTAGTTGTCAATTGTAGTGTTTGTTTTTTTCTTTTTCTTAAACGGATTGTCGAACCAAAATCCTGCGGAGAGTTTGATGTCCCAGTCGATGGTCCTGATGCTGGTAGTGCCGCTTTCTGTCGAGAAACGGTGGCCTTGTCCCATGATGTTGAACATCCAGTTGCGATAGCTGTAGGATATGGAGATGCGGGTATCAAGATTGAAGTTGACTGGGCCGTTGTCGCTTTCTGTCCGGTCTTCGTAGGGAATGACGAACCGCCGCCAGTCTTCTTCATTGGTCCGGTCTATCAAACCGTTTTCATCAGCATCAATCAGTATGCTGGGGTCGTGTTTATAGAATGCTACATTCATGTGGTTCCACAGTCCGATGACAGGCATCACGACACCATTGATGAGCAGTCCTTTGGCAGGCACCCAGTTGTAGGTGTAGCCCAGACCGATAGCAGCCTGATAGACCTTGATTTTTCCCAGTCCATGAATGAACGACGAGATGTCGATGTAGTTGTCTCTCTGCGAGAAGTCGAACTTCTGGTAATGGAACATGGCACCGGCGATGAGCGACCCTGCCGAGCGTTTCTGGATGACGGACTGTCCATAGGCGGCAGCCAGTGCGTAGCGTTTCTGGTTGAATATCCAGTAGCCGTCGAAGTCGAACGACTCAATCTTCATGGGTTCGCTGAGGTCGAAGTCACCTTCAGTGTCTTCGTCTGGAACATTGTTGACAGAGTGATTGTTGAGGCTGGCCCACAACTTGCTGTAATCAAAGCGACGTACGCGGATGTTGACGCCGTTGCTGGGTGTAGCGATGTTGAACGACATGTTGATGCCCTTGTTGCCAGAGAGTGACACGGAATAACCGAACCCCCAGCCTAAGTAGCCAGCCCACAGACCAATGGACTTGGTGACAGGAGGCTTCACACGTAACGTCATGTCGTACTTTACATCGTAGTTCTCTTCCGGTCCTTCTTCATAATACGAATATTCCTGATGCGAATTCATCTTCAGGTCCAGCTGATCAAAACCGGAATTTACCATCAGGCGCCACCGTTTGGTCGGCAGCTCAATGTACTGTGGGTCAGTGCCGCTGACGTTCGAGGAGTCCAGGAAGTGAACGAGCTTCTCTTTGAATGTCTTCTTCTCCTGTGCCTGAACGTTACAGACCATGCTGGCAGACAATGCCAGCAGGACTACAACATGGAATAAAAAAGACCCTCTTACATCATCCATCTTACCTCTTACTTCTTATGCCTGTTCGCCCGTTGCTCACGGTATTTGGCTTTCTGACGGGCAGAGCCGCTACCGTGGGCACCGGTGATGTATTTCTTTTTCTTGGCCTTGGTCTTGACTTTATCCTCTTCCTTGCGAGGCCCACCGCCACGACCAAACGAAATACCATTCTCCAGAATCTGTTGGAAATCTGATTCCTTACTCATACGCTTAAATGTTGAGTGTGGAATGTTGAGTGTTGAGTGATTCTCGCTTCGCTGCGATGATCGAATGTCGAATTCTTAATTCTTTATTGACAATCGCCAAGGCGACCATTCCACATTCCTCATTCCACATTCCAAATTATTAATGATGGAACAAACGAATGCCCGTGAAGGCCATAGCAATACCGTATTTGTCGCAAGTTATGATGACATGGTCGTCGCGAACGCTGCCGCCGGCCTGGGCAATGAACTCTACACCACTCTTGTGGGCACGCTCGATGTTGTCACCAAAGGGGAAGAAAGCATCAGAGCCGAGGGCAACCTTGGTGTTCTTGGCAATCCACGCCTTCTTTTCTTCCAATGTCAGTACCTCGGGCTGCTCTGTGAAGAACTGCTGCCAGGCACCGTCGCGCAGCACATCGTCGTGTTCATCCTCAGAGATGTAGACATCGATGGTGTTGTCGCGGTCAGCACGGCGGATACCCTCCTTGAAGGGCAGAGCCATCACCTTCGGATGCTGGCGCAACCACCAGATGTCGGCCTTGTTGCCTGCCAGACGGGTACAGTGGATGCGACTCTGCTGGCCGGCTCCGATACCGATGGCCTGACCGTCCTTGACATAGCAGACGCTGTTCGACTGGGTGTATTTCAGCGTAATGAGCGCGATGATGAGGTCGCGCTTGGCCTCAGCACTGAATGTCTTATTCTGCGTGGGGATGTTTTCAAACAGGGTGGGGTCGTCGAGTTTGATTTCATTGCGGCCCTGCTCGAAAGTCACGCCGAAGCACTGCTTGCGCTCAATGGGCTCGGGCTTGTACGTCGGGTCAATCTTGATGACGTTATAAGTGCCCTTACGCTTGTCCTTCAGTATCTCGATGGCCTCAGCAGTGAAGTCGGGAGCAATGACACCGTCGCTCACCTCGCGCTTCAGGAGTAGGGCAGTGGTGGCGTCGCAAGTGTCGCTCAGGGCTACGAAGTCACCGTAGCTCGACATGCGGTCGGCACCACGGGCACGGGCATAGGCACAAGCCACAGGACTCTCGTCGAGACCCTTTACGTCGTCGACGAAGTAGATTCTCTTCAGCGTGTCGCTCAGCGGCAGACCGACAGCGGCACCGGCAGGACTCACGTGCTTGAACGAGGCAGCGGCAGCCAGACCTGTAGCCTCCTTCAGCTCCTTCACCAACTGCCACGCGTTCAGGGCGTCGAGGAAGTTGATGTAGCCGGGACGGCCGTTAATCACTTCGATGGGTAACTCGCCCTCCTCCATAAAGATGCGTGAGGGCTTCTGGTTTGGATTACATCCGTACTTCAGTTGTAGCTCTTTCATATATATAATAATGTATAGTTTCTGTTTTCGACGGCAAAGTTAGTGCAAAACGAGCGAAAATCCAAATTTTATTTGGATTTTTCCAATAAAAAAAGACATTCACAGTGCGTGGATGTCTCTTTTTATGTCGTGCAGGTTGTGCAGCATTAGTCTTTCTTGACAACACCGCTGCGCTTCTCCTTGATACGGGCAGCCTTACCAGTGAGCTTGCGCAGATAGTAAAGCTTAGCGCGACGAACCTTACCAACCTTGTTCACCTCGATGCTTTCAATGTTGGGCGACTCGATGGGGAAGATACGCTCTACACCCACGGTACCTGACATCTTGCGAACAGTAAAGCGTTTTTTCTCACCATGGCCGCAGATCTTGATGACCACACCACGATAGAGCTGGATACGCTCCTTAGAACCCTCGATAATTTTGTAAGCGACAGTAATCGTATCACCAGCCTTGAACTCTGGGAACTGTTTGCCGGTTGCAAATGCTTCTTCAGCAACTTTAATTAAATCCATTGCTTTAACTTTTAATTATTTATTGTATTTTGCTGTATCGTTCCGGCGCAACATAACAGGCAACACGTGACTTCCTGCCAGCGATTACGCGGAAAGCGGGTGCAAAGGTACAAAAAAAATAGGAATTAGGAATGATGAATTAGAAATTATGATATGTTTTATACCAGAAAAGCTTGAATTTAACACAGTTTAACCAAAACGTAGCTCAGGTAATCATAATTTTTATTTTCTAATTCCTCATTTTTAATTTAAAATTCGTAACTTTGCACCATAAAAACCTATAATTATGAACAGAAAAACAACTTTTATTGCGCTGACGGCAGTGTTGCTGACCGTCACAGCGTGTCGTTCGCACTATGAAGTGGCGAGCATCCAGCGTAGCCGTATCGTTGTAGATACACGCTACGATGCCAAGCCTGATGCAGCTGCTACTGCATTCCTGGAACCCTACAAGCACGTGGTCGACAGCATTATGGGACCTGTAGTGGGTGAGTCGGCCAGATATATGACGGCAGAACGTCCGGAGGGTACCTTGTCTAACCTGTTGTCCGACATCATGGTGTGGGCTGCCAAGGACTACCATGAGACGGTAGACTTGGGGGTGTATAACATGGGTGGTGTGCGTGCCGACCTTCCCAAGGGTACGATTACCTATGGTGATGTGCTTGACATTGCACCTTTCGAGAACAAGATAGCCTTTGCGTCATTGCGTGGCGATGCCTTGCAGGAACTGTTCCAGCAGATGGCCTCTGTGGGTGGCGAGGGTGTCAGTCATGCCGTACGTATGGTCATCACTGCCGACGGCAAACTGGTTAGTGCCACCGTCAACGGTGAACCTGTCGACCCTGCACGTGAATACCGTCTGGCTACCATTGATTATCTGTTGGGTGGTACTGACAAATTGGAGGCCTTCAAGAAAGCGTTTAATATCAACGCTCCTAAGGAGGCATCGAACAATTCACGTTTCATTATTATGAACTACTTCCGCGAACAGGCCAAGCAGGGCAAGATTGTCGATGCCCAGATAGAGGGAAGGATTACAATTGAAAATTGAGAATTGAGAATTGAAAATTGAGAATTATGATTAGAAAGATATTATTATGTGCTGTCTGTGTGTTCTGTGTAACCTTGACAGGACAAGCCAAGAAACATAAGCAGCTGGTGATTCTGCATACCAACGATACACATTCGCAGATATTCCCCTTCTCTGAGCAGTTGCCCGATACGATGAGGGCTAACAGAGGAGGCTTCCTCCGTCGTCTGGCCATGTTAAAGGAGGAGCGTGCCAAGCATCCTGACTTGATATACTTCGACTCAGGCGACTTCTTTCAGGGGTCGGCTTACTTCACCATGTTCAAGGGTGATGTTGAGATAGGGCTGATGAACCAGATGGGTATTGAGGCATCTACCATCGGCAACCATGAGTTCGATTTTGGACTGGACAATATGGCTACGATGTTCTGTAAGGCCAACTTCCCCATCCTTTGTGCCAACTACGACTTCACGGGGACTCCGATGGAAGGCGTGACGAAGCCGTGGATTATCATCAAGCGCAACGGTGTGAAGATTGGCGTCTTTGCCGTTTGTCCGAAACTGAAGGGACTGGTCAGCGACAAGAACTGTCCAGGCGTAAAATACCTCGATCCTGCCAAGGTGGCTCTTGAGACGGCTACCATGCTCAAGGAACAGCAGAAGTGCGACGTGGTGGTGTGCATCTCTCATCTAGGTTGGGAAAGCAACCGTGGCCAGGATGACCAGTATATGATTCAGGGGTCGCGCAACATCGACCTGGTGCTGGGTGGCCATACCCATACCTACATGGAACATCTGGAATATTGGAACAATCTTGACGGTAAGCCCGTTCCCGTCGATCAGAACGGCAAATCGGGCTGCTTCGTCGGCAAGATCATCATTGATTTGAAATAGTTTTGAATGAGGAATGTTGAGTGTTGAGTGTTGAATTATTCTCGCTTCGCTGCGATGTTTGAATGATGAATTCTCAATTCTTCATTGATAATCGCCACAGGCGACCATTCCACATTCCTCATTCCACATTCCTCATTCGAAGTAGAACGTCAGGACAATCATTTTCGACTGCGCACGGCTAACCGACCCGGCATAGGCTTTCAGGTTTTCGTCGCGCAGTTCGTTTTTATGGTTTTTGTCCAGCACATCGCCCAGTCCGAAACAGAATTTCAGTTCAGGAATCAGCTTGAAGAAGGGTAGGTAAAAGTCACATCCCAGTCCCACCTCCACCATCGTGCTGAAACGGTTCACACGTACCATGTCCTGCTCGCCGCCCGTCAGGTTCATGCATGGACTGATACCCGCCATGATATACGGTCGGTGGTTGTTCCAGCGAGGAGCGGCAAACTTCAGGTCTATGGGTATCGACACGTAGGTGTTCTTCAAATCCTGCGTCTGTCGGAATGGCTGGCCTTCCTCGTCTAACTGGTGCATATTCAGAAACGTCAGGTGCTTAGCACCGAAATGCATCTGGGGAGTCACCCTCAACGAAAAGTTGTTCGACAGGCGCAGCTCACCCAGCACACCCACGGTGAAGCCAGGATTCCACTTGTCAGCATCACAGAGAATCAGCTCTTCGTGCTGTGTGCCATCCTCGTCGACGATGGTTTGCGGCCCCGTATTCTCAAATTCAATATCCTGCATGTTCAATCCTACCAGGATGCCGAAATGCAGTGTGCGCAGGTCGATGTAGGGCTTGTTCTGAACCTTACGGTCAATCTGTGCCATTGCGGTGAAGAGTGAAGCGTGCATGGTGAAGAGTGCTGTCAGCACTATCACCTTCCAGCAAACACCCGTTCCTTTCACCTTATTTATAATATATTCCATATTGCGGTAGCAAATTTTTTCACTATTCACTTCTTTTATAACGTCGGAAAGTGATTGTTTATTATTTCGATAACGTATAAATTAACCTTAAAACATAAAAAACACTCCTCAAAAATGGGTATGATTCAAATAAATTGTTTACCTTTGCATCACAATTAATAAGTATTTAGGTTAAACAATTTAATTTAGACAAGATTATGGCATACGTAATTGGTGACGACTGCATCGCATGTGGAACATGTATCGATGAGTGCCCCGCAGGAGCTATCTCTGAGGGCGACAAGTATTCTATCAACCCCGATGTTTGCACAGAGTGCGGCACATGCGCTGACGTTTGTCCGTCAGAAGCTATCAGCCTCCCCTAAGGATTACGCTGATTTTATGTGGTTAAAAAAGTGGGTGGGCGTTCTGCAAGGAACGCCCACTCTTCTTACTTGACCTACGGTCGAGCCTGCTCACGCTCGGCAATGCTTAAGCAAGCTTATCATTGCTCTCGCTCAATCGCAGCCTTCTTACTTCTTAATTCTAAATTCTAAATTCTTACTTCTTAACTTTTATTTCTTCCGCAATGATTTCTGCCATGCGGTGAGCACCCTTGCCATCGGGATGGATGCCGTCGTCGAGCATCTTGTCGCCGTCGTTGGCATAGAGCGTATGCAGGTCGATGACCGTCAAGCCATATTTCTTGGCCACCTGCTGCTGGATGGGGATGATCTTGTCCTTGATGACCTCGTCGCTGATGTTCCACGTCGACTTAAACGCAGGGATGGGAGTGCAGAGGAAGATACGGGGAGAACCCGCCTGTTTTCCCTGTTGAGCGGAAGCTTTCTTACCTTTCTTGACAGGCTGGGCCAACTGTGGACACAGCGTGGTAATCATCTGCTCCAGGTCCTGCTGGAATTCGCTGCCGTACTGCCAGTTCTCGGGTTTTGAATCGTTGGTACCCAGCTTGATGAGGACGATGTCGGGTTTGAAGTCCAGGGCGTCGCGCCATGCCTGTTCGTTCATATACGGATAGTCGCCCTTGTTCAGCATCGTACGGCTGCTGACGCCGAAGTTCTTCACCCAGTAGTCTTTACCCAGTATCTTCTGCAACTCAGCGGGATAGCCATAGGCACTGGCCATATCGATGCCGAAGCCGTCGGTGATGCTGTTGCCGATGCATGCTACACGGATGGCATTCGGTTTAGGCGTCTGACGGGCGTTGAGCCATGCACCCAGGTTGGCCAGCATCTGGTCGTGATATTTGAACCAGGGACCGAAACCGAAACCGTGGTCGCCAGTGGGATATACAAACATGGCACAATCGTTGCCGGCATTACGCATGGCCTTATAGTATTCCAGTCCGTTCGTTACGAAAGGCACGAGACGGTCGTCACTGGCTGAGATGATACAGGCCGGAGGCGTCAGGTGACGGCGCACGGCATTCTGTGTCGAGAAGTCATGCACCAGTGCAGGGTCTTTATGACCTTCCTCGCCCAGGAAGTTGATGCACGACCACTTATGGCTGACGCGTTCATCCATCGAGATGACGGGGTAGAACAGGATGGTGAAGTCAGGCCGTACGTCGAATGGCGACAGTGTGGAGATGACCGACGACAGGTGCCCGCCTGCCGAGAATCCCATGATGCCCACATCGTGCGGATTGATGCCCCACGCCTGTGCCGAGTCGCGCACCGTGCGGAAGCCCTGTTCCACGTCGCTGATGGGTTTGGTGCGGTCGCCTTCCGGCAGTCGGTAGTTTACCACGAAGTAGGCAATGCCCTGTTCGTTCATCCATCCCGCTGCCATCATGCCCTCATGACCGTTCGACAGCACCGAGTAGCCGCCGCCTGGTATGCCTACGATGGCCTTTCCTGACGGTTGCTGTGGCAGGAAGCACACCATCTGTGCCTTGCCGTCGGGTGTCAGGTCGAGTGTAAACTCTCGTGCCGTAGCTTCCGATTTCTGGTTGCCGAACTGCGGCATCTGTGCCGTGGCCATTAACGGTAAAAGGGTAAAGATGTAAAGAGGTAGAAACCTTCTTCCCCAACCCATTACCTTACTCATTGTCCTTCTTTTCATCATCTCTCTCTCTTAATTTTTTAATTTTTTAATTTTTAAATTTTTTAATTTCCCCTCCTCGCCACCGACCACACATAGCCCTTGTCTGCCACGACCGTCGTCTCGATGACTTCGTTGCCGGTGAGCACGGTTTTCAGGTCGTTGCTGATGCCATCGCCTGACAGCTTCAGCACAGCCTCTTTCATGGTCCACAGCCTGATGAATTCCACATCAGGACGCTCGGCATGCTCTATCTGGCTGACCTCCTCCTCGTTCATCGTATAGTGCACCAGACTGTCCTTGTATTCACGGATGCTCTCTACGTCGATGCCCACAGGTTGGTCGCTCACGGCACAGACCACAGCCTGTCGGCAGTGGCTCACGTTGAAGTGGATGTCAGGATGTCCCACGATATAGGGTTTGCCATGTTCACCATATTCAAACATTGGTGCCTCGTCGATGCCATACTCTTCATGCAAGGCCCGTCTGAGCAGTATGTATGCCATAGCACAAGTCTTGCGCCCCAACTCATATTTGAAGCGCAAGACCTGTTTCCGCCGTTGTTCGCTGAGCAGCGGCAGTGCCGACTCTAAGTCAAATCCGTCAATATCGTCGTCAAGATAAATCACACCAGATGCTCGATGAGGTCTTCCCGTTCTCCCGGCAGCATGTCGATGACAGGAATCTCGATCATCGTGTAGCAGCTTGGTTGCAGACGCATCGAGGCACGCGCCACGTTCACCAGCACCTGACCCGTGAGCGCGGGGTTGTTAATCTGCATGTTGAATTCCAGTCGCTGGTTCTGCGTCTGTCCGCTGACGCCCTTGCGCACCAGATTCACACCATGACCCATATCGCGTACGTCGTCGACGCTCTCCACCTGGAACACATGTGTCTCGTCCGAGGCAAAGTAGGGGTCGGCCTTGATGTCCTTCGTTACCTGTTCCAGCGTGAAGCCGTCCTCCAGCTCCACATACACCATACGACGGTGGATGCCCTCACCCAGGGGGATGGTCATCGACAGCGCATTCTTTACGCCAGCCTTCGAGCGTACACAGACGCTATGGCCCATCGACATGCCAGGACCGAAGTTGGTGTACGACAGTCCCTTCGGTGCCAGACTCTGCATCAGCGTACGCACGATGCTGTCGCTGCCCGGGTCCCATCCAGCGGCAATCACGCTCACCGTTCCCGTCTCCTTGTTGATAGCCATCAGCCTTTCGCGGTAGCCGCGGATATTCGTATGGATGTCAAACGAGTCGACGGTATTGATGCCCAATGGCAGAATCTGCTTGGCATATTCCTCACACGAACGGGTAGGCGTTGCCAGTATAGCTACGTCGACGTCCTTCAGTTCCTTGATGTCCTTCACTACCTCATACGCTGCCAGTTCAGCAGGTTTGTCCTGTGCGCCGTTTCTGCGCACTACGCCAGCTATCTCGAAGTCGGGAGCGGCTTCCAGTGCCTGAATGGTGTACTTACCGATGTTGCCGTAACCTACGACGGCTGCTCTGATTTTTTTCATTGTCGTTTAGTTTATCGTTATCAAATTTTCGCTTTCAGGGTGCAAAATTACACTTTTTCTTTGAATTACGTAACAAAACGGCAGATTTTTTTATTATTTGGTTACAGTTACTGCATTCAGCCATTGTGTCAGCTGCTGTTCGTAAGTATCGGATGGCAGGACCATGGATTGCTGAGGAGCATGCATGGGCGAAGCTCCTGCGTCGGTGGGAGTCGTCAGATAGTCGATGAGCTGGAGCACCAGTGCCTGTAGGTTGATGCCGCTGTCGGCGAGCATCTCGTTGAATTCCTGCCAGTCGATGCCGATGAGGGCGAGGGCTGCCATCAGCTGTTGTGTCAGCGCACTGAGGTCGATGGTCTGGCCATCCTGGCCGGCGATGATCTGGGCTATGATGCGGTTGACAATGCCGCGGACGTCGATGCCCATGTTTTCGAGCAGGGCTATCGTTTCGGCAATGTTGAACTCTTCCGACTGGAGCAGTTGCTGGAAGATGGGTTTCATCTCGTGGTTCTCATACATCGTCGGCCAGGCCTTCAGGGCGGCGACGGTCTGCACCAGGTAGAACAGTGTGGCTGTCAGGTGTCCCTGGCGGCGCACCAGGAAATTGGTTTGCAGGTTTGTTCTGCCTGGGATGATGCTGGGCTGATAGCCGTTGTTTTCAAGGAAGGGAAGGATGGCCCGGACCGACTGGATGGGTACATAGTCATCATCGCGTGCATGCATGATGTAGAGCTTCTGGGTGGGGTCGGGTGTCCAGCCATTGGCCAGATTCTGGCTTTCCAGACAGTCCTGCAGGGCTAAGGACTCTTCCGTCGACAGGTCGAGGTATGGTGGCTGGAAGATGTCGTCGACGGTCTTCTCACGGCCTATCAGATCGTTGATTTCCTGAGTGCTATAATTCTTGGATAGTATCCAGTCATCGATGTTGTCGGCCAGGAAGCTTTGGAACACGTCGCTGTAGCTGAGATTCAGATGGAGCGTCTCGTTGAATGCAACGACCATCAGAGGCATTACCACGTTGTAGATGGTGTGGAACGTGGTGACATACTCCTGATAGGCCATCTTGATGTCGCCAGGCAGTCCTCCGGCAAAGGTCTTGTCGAAGAAGAACTCGTCGCGGTACTCGTTGTCGCGCAGCTTCTGCACGGCAAGGGCGTCGAAACCGCCACTGCTGTAACCGATATTGAAGAGCAGGTCGCCATAGGCAATGCCCTCGTCGTCGAGCAGCTGTTTGGCAGCACGCAGACAGTCGAGGCTGGCTTTGGCATTGGTGGTGCCGCAGAGGAATGCCTGCGGGAAACGCTCAGTGGTGCCGAAGCCGTAGAAGTCGGAGGTCACCACAATGTAGTCGATGAATACCGGCATGGCCAGCAGCATGCCTTCAAACTGGTAGTAGCCGTGGGTGGAGCACTGGTTCTTGTAGGCTGACGTGAAATGGTTATGCAGCAGGATGCCATGACTCTCGGCATCACCATCCATGATGTTCTTGGGTATAAAGATGCTGCCGCTCAATGTGACGGGATTGCCGTCGGGGTCGGTTGACGGATAGAGGATGTTCATTACCGTCACGTCACGCGTCGGCAGGTATTCCTCGGGGATGAAGGCCCCCTCGCTGAGGGTCAGGCCAACCGTTGCATCCACCACCTCGTAGATGACGGGATTGTCGTCGATGGTCACCTCTTCGTATCTGGCATGGGTGTCGAGAACTTCCTCCTGTCCGTCCCAGGTATAGATGGTGACATAGCCCTCGTCGTCGAACTCGATGGCGCTGAGCTGGCTGCTGGAGTAGTATTTCGTCGTACCGTCCTCGAAGGCAATCTTGATAACCTTGGCTTCGGCCACTACTGTAGCAAGCAGCACGGTCAATAGAAGTAGGATTTTCTTCATAGCTGCTTACTTTTTGATGGTTTTACGTACGCTGTTCCCCCTTTTTACCACATAGACACCCTTCTTGGTGCTGTTTCCAGAAACCTTACGGCCACTCAAGTCGTAGGCCGTAGCAGCCTTCTGACGGCCCTCGTCGGTTCGTTTCTCCGTAATGCCCGTAGGCTCCGTACGGCGAATCACTGCGGCATCAACGTTAGCCCTGTTGGTGCCGTCCTGATAGTAAATGGTGACGTTCTCGCGGTCGAAGGTCACCCGTCTGACGGGCTTCTCCTCGACGGGAACACTCTGTGCCATAGTTGTTCCGCAGAACAACAGGAGTGAGAATACTCCCAAAGTCTTTCTTTTGACGTTCATCATAATCATGAAAAAAATGAATGGATAATCAGTTAACGTTGCAAAGATACGAAAAAAAATAAAAAAATAAAAGATATAAAGATAAAAAATAAAAAAAAATAGAATAATAGAATACAAAATTTGCTGCCGCCATGATATATTTTTCGTTTTTTTAGTTTCCTATCCCCTTTTTTTTGCGTGCGGAAGCAAATTGTCAATTATCAATTGTCAATTGTCAATTTAAATTCGTACCTTTGCAGCAGACAAATGACACATCGCCCATCATACATCCTACCTTTTATATCCTGTCTGCTGGCATGCCTCTGCCTGGCACTTACGGGATGTCACCAGGATGAGACGCTGACAGAACAGAAAGAAGAGCTGCCTGAGCCGGAACCGGAACCAGAGCCAGATCCGGAGCCAGAACCCGAACCGGACCCTAAGCCGCAGGCGCAGTTCACGGATACCGTCTGTTACGCCTCAGCCCCCAAACTGACCAATTACAATTTTGTATACCCTTCGACCGATCCGTTTGGCGAACCCGTCATGCTGTCGGGCACCATTTCCGTGGGTGCGGAAATCACCAGGGAGAAACCCGCCAGGGGTTTCCTGCTCTACAACCACTATACGGTCAACAGGGCCGACGAGTGTCCGTCGCGCGGCATGCTGGACCTGCAGAACCTGTTCGGCGGCAACGACTTCATCATCGTCTCTGCCGACTACTACGGTTTCGGCGTGACCACCGACAAACCGCAGGCCTACTGTGTGGCCGACGCCAACGCCGCGGCCAGCATCGACGCACTGACTGCCGCCCGGCAGCTAATGGCCGAAGCAGGCTATCAGTGGGGCGACGAACTGTTGAACGTGGGCTATTCACAGGGCGGACAAACCACCATGGCCGTGCTCAAGCTGGCCACTCTGCAGCATCCCGAACTGAAGTTCACCTGCACGATGGCAGGCGCCGGCCCCTACGATATGCCCGCCACCTACGGCCACTTCCTGGACACCGGCGAGACGGAGATGCCCAGCAGCATCGTCGGCGTGCTGTTAGCCGCCAATGAATACTACCAGCTCGACATTCCCTACGACCGACTGTTCCAGGAACCCCTCTGTAGCCATGTGAACGGTTGGATTCTGAGCAAGCTCTACACCAGTGGCAGCATTGACCGCCTGATAGGGACAACACAGCTTGCCGACTATGTGCAACCCGAACTGCTGCAACCCGAAGGCACTCTCTCGCAGCGCATCACAGAGGTACTCGACCGCAGCAACGTCTGTCGGGGTTGGACCCCACGCAAGGATGAAAAGATTCTGCTTTTCCACTCCAAGCAGGACAATACCGTCCCGCCGGTTAACACCGAACACCTGTATGCGTTCTTGATGTCGGCGGGAGTTGCTGACGTTGACCTACAATTTGGATACTACGGTCCACACACCATGTGTGGTGCATTCTTTGCTGCTGCAGTCAAAAAGAAAATGGTCGAATAATCACCCTGACGGCACGCTAATAGGCCTGTTCATGCACGCCTTTGACGGCACGGCCAGATGGGTCATTCATGTTGCGGAAAGCGGCATCCCATTCGAGGGCGATGGCGGTCGAGCAGGCTACGCTGGCCTCTTGGTTGACGCTACGGGCAGCGGAATCGCTGGGGAAGTGCTCAGCGAAGATGCTGCGGTAGTAATACTCTTCCTTGTTGAGTGGCGGGTTGATGGGGAAACGCTCGGCGGCGTGAGCCATCTGCTCGTCGGTGACGGCCTCGGAGGTCATTTGTTTCAGCGTGTCAATCCAACTGTAGCCAACGCCGTCGCTGAACTGCTCCTTCTGTCGCCAGGCAACCTCTTGGGGAAGCATGTCGGCAAAGGCCTCGCGGACTATCTTCTTCTCAATCACGAAACTCCCCTCGCCCTTTGGAGAGGGGCCGGGGGTGAGGCCGCACATCTTAGCCTCGGGGTTGGTACGCATGGCGACATCGAGGAACTCCTTGTCGAGAAAGGGTACGCGACCTTCGACGCCCCAGGCCGACAGACTCTTGTTGGCACGCAGACAGTCGTAGAGATAGAGTTTCGAGAGTTTGCGCACGGTCTCGTCGTGGAAGTCCTTGGCCGACGGTGCCTTGTGGAAGTAGAGGTAGCCGCCGAAGATCTCGTCAGCACCCTCGCCGGAGAGTACCATCTTGATGCCCATCGACTTGATGACACGAGCCAGCAGGTACATCGGTGTGGAGGCGCGGACGGTGGTGACGTCGTAGGTCTCGATGTAGTAGATGACATCGCGGATGGCATCAAGACCTTCTTGAATGGTGTAGTTGATTTCGTGGTGAACGGTGCCGATATGGTCGGCCACGAGCTTGGCCTTGGCCAGGTCAGGAGCACCCTTCAGTCCAACGGCAAACGAGTGCAGACGAGGCCAATAGGCTTTTGTCTTGGAATCGTCCTCGATACGCATCTCCGAATATTTCTCGGCGATGGCGGAAATGACGCTGGAGTCCAAGCCGCCACTTAACAGCACGCCGTAAGGGACGTCGGACATCAGCTGGCGCTTGACGGCATCCTCGAGAGCATCGTGGATAGCCTCGATGCTGGCGGGGTTGTCCTTCACAGCATCATATTGCATCCAGTCGCGACGATAATACCTTATAAAATTGAAAGGTTTAAGAATTGAAGAATTGAAGTCTTCAATCTTTCCATTTTTCAATTTTTCAATTTTTCCATGAACGTAATGTCCTGGCAGGAACGGCTCGTAGCGTTCGCATTGGCCCTCAAGGGCTTTCAGCTCTGAGGCGACATAGACCGTGCCGTCGCTATCGTAGCCTATATAAAGAGGTATGACGCCGATGGGGTCGCGGGCTATCAGAAACTCGTTGCGCTCCTCGTCATAGAGTACAAAGGCGAAGATACCACTCAGGTCTTCGAGAAAGTTTATGCCCTTTTCGCGATATAATGCCAGAATCACTTCGCAGTCGGATCCCGTCTGGAATTCATACTGTCCGGCATAGCGGCGGCGAATCTCCTGATGATTGTATATCTCACCGTTGACTGCCAGTACCTGTTTCCTGTCTGGCGAGAACAGCGGCTGTCCACCTGATTCGGGGTCGACGATGCTCAGTCGCTCGTGGGCGAGGATTGCACTGCCGCCACAGTATATTCCACTCCAGTCGGGGCCGCGGTGACGGATTTTCTGACTCATCTTTAATGCCTTATTGCGCAGCTCATTCGTCTGCTCCTTAATATTAAGTATTGCAACGATTCCACACATAATTCTATTTGACTATTTGATGATTTATGATTTGACTATTTGTTCTTCTCCCTAATATGTTCCTCATACTCAGCTAACTCGCGCTCGCCAATATGCGCTAAGCCGTAATGCTCGTCATGCTGTGAGAAGTCAAGGCCCACTTTTTCACTATACGCAGACACGCGCATAGGAATAAGACTGTCTATGAGTTTGTATCCCAGCCAACTCATGGCGAAGGTATAAACGAAGACGATAACAATGGCAAGCAGATGGTAGAGGAAAATAACAAAGCCATCCCATGTACCAGCTATGAGGCCCTCCTGAATGAAGATACCTGTCAGTACTGTGCCAAAGATACCACCTGTTCCGTGCGTTGGGAACACATCGAGCGCATCGTCAATGCTGCTGCGTGAGCGCCAGTAAACGGCAATGTTACAAATCAGCGTGATGACAAATGCGATGAAAATGCTCTGACCTACAGTGACGTAGCCTGCTGATGGTGTAATAGCCACCAAGCCGACTACACATCCTACTGCAGCACCCATGGCCGACGGCTTACGACCACGCAGACAGTCAAAGAATATCCACGTCATCATGGCCGTAGCCGAGGCAGTGTTGGTGTTCAGGAAAGCCTTGATAGCCTGACCATCGGCATGCAGCGACGAACCAGCGTTGAAGCCAAACCACCCCAGCCACAGCATAGCAGCTCCCAGAAGCACGAAGGGAATGTTGGCAGGTTCGCTCTTGCGCGTCTCAGCTTTACGCCGTCCCAGATAGATAGCACCTGCCAATGCTGCTACACCTGAAGAAGCATGGACAACGATACCACCTGCAAAATCAATAACCCCCCACTTCATAAACAATCCCTCTGGGTGCCAGGTCATGTGCGCTAACGGACAGTAGATGATGAAGAAAAAGAACATCATAAAGAACATATAGGCCGAGAAGCGTACACGCTCAGCAAATGATCCTGTAATCAACGACGGGGTGATGATGGCAAACTTCATCTGGAACAGCGCGAATAGTGCCAAGGGAATGGTCGCACCGCCTAAAATATTACCAGCAGGTGTTGTATAGACCTCTGCGCCAACATTCTGAAACATCATGAATGTCAACGGGTTTCCAATCACACCGCCAATGTCGTCACCAAAGCATAACGAGAAGCCAACCACCACCCATAGAACTGAAATCAGTCCCATAGCGATGAATGACTGTAACATTGTCGAGATGACATTCTTTGCACCCACCATACCACCGTAGAAGAATGATAGTCCGGGTGTCATCATCAGCACAAAAATAGTGGCTGTAATCAACCAAGCCACATCGGCAGCTGATATTACCGACCAGTCACAATCAAACGACGGTTCTCCTACCGCCAAGCCTGCTACAGCAATAAGCGTCATTGCTGTCATCAAGATTATCCATCTTTTCTTAATCTTCATACCTTTTCTTACCTTTTTTATTGTTTTGGCTGCAAAGGTATAACAAAAAAAGAGGAAGCCGTTAGTTTCCTTTCAATTTGTTTGTTAAAACTAATATAAATTGACAATTTGTAAAGCAATTGTATTGATTTGGTATCTATTTGCTTTTCTTTTGAAGAGAATCGGCGTCAGATTGTTACAAATTGTCACCACCTCCATTGTCATCGCTGCTACTGGGCGTAGGCGTAAGTGTCGCCTTTTACAGATACGACAGATAGAGGTAGTTGGTTTGGGCAGGATACTCAGCCGCAAGGGTGTCAATCTGGTTGACAGTGGGTACGAGACCAAGCATCTTGCGCCATTTACGGATGGTAAGACCGGCCTGTTCCATCTTCATACGGTGCTCCAAGCCAACGGCACGACCAATCTGGAAGTCGCTGAAGCCGTAGACTTTGGCGACACGCAGGAGTTGGTAGACCTCGGGCGACTGCAGGTACTCCTTGAACTCGCTGGGTTCCATGAACTCAGAGATTTCCGACAGGTGGGTGTATTCGTGCAGTTGCTGGTCGATGTCGACGATATGTTTCAGCTTCTGCAGGAACCAGCGGTCAATCATCGTCAACTGGTGAATCTGCTCAATGCTGTAACCAATCTTCATTGCCTCAGAGATGACGAATATACGAGTGTCAGTAGGTTCGTGAAGAGCAGCCTCACCCCCGACCCCTCTCCAAAGAGAGAGGGGAATAGTTACCTCTTCCGATATATTTCCGCTTTGAGTGCATTCACTCCCCTCGCCATTTGGAGAGGGGTCGGGGGTGAGGCTTCTGTTCTCTACAAAGCCGTGCATGCCCTGGCCAATCATGCGGAGCCCCTTTTGCAGGGCTTCCTCGAAAGTGCGGCCGATAGCCATCACCTCGCCGACGCTCTTCATCGACGAACCGAGCTGGCGCTTCACACCCTGGAACTTGGTGAGGTCCCAGCGGGGTATTTTGACGACTACGTAGTCAAGGGCAGGTTCGAAGAAGGCACTTGTAGTCTTGGTGACGCTGTTCTTCAGTTCGAAGAGACCATAGCCAAGGCCCAGTTTGGCAGCGACGAAGGCCAAGGGATAGCCCGTGGCCTTGCTGGCCAGAGCTGATGAACGGCTCAGGCGGGCATTAACTTCGATGACACGGTAGTCCTCGCTGTTGGGGTCGAGGGCATACTGTACGTTGCACTCGCCGACAATGCCGATGTGTCGGATAATCTTGATGGCAAGGGCACGCAGTTTATGGTACTCGCTGTTGGTGAGCGTCTGCGACGGAGCGACGACGATGGACTCACCCGTATGGATGCCTAACGGGTCGAAGTTCTCCATGTTACAGACGGTGATGCAGTTGTCATAGCGGTCGCGCACCACCTCGTACTCTATCTCCTTCCAACCTTTGAGTGATTTCTCTACCAATACCTGCGGCGAGAACGAGAAGGCTTCTTCGGCCTGCGCCAGCAGCTGTTCCTCGTTGTCGCAGAAGCCGGAGCCTAAACCGCCGAGGGCGTAGGCAGCACGGAGAATGACGGGGAACCCTAATTTGTGGGCTGCCTGCTGTACCTCCTCAACCGTTGAGCAGGCCTCGCTCTTGATGGTCTTCACGTCAATCTCGTCGAGGCGCTTCACGAAGAGGTCGCGGTCCTCCGTGTCGATGATGGCCTGCACAGGGGTACCTAGCACCTTGACGCCATACTTCTCTAAGATGCCTTTCTCGTAGAGTTCCACGCCGCAGTTCAGAGCCGTTTGACCGCCGAACGACAGCAGAATGCCGTCAGGCCGCTCTTTTTCAATGACGCGCTCCACGAACTCGGGCGTGACGGGCTGGAAATACACCGTGTCGGCGACATCCTTTGATGTTTGCACCGTGGCGATATTGGGATTGATGAGCACCGAGTGAATGCCTTCTTCCTTCAGCGCCTTCAACGCCTGTGCACCACTATAGTCGAACTCACCCGCTTGACCAATCTTCAGGGCACCTGATCCTAACAATAATACCTTATTTATTTTGTCCATAACATCTAATCATTATTCTACAACGGATTTCACTGATTATTTCTGTGTTCAGCAATCCGTTTAATCCGTTAAATCCGTTGTTCTGACAAAAGCATCTTTGTGAACTCGTCGAAGAGGAATTCCGTGTCTACGGGACCTGAGCAGGCCTCGGGGTGGAACTGTGCCGACATCCAGGGGTTCCGCTTGTGGCGGATGCCCTCGTTTGAGCCGTCATTCATATTCACGAAGAGTGGTTCCCAGTCAGAGGGTAGGGTAGTGTCATCAACAGCATAGCCGTGGTTCTGGGAGGTAATGAAACACTGGTTGGTGCCTATCTTCCTCACGGGTTGGTTGTGCGAGCGATGACCGTACTTCAGTTTGTAGGTCTTGGCCCCTGCGGCACGTGCCAGCAACTGGTTGCCGAGGCAGATGCCCATGCAAGGTTTCACCTCTTTATTATTGAGGAACGTGCGGATATTGTCTACCGTCTTGCTGCATTGTTCTGGGTCGCCAGGACCATTCGCCAGGAACAGCCCATCGAACTCTAACTGGTTGAAGTCATAGTCCCAGGGTACACGCACCACCTCGATGCCTCGACGGATGAGGCAGCGGATGATGTTCGCCTTGACGCCGCAGTCCACGAGGACGACACGCTTTAATTGAGAATTGAAAATTGAGAATTGAGAATTATTGGCTGTTGTGTCAGGCCGATATGTAATCACCTCTTTGCAACTCACTTGCTCCACCCAGTTCACAGAGCCATAGTCTTCTTGGTAATCACTCCCCTCGCCTTTTGGAGAGGGGTCGGGGGTGAGGCTTATTCTTCCCATCATCACGCCATGCTCTCGCAGCACCTTCGTCAATCGGCGGGTGTCGATGCCTGTGATGGCGGGGATATGTTCACGCTTCAGCCATGCGGCTAATGACTCCTTCGCATTCCAGTGCGAGTACTGCTCGCTGTAGTCGGCCACAATGAGTGCCTTGGCGTGGATGCGGTCGCTCTCCATAAACAGCGGCAGACCGTCAGCACCAGTGCCTGTGTCAGGCACACCGTAGTTGCCTATCAATGGGAATGTCGTTACCAGTATCTGGCCTGCATAGCTGGGGTCTGTCAGACTCTCAGGGTAACCCGTCATCGCCGTATTGAATACGACCTCGCCCACATAAATGTCGGAGTGTTGCTCCCTGCCAGAAGGCCGCCCCTCGTTTTGTCGGGGGGCTCCTGCGTAGCCGAACGACCAGCCGCAGAATGTCGTACCGTCTTCAAGGATTAATCTTGCTTGTCTCATTTATTGTTTTTTTAATGTCTGTTCAACGTAGTTTATAAATGCCTGATTCACCAATCGGACGCCGCCTGACGTTGGGTAATGCCCCGTAAAATACCAGTCGCCGGGATGGTTGGGACACGCCTTGTGCAGTCCTTCGATGCTTTGGAACACCAGTTCGATGGGTGCCTGCATATCGTCAGGGCGTAGCATCTCGACGATTTTCTGATTGATTTCGTCGACGGTGAAGGGCTCATAAATGTCGCGTACCCGATTACACAATGGGGTCGGTTCCGCTGTGTAATTTTCGAGTTCGCGTTTGCAGGCGAGGTAGGTGTCGTTGACGAGCTGCCATAGACCACGTTCCTCAATCAGTGCTATTGTTGCACGGAAGGCACAGAACTCCTCCAGACGTGCCATGTCAATGCCGTAATAGTCCGGATAGCGAATCTGCGGGGAGCTGCTGACCATTACAATCTTCTTTGGATGCAGACGGTCGAGGATTTTGAAGATGCTCTCCTTTAGCGTGGTGCCACGAACGATGCTGTCGTCGATGACAACGAGGTTGTCTATGCCGGGTCGCAACGAGCCGTAGCTGATGTCATAGACGTGGGCGGCAAGGTCGTTGCGCTCGGAGTTGTCGGCGATGAAAGTGCGCATCTTGATGTCTTTCCATACAACTTTCTCCGTGCGGACGTTGTAGCCCTGTTGGCGGAAACCGTCGGTCATGCCGTAGTAGGCTACCTCAGCGGTATTGGGGATGTAGGAGAATACCGTGTTGTCGACGTCGTTGTCGATGGCATGCATGATGGCGGGTGTCAGTTGCTCGCCCAGCCGTTTACGCTCCTGGTAGATGTCGCGGTCAGAACCCCGACTGAAATAGATGCGCTCAAAGCTACATGCCGATAGTTGTTGGGCGGGCATGATTTGTTCCAATCTCATATCACCATCTTTATGTACGATAAGCGCCTGGCCGGGTAGGAGTTCACAGATGTCATCGGCCTGCAAATCAAAGGTGGTCTGTAATACGGGACGTTCGCTGGCCAAGGCGATGATTTCGTCGTCGTGATAATAGAAGGCCGGACGAATGCCCCAAGGGTCGCGTACACTGAACATTTCTCCGCTGCCCGTCATTCCGCACATCACGTAGCCGCCATCGTAATGACACATGGTCTTTTTCAAAACATTGGCCATCTCCACGTGGCTATCGATATAGTCGGTGATGGCTCTACCTTCCAAATTCTGTTCCTTGGCCTCTACAAACAGGCGCTCCACCTCACGGTCCAGACGGTGGCCCATCAGTTCGAGCGTGATGTATGAGTCACCATAGATGCGTGGCGACTGACCATGTGCGGTCAGAAATTGGAATACCTCGCCGATGTTGGTCATGTTGAAGTTGCCGCAGAGACAGAGGTTCTTGGCACGCCAGTTGTTACGCCGCAAAAAAGGGTGTACGAACGTCAGTCCGCTCTTGCCCGTGGTCGAATAGCGCAGGTGTCCCATCAATAGTTCGCCCTTCATCTCCTCCGTCACACGAGAGAAAATCTCCGTAATGGCATCCTTGCCTTCAGCCTTCTCACGGAACATATATTCCGTGCCGGGTTCGTTTTTCAGACTGACGGAAGCAATACCGGCACCCTCCTGACCGCGGTTGTGCTGCTTCTCCATCATCAAATAGAGTTTGTTGAAACCGTAGGCCCACGTGCCGTATTTCTGCTCGTAGTATTCGAGCGGTTTCAACAGGCGAATCATCGCCACACCACACTCATGCTTTAATTGTTCCATTAATTCTCAATTCTCAATAGTCAATTATCAATTATTTGACGCAAGCCTTGATAAAGTCCATGAAGAGCGGGTGCGGATTCAGCACTGTTGAGGAATATTCAGGGTGGAACTGTGTGCCGATATACCATTTTTTTTCAGGGATCTCGACGATTTCCACGAGGTCGGCAGCGGGATTGATACCCACGCACTTCATGCCAGCAGTCTCGTACTCATCCTTATACTTATTGTTGAACTCGTAGCGATGACGATGGCGCTCACTGATAACAGCCTCACCCCCGGCCCCTCTCCAAAGGGCGAGGGGAGTAGATACGTCAGACTGCATATATGCAGCATACACTTTACTTCCTGGTTGTAATAGACATTCATAGGCACCCAGTCGCATGGTGCCGCCCATTTGAGTGATATTCTTCTGTTCCTCCATGATATCGATGACGTTGTGAGGCGTGTCGGGGGTCATCTCGGCGCTGTTGGCATCCTTGTAACCCAGCACGTTGCGGGCAAACTCGATGACCATCATCTGCATGCCGAGACAAATTCCGAAGGTGGGAATGTCGTGGGTGCGGGTGTACTCGGCGGCAATAATTTTGCCTTCGATACCGCGCTGTCCGAAGCCGGGGCAGATGATGATGCCTGCCATGCCTTCCAATTGTGCGGCGACGTTTTCTGCCGTCAGTTCCTGGCTGTTGACAAAGTGAATCTTCGCTTTCACATCGTTGTAGATACCCGCCAGATTGAGACTCTCGCGGATGCTCTTATAGGCGTCCTGCAGGTCGTACTTGCCCACCAGCGCCACGTGTACCTCGCGAGTGGCGTTACGCTGCTTTTCAAGGAAATCGTGCCACGGCTTCATTACAGGCGTTTCGCCTACGGGGATGCCAATCTTTCGCATAATGGCGGCATCGAGTCCCTGCTTCTGCATACTCACAGGCACTTCGTAGATGCTCGGCATGTCCTCGCTCTGTACCACGCACTCCAAATCGACATTACAGAAAGATGCCACCTTCAGGCGTAAAGCGTCGCTGAGGTGGCGTTCGGTTCTTAGGACGAGAATGTCGGGCTGGATCCCCATCCCTTGCAGTTCCTTGACGGAGTGCTGCGTGGGCTTTGTCTTTAACTCGTCGGCTGCTTTCAGATAGGGTACATATGTCAGATGTACACACACCGCATCGCGTCCCAATTGCCAACGTAACTGGCGGATGGCCTCCATGAACGGCGCACTCTCGATGTCACCAATGGTGCCGCCAACCTCTGTGATGACAAAGTCAAGTTGCTCACTCTTTTCGTCTTCGCGTAGCATTCGCCGCTTAATCTCGTCCGTGATGTGCGGCACCACCTGGATGGTCTTACCCAGGTAGTCGCCGTGGCGCTCACGGTCGATGACGGTCTTATAGATGCGCCCTGTTGTTATAGAGTTGTTTCGTGTTGTGTGTATACCTGTGAATCGTTCGTAATGCCCCAGGTCGAGGTCAGTCTCCATACCATCCACCGTCACATAGCACTCACCGTGCTCGTAGGGATTCAGCGTCCCAGGGTCGATGTTAATGTAGGGATCGAATTTCTGGATGGTGACCTTGTAGCCGCGCGCTTGTAGCAGTTTGCCGATACTGGCGGAGATGATTCCTTTACCTAACGAGGAAACTACACCGCCTGTAACGAAAATGTACTTTGTATTCATCCTTTGTTGTTTTTGAAGTTTGCTCTTTTTACCTTATTCTACTATTTTGGGTGCAAGGCTGCGATTAAGCGAGAGCAAGGAAAAATCGTCTTCATTTGCCAAGCGTGAGCAGTCTCGCCGAATTTTTCGGCAAAGGTAATACATTCTGCATAAATAGCCATCATTTTACTTACTCTTTGATTGTTAAAAATCTGACTAAATTACATTTTGTATTATCTGAAGCCAATAGAGCTTTCTTTTTGTTATCATTTTGCAATAAAAACCTGTCATTTTGTTGCAAATCGTCATTTCATATAAAAAAAGAATCGCCCTCTTTTCGTGTTTTTCGTAAGTTTTATCGCTTTTGTTTGGTTGTTTAAAAAAGAATGAGTAATTTTGTAACCAAATTTGAAAAGAATAACCAAATACACCCGGATGGAGAAGCGAAAATGGAATATCAAGAACTTGTGGCCGATGTTGGCGGCCATAGGATTTGCTGTGGTATGTTTCTGTTTTTTTCAGCTACGATATAATTATCATCTTTATTTCAAGGGGCAAAACCAGCTGTTTTTGATGTCGTGGTCGTACGTAAGTACATTTTTCGCAAAACCAGCATGGGCTGCCTGCCTGATAGGAGAATTCCTGACACAATTCTATTGTTATGCCGTTGCCGGTGCGGCCATCCTTACGGCATCACTCACCGTTTTGTTGGGACTGGTATACAAGGCTCTCGGCAATTTGAAACTTAACAGATGGATCGTGCTGACAGTGGCTCTGGTCATCTCTTTGCGTGAGGCTTTGTGTCATCTGTACTACGTGTATACGTTGTCGTCTACATACGCGTTGATGGGGGGACTGCTGATGTTCCTGATACTGCGCAGGTTGATGAATTGTCGATGGCCATGGACTTTGATGGCCATACTGTCAGGAACGCTACTGTGTTACTGGATGTTTGGCTATGGTGTGTGGCCTTTCCTGCTGCTGTCGGCTCTTGTCGTATGGAAGGTAACGGTTCCGGTGGCTGTCGCTCTTGTATGTCTGCTGCCTTTAATGAGAAGCCATTACAACCTGACGACCGCCGACCTGTTTCAATATCCTGGTATAGGAAGGATGTACGCCCCGGATTTCAACAAAGAAACCGACCTTCACATGATACACAGTTATGAAACAGGTGACTGGGACGATGTCGTGGAAACGGCTGCAACTGACCATGTACTGAATATACTCAGGGAAAAGGGATATTCCCAAATGACACTTTCCCAGGATGAACGGGTGTCGTCTACTGTACGCCGGTTCATTTATAACCTCGTTCAGGCACAGAGGGGTAACCTGCCCGATGTGCTGTTGGAGTATTATCCCAACTACTTGGGAACCTTTACCAGTATGATAGGAACAAAGATTCCCATGATGATGTTTATGAACTTGCATGAGTTCTACTATGCCATCGGCGACATTGCACGTGCGGAAAGAGGAGCATTCATGGCGTGCGTATCTGTTGCTAACAACCGGAATGCATACACCATTAAGCGATTGGCTGAATGCGCACTGGTAAGAAACGACCAGAGGGCCATTGATAAGTATCTTGGACTATTGCGTCAGACAATACCATATAAGGCGTGGGCTGAAAATGCTCGGAATGATGAGCGTTACAGGCAGAAGGCGCTGTTTGTCAACAAGCAGGACACCATTTCACCGAGTGAGGACTCCTACAACATCATGACGCAACTGCTCAAGTCGAATCCAGAGAATGACGTGGCACTTGACTATTTGCTGTGCAGCCAGCTGATAAGAAAGGATATTGACAACTTCAAACATGACTACGACCAGTATTGTTTGGAGCGTCCACGCCTGAAGAAACTCTATCAGGAGGCACTGTGCATTTGGCTGATGAACAACCAGGCTCCGGAGGAAGAATGGCAGAGATATGTCCAGGACGAACAAATTCTGAGTCGGTTGAAGGAATATACAACGGAAAGGGCAAATCCACGCTTTGCCGACACCTATTGGTATTACTTCGATGTTTTTAACCTCGAAGGCAATTAAGCACTTACATGGTTTTATGAAGAGAAAAAACATATTTACCTACATGGCCTTAGCCTTACTGATCCTGCTGATGGCTTGTACTCCCACACCACACGATGTGAAACAAAGCGGACAGGAGGCAGAGATATATCCTGACTACAAGGATGTCACCATACCTGTAAACATTGCCCCGTTGAATTTTGTGGTGAGAGGTGCTGATGCTGTGGAAATAAAGGCAGGCGACCTCAGAGTAAGAAACCGTGGTGGCCATGTGACGTTCGGCATGCGTGAGTGGCACAAGTTGGTGGAGGAATCCGACACGATTGAGGTACAAGTGACGGCGCTGAAGGAGGGGCAGTGGATAGCGTATAAGCGGTTTCATTGGTATGTGGTACGCGACAGTATTGATAGCTATCTGACCTATAGACTGATAGAACCAGGTTACTCTGTTTGGAGCAGACTGCAGATCAAGCAACGGTGTCTGGAAAATTTCGAGGAGTATGCACTGGCGGACTATCATCTTCAGGAAAACCGCTGCATGAACTGCCACACGCCCGGCAGCCAGAATCCCCGGTTGTCTATGTTGTATGTAAGAGGGGAGGGTGGAGGAGCCATTCTCAACCGGAATGGGCAACTGAGAAAACTGAATATTAACACCCCTGACATGGTGGCGCCATCTACTTATTTCCAATTTGCACCGTCAGGAAGATATATTGTGTTCTCATCCAATGTGGTCGTACCAGCTGTTCAAGGGTTGGCGCAAAAGAGACTGGAGGTCTACGATACAGAGTCTGCTGTCTATGTGGCAGACCTTGATGAGAACAGGATTATCCACTCTAAGCTGTTAAGTGATTCCTCGCGTCTGGAGACATTCCCCACCTTTTCACCAGATGGAAAATACATCTATTATTGCACATCACCAAAGGTGGACTTGCCACAGGACTACAAAAATATGAAATATGTTTTGGCAAGGATACCGTTCGACGAGGCTACCGGTACCATTGGCACACAGGTTGATACGCTGTTCACTGAGCGCAGTGTATGCCATCCAAGAGTGTCGCCCGATGGGAAGGAAATACTTTTTACCGTGCAGGACTACGGGACTTTCCCCATATGGCATCAAGAAGCTGATTTGTGGATGATGGATTTAAGAACAGGTGCTATAGACATCCTACAGGTGGTGAATTCAGCCATGAGCGATACCTATCACAGTTGGTCTGGCAATTCACATTGGTTTGTGTTCGCCTCAAAACGTGACGACGGCCTTTATGGCAAGCCCTATTTCTGCTATGTGGACAAAAATGGCAAGGCTCATAAACCCTTCTGTCTTCCGCAGCAGGATCCAACTTTCTATGATGACTTCCTGAAATCATTCAATGCCCCTGAGCTGGCCAAGGGAAGAATACCCTTTGATGCAGTAGATGTTGCGAATGCCATGAAACTTCCTGCAGAGCCATTCCAATAAATGACCGACCGTCATCTTGTGAAAAAAAAAGAATCCCCCTCCTTTGCATCATCGCAAAAGAGGGGGAGCATCCTGATAGAAGAGGTTATGGATGCAGCGTTAATCCAAATACCAGGTATGCTTTTTGTGAACACGGATTAGCCGTAACCTGTCCGAAGACGGGGATAGAGAACGAGTCGGTAATCTTGATATCCTTGTCGGCCCTAACCGTCAGGTTGGTGACCGCAAAGCCCGTCGTCCCATAGAAATCTGTGGCGTATGGGACGGCGCCAGCCGTAGCAGTCCAGTCTATGGCAGACAGTTTAAATGGGACAACTACTTCCATGTAACTGCTGTAGGCTCGCTTACCGTCCTTGTTTACGCCGTCATTGCCTGCGAAGTTGGTGAACCACTGTAGCGACGCAAAGCCGAAGTCATAGCCGATGTTAGCCTCAAATACGTGGTTGGTGCCGTGGGCGTCGTACTTGAAATATCGTTCAGGGTCGCCACCTGCGGGGTCATTGGTCCAGTAGTCGGTGATGCCGATGTTCAGACCGCCAATGGTGTAGGCCAGTGTCAAGTCCAACTCCTTATTGTCGGCAGGTGTGGAGATTCCCACACTGCCCCATGCTGTCAGACTCAGGCCCTTATAGCCAATACCCAGCGTCGGCTGCAGCGATACATTGCCTAAGTCCTGACCACGCCAAATGTAACTACTTACGATATCTCCACTAATCGTCGTCTCAATATTATCCTGAGCAAAGGCGGTCATGCTCATGATCAGTCCGCATGCTAATAAAACAATCTTTTTCATACGCTTCTTTTTTTGGAAACGAATTAGAATAATTGGAACGAATTATAACGAATAGTATTGTTTATTCTCATTCGTGGATTAATTATTCTCATTATTCCAATTCGTTTCAGTTATAAATATATTAGTTGTAACAAGCCTCACCATGTTCATAGATGTCAAGACCTTCTTCTTCTATACGTTTATTAACGCGCAAACCGTGAATATATTTTATTCCGTAGAACAAAATGAAGCCACAAACGGCAGCCCAGAGATCGATGACAAGAATGCCGAAACACTCAGCACCGAAGAATCCCCAGCCATGGCCATAGAAGGCACCGCTATCTGTTGCCAGCAGACCTGTCATCAGCGTACCGAGGATACCGCATACGCCATGTACTGAACTGGCACCCACAGGGTCGTCGATGTGCAGCACGTGGTCGATAATCTCGATAGAAAAGACCAATACGATACCACAGACGAGACCGATAATGACGGCTCCAAAAGGCGAAACAAGGTCACAACCAGCGGTGATACCCACGAGACCAGCCAGCACACCGTTCAGCGTCAGTGAGAGTGAGGGCTTGCCATACTTGATATAGGTGAGGAACATCGTAGCCACACCACCGGCAGCAGCAGCGAGGTTGGTGGTTAGGAATACATGAGAAATGGCGATGCGGTTCACTTCACCGCTTGCAGCTAACTGCGAACCAGGGTTGAAACCAAACCATCCCAGCCAAAGAATAAAGACACCTAGTGCGGCCATCGTCAGGTTGTGGCCGGGAATGGCGCGGCTCTTACCGTCCTTACTGTATTTGCCGATACGGGGACCCAGTGCCAGTGCACCAATCAGGGCCAGTACACCGCCTACGCTATGTACGATGGCAGAGCCTGCAAAGTCGTGGAATGTGGCACCGAATGTTGACATCATAAAGCCGTCGGCTGCATCATTACAAAGCCAGCCGCCACCCCATGTCCAATGACCTTCGATGGGATAAATGAATAACGAGATAACGGCACTGTAAACCAAATACATCGAGAACTTCGTACGCTCGGCCATGGCACCGCTCACAATGGTGGCAGAGGTGGCGCAGAAGACGGTCTCGAAAATCAAGAATCCTTCTACGGGCAAGTCTCCTTTGTAGAAACTCAGGTCGCCCCAGTTGGGAGCACCAATAAAACCTGCGCCCTCGCTACCGAACATAAAGCCGAAGCCAAGGAAGAAAAACAGCAGAGAGCCGAACATGAAGTCGACGAAGTTCTTCATCAGGATGTTTGCCGTGTTCTTACTACGCGTAAAGCCAGCCTCACACAGCGCAAAACCCGGCTGCATCCAGAAAACCAACATGGCTGCCAATAGCATCCATACGGTATCGAGTGATAATCCTATTTCGTTCATAACTATGATTCTTTTTTACAACGGATTACACTGATTTCACGGATTATGTCTTCGTATAAACATCCGTTAAATCCGTTGTCGTTAAACTTCTATTTCTTGTCTCTTAAAACGGTGTCACCGTGTTCGCCTGTGCGTATGCTCCAAGTGTCAATCATGTCGCTTACAAAGATGCGGCCGTCGCCAACCTCTCCTGTGTGAGCTACCTCGAGGATAACCTTAACGGTAGGTTCTACGAACTGTTCACGACACACAATAGTCAGTGCCACACGCTCTATCACGTCCGTTGAGTACTGGACACCACGATATATCCTTTCTTGTCGGCTCTGTCCGATGCCATGCACGTTGTGGTACTCAAACCAGTCGATGTCCGAACTGAGCAAGGCCTCCTTGACCTCCTCAAACTTCGTTTTCCTGATAATTGCTTCAATTTTTTTCATACCCTTTTACCTTATTAATAATTATACTTACCCGTTTTGTTCGGGCTAACACCATATGGTTTTTACGGTGCAAAGGTACGATGTTTTGATAAATATTCATTCAGTTTTCTTACATTTTGGTTGTTAAAACTTTAAGAAACTGACATTTTGTAAACTTTTTGCGTCTATTGACTTTCGTTTTGTTACACTTTGTGTCGAATCACCCCCGTTTTGTTACAAATCGTTATTTTTACTGACAGTGTGTACGTACACATATGCCTTGACATATATCAAAAGGAGGACCCAACTGCTTTTTTCGGGCAAAAACTTTTGTGGTTTCGCGGAATTGCTGTATCTTTGCGCCATCATACATGATAGACAATGGATATAAAGGAACTATTGAATCGGACAGATAGGTTTGCAGCCAATGCAGGTTGTAGGATTACGGAGGTGGACGAGCGGCATGCTGTTGCGGAGATGACGGTGACGACGATGCATCTGAATGGAGGCAATGTGTGTCAGGGAGGGGCGCTGTTTACGTTGGCAGACTTGGCTATTGCTGCCTGGATGAACTACAACGGTCAACTCACGTTTGGCATCAACAACTGCATCATGTTTGTATCAAGTGCGCATGAGGGCAATGTGCTGCGGGCAGAGGCTGTCGGCATATGCGACCATCATAAGATTCCTGCTGTTGAGGTGCGTGTCACCAATCAAGACGGACGGCTCATCTGTTATGTGACGGGTATGGGATATCGTAAGAATATTAACGTACCAACAGAAGAAAGGAAATGAAAAAGCTTATCGTAGCAATCGATAGATAATAAGGCTGTTGTGTTCGAACACAACAGCCTTGTTTTTTTAGTAAAATGACATTGTGTAAGGAATAAAGGATGAAAAGGGCATGAAATGTTTTAAAATGTAAGGAAAACAGGTTAAAAATCGAGCAAAGTGTCAGATGATGTAAATTTTAACTTGAAAAACGTAAGCAAAATCTTGGTCATAATTGCAAAATGATATATCTTTGCAGTTGAAATTGTACAGATTGATACAAAAAGGACTCCGAGCCTTGCTTGTCTGAGTACCTATAAAGAGAAGTAATTACGAAGAAGGATAATATGACACATTGCAAACTTCAACAAAAAGGACTATATCGAAGCGAATACGAGCACGATGCTTGTGGCGTGGGAATGGTGGTAAACATTCACGGCGGAAAAAGTCACGAACTGGTGGACAATGCATTGAAGGTGCTTGAAAATATGGAGCATCGCGGTGCGGAGACACGCGACAAGACCGGTGATGGTGCGGGTATCATGGTACAGATTCCCCACGAGTTTATTTTGTTGCAGGGTATCCCCGTGCCCGAAAAGGGAAAGTACGGCACAGGTTTGGTATTCCTGCCTAAGGACGAGAAAGCCCAGCAGCAGATACTGAGCGTGATGATCGAGGAGATTGAGCGTGAGGGCCTGCAGCTGATGCATCTGCGTACGGTACCTACGAACCCCGAGGTGCTGGGTGTGGCTGCCCGCGAGGTGGAACCCGCCATCAAGCAGATTTTCGTGAAGAGAAGCCTCACCCCCGGCCCATCTCCAAAGGGCGAGGGGAGTGATTACAACCCTGTCGAAGAAGAAAAAGCCTTCGAGCGTACATTATATATAATAAGAAAGAGAATTGAGAATAGGGTAGCCAAGCTCTCTGCTCCTCTCCCTGACAGGGAGGGGCAGGGTGGAGAGTCTGATTTCTATATCTGCTCCCTCTCCTCAAAGAATATTATCTATAAGGGCATGTTGACCAGTGGACAGCTGCGACGCTACTTCCCTGATTTGTCGAACGACTACTTTACGAGCGGACTGGCATTGGTTCACTCTCGCTTTAGCACTAACACGTTCCCCAAATGGAAGTTAGCACAGCCGTTCAGACTGTTGGCGCACAATGGTGAGATCAATACCATTCGTGGTAACCGTGGATGGATGAAGGCACGTGAGAGTGTGCTCAACAGCGAGGCGCTGGGCAACATCAAGGATCTGCGTCCCATCGTGCAGGAGGGTATGAGTGATTCTGCCAGCCTTGACAACGTCTTTGAGTTTTTGATGATGAGCGGTCTCTCGCTGCCTCAGGCGATGGCCATTCTGGTGCCTGAGTCGTTCAATGACAAGAATCCTATCTCGGAAGACTTGAAGGCCTTCTATGAATACCATTCAATCTTGATGGAACCGTGGGACGGCCCTGCCGCACTGCTCTTTTCGGACGGCCGGTATGCAGGCGGTATGTTAGACCGCAACGGCCTGCGCCCCAGCCGCTATACGATTACGAAGCAGGGTATGATGGTCGTGGCCTCTGAGGTGGGAGTGATGGACTTCGAGCCAGGCGATGTGGTATCGAAAGGTCGCCTGCAGCCAGGTAAGATTCTGCTGATCGATACCCAAGAAGGAAAGATATACTACGACGGCGAAATCAAGGAAAAGCTCGCCAAGGCCCATCCTTATCGCGAGTGGCTGAACGAGAACCGCGTACAGTTGGAGAAGTTGAAGAGTGGCCGTCATGTGGACAATGGTGTGAGCGACTTGCAAAGCAAGTTGGTGACTTTTGGTTTCGGTCAGGAGGACATCGACAAAACCATCATCCCAATGGCCACAGCCGGACAGGAACCCGTCGCTGCCATGGGTAATGACACCCCGCTGGCCGTCATCAGCGACCGTCCGCAGGTGCTGTTCAACTACTTCCGTCAGCAGTTCGCACAGGTGACAAATCCTGCCATCGACCCCATCCGCGAGGAACTCGTGATGAGCCTTACGGAGTACATAGGTGCCGTAGGTACTAACATCTTGACGCCAGATGCCTCGAACTGTAAGATGGTGCGCCTGCCACAACCCATATTGACCAACACACAACTTGATATATTATGTAACATCCGCTACAAGGGTTTCAATACCAAAAAACTTCCCATTCTCTTTGATATGGATAAAGGTGAAGAGGGCTTGCGGCAAGCACTCGAAAAACTCTGTCACGATGCAGAGGTGAGTGTTGACGAGGGTGTGAACTATATCATCCTTACTGATCGTGACATTGACGAAAAGCGTGCAGCTATTCCGTCTCTGTTGGCAGTCAGCGCTGTTCACCACTATCTGATCAATGTTGGCAAGCGTGTGCAGACAGCTCTGATTGTTGAGAGCGGTGAGATTCGCGAGGTGATGCACGCTGCTCTGCTCTTAGGTTATGGTGCCAGCGCCATTTGTCCGTACATGACGTTTGCCGTACTCGACAATCTGGTAAAGAAACACAAGATTCAGGAAGATTACGCCACGGCTGAAACCCACTACATTAAGGCTGTCGATAAGGGCCTGAAGAAGATTATGTCGAAGATGGGTATCTCTACCATCCGCAGCTACCGCGGTGCCAAGATTTTCGAGAGCATCGGACTGAGCGAAGACCTGCTGCGCCGCTACTTCGGAACGGAGGTGAGTACCATCGGCGGCATAGGCCTGAAAGAGATTGCAAGGGACGCCGTCCGCCTGCGCAAGGAAAGCCTCACCCCCGACCCCTCTCCAAGGGGCGAGGGGAGTGGTCACCTGCCCAACAACGGTCAGTTTGCTTGGCGCAAGGATGGTATCAAGCACGCTTGGAATCCTGAGACCATTGCGAAGCTGCAGCTTGCTTGCCGTCAAGGTTCATACGAGAAATTCAAAGACTGGGCAAAGACTGTCGACGAAAAGGAGAGCCCCATTTTCCTGCGCGACTTCCTGACCTTTAAGAAGATATCTGCTCCCCTCGCCTCTGGGAAAGGGGCTGGGGGTGAGGCTCCCATTCCCATCGACGAGGTTGAGCCCGTGGAGAGCATCGTCAAGCACTTCGTGACAGGTGCCATGTCGTTTGGCGCCCTGAGCATCGAGGCCCACGAAGCACTTGCGCTGGCCATGAACAAGCTTGGTACACGAAGCAACACTGGTGAGGGTGGCGAGGACAACGCCAGATATCATACCGAGGTGGACGGTGTTTCGCTGAGTAGTAAGACCAAGCAGATTGCATCAGGACGTTTCGGCGTTACCGCTGAATATCTGGTGAATGCTGAAGAAATACAGATTAAGGTGGCCCAGGGTGCGAAGCCCGGTGAGGGCGGACAGCTGCCCGGCTTTAAGGTCAACGAGATTATCGCCAAGACCCGTAACGCCATTCCTGGCATCTCGCTCATTTCGCCGCCACCTCATCACGACATCTATAGTATCGAGGACCTGGCGCAGCTCATCTTCGACCTGAAGAATATCAACCCTACCGCTGCCGTCAGCGTCAAGCTGGTAGCCGAGAGTGGTGTAGGAACCATTGCCGCTGGTGTGGCTAAGGCCAAGGCCGATCTGATCGTCATCAGCGGTGCCGAGGGTGGTACGGGTGCTTCGCCCGCTTCGAGCATGCGCTTTGCAGGTATCAGTCCCGAAATCGGACTGGCCGAGACCCAGCAGACGCTGGTGATGAACGGCCTGCGTAATCAGGTTCGCCTGCAGACCGACGGTCAGTTGAAGACCGCGAAAGACGTGATTATCATGGCGATGCTCGGTGCCGATGAGTTCTCGTTCGGTACGCTGCCCCTGATTGTGCTGGGCTGCGTGATGATGCGTAAGTGTAATACCAATACCTGTCCCATGGGTGTGGCCACCCAGAACCCGGAGCTGCGCAAGCACTTCGAGGGTAGGGCAGAGTATGTGGTGAATTTCTTTACGTTCCTGGCCGAGCAGGTGCGCGAATACCTCGCCGAAATCGGCGTCCACTCGTTGAAGGAGATCATCGGCCACACCGAACTCATCGAAGCCGTCGTGCCCGAGGCGTCAGCATCGGGTTCCGCCGTCGTCGAGAAATGGCGCACCATCGACTTTGCCCGTCTGCTGCACAAGCCTGAAAGTGAAAAAGCCCTCTACTGGGACCGTGGCGCCTTTACGAAGGTCAGTGGTGTCAAGGACGAGGAAATCATCCGCGCCGCCCAAAAGGCCATCGAGAACCAGGAGGAGGTGACGCTCGACTATGCCATCAAGAATACCGATCGCGCTGTGGGCACCATGCTGAGTGGTGTGATTGCCCAGAAGTACGGCGAACAGGGTCTGCCCGACGGCACCATTAAGATTAAGTTCAAGGGCTCGGCTGGTCAGAGCTTCGGCGCCTTTGCCGTGCGCGGCCTCGACATCAGGCTCGAAGGCGAGACCAACGACTACTTCGGCAAGGGCCTCTCGGGCGGTCGCATCTCTATCCTGCCTCCAGCCCGTCGCAGCGACGACTTTAAGGCCGAAGAAAACATTATCGCAGGTAATACCGGCCTCTACGGCGCCACCTCCGGCGAACTCTATATCAATGGTAAGGTGGGTGAGCGCTTCGGCGTGCGTAACTCGGGTGCCATCGCCGTCATCGAGGGTGCTGGTGACCATTGCTGCGAGTACATGACAGGCGGTCGTGTAGTGGTGCTCGGCAAGACGGGCCGCAACTTCGCTGCAGGTATGTCGGGAGGCGTGGCTTACGTGTACGACCCCGACCACACGTTCGACTACTTCTGCAACATGGACATGGTGGAGCTTTCGCTGGTTGAGGACAGCGTCTCGCGCAAAGAACTGCTCGAGCTCATCCGCCAGCACTATCTGCACACCGGCTCGGCCCTCGCCGGTCGCATGCTCGACGACTGGCACCGCTACATCGAGGACTTCATCCAGGTGGTGCCCATCGAGTACAAACGCGTGCTGCAGGAAGAGCAGATGAAGAAACTGAGAGACAAAATATCTGACATTCAACGAGATTATTAACTGAAACGAATTGGAATAATGAGAATAATAAATCCACGAATGAGAAAAAAAAATACTATTCGTTATAATTCGTTCCAATTATTCTAATTCGTTTCCATAAAAATAAAGACAATGGGAAATCCGAAAGCATTTTTAGAGATACACCGCCAGGAGGCGGGCTACCGTCCGATTCACGATAGAATCCACGATTTTGGCGAGGTCGAGCAGACGCTCAGCACTCGCGAACGCAAACTGCAGGCCTCGCGCTGCATGGACTGCGGCGTACCCTTCTGCCACTGGGCCTGTCCGCTGGGCAACAAGGCGCCCGAATGGAACGACGCTCTGTACAAAGGCGACTTCGAACTCGCCTACCAGTTGCTCAACAGCACCAACCCCTTCCCCGAGTTCACCGGCCGCATCTGTCCCGCACTCTGCGAAAAGGCCTGCGTGCTGAACCGCTTCAACCACGAGCCCACCACCAACCGCGAGGATGAGGCCGCCATCACCGAGATGGCCTTCCAGGAGGGCTTTATAACTCCTCGCACCGATATTAAGCGCAATGGTAAGAAGGTCGCCGTCATCGGTGCCGGTCCTGCCGGTCTCGCTGCCGCCAACGACCTGAACCACATGGGCTACACCGTCACAGTCTTCGAGAAGAACGAAGCCGCCGGTGGCCTCCTCCGCTACGGCATCCCCAACTTCAAGCTCAACAAGGCTCTCATCGACCGCCGCATCGCTCTGCTCGAACAGGAAGGCATAGAGTTTGTCTACGGCAGTGCCGTATCAATTGAGAATGGAGAATTGAGAATTGAGAATTATGATATGTCTCAAGGCGCAAATGCAGCGGACCAAGGTAATCATAATTCTCAATTGTCAATTGTCAATTCTCAATTCGATGCCATCGTGATGGCATCAGGCACCCCTACCGCCCGCGACCTCAAGGTCCCCGGACGCGACCTCAAGGGCGTCCACTTCGCCCTTGAACTGCTCTCTCAGCAGAACCGCGTCCTCGCCGGCATGGAGTTCAGCAAGGATGAACGCATCACCGCCAAGGGTAAGAATGTCCTCGTGATTGGTGGTGGTGATACCGGCTCCGACTGCATCGGCACCGCCCACCGTCAGGGCTGCAAGAGCGTTACACAGATTGAGATTATGCCTAAGCCCGTCGAAGGTCCCGATGACCCCCAGAACCCCTGGCCCAACTGGCCCCGCACCCTCAAGACCACCTCTTCGCATGAGGAAGGTTGCACCCGCCGCTGGAACATCAACACCCTGGAGTTCCTAGGCGAGAACGGCCACCTCATAGGCGTCAAGGTACAGGAAATCGACTGGCAGCCCAACCCCGCCGGCGGTCGTCCCATCATGGTCGAGAAGGGCAAACCCGAAATCATCAAGGCCGAGCTGGTCCTGCTGGCCATGGGATTCCTCAAACCTGAGCATCCCGCCTATCCGGACAACGTCTTCGTCTGTGGCGACTCCGCCAACGGTGCCTCCCTTGTGGTCCGCGCCCTCGCCTCTGGCCGCGACACCGCCAAGAAGGTTGCCGCCTTCCTCGAACATTAACAATCAACCGTCTCTATATAAGGGTGTAGTCATTAAGCGTATATGCATCACCAGCCGAGGCCAAAATATGCCTGATGTTTTCCTTCGCCGTTTCTGGCTGCATCGCTATTTCAAGGGGTATGCCGGGAGGATTGATGCAGGCGACGCGGGAGAAGCCGGCATCAAGGAGGAGTTGGTCATCGGCTATGCGACCGGCTATTAACAGAACGGGCACGCCGTGTTTTTGGGCTCGCTGGAGGATGCCGAAGGGAAGTTTACCCATGAGCGTCTGGCGTTCAGCAGAGCCTTCGCCAGTAATCACGAGGTCAGTATTTTGCAGTAGGTCGTCGAAATGGATGGTATCTAATAGGAGATCGATGCCTGAGCGACAGTCGGCATGCATATATTGCAGGAAAGCGTAGCCCAAGCCGCCTGCGGCGCCTGCCCCGGGCATGTTCTGGCAGTCACGACCGAGATGCTTGGCAGAGGCCTCTGCAAAACGTTTGGCACGAGCACCAAGGGCTACGACCATCTCTGGCGTAGCTCCCTTCTGAGGTGCAAAGACATGTGCTGCGCCTTGTTCGCCACATAGCGGATTGGTGACGTCCGTCGCTATCGTGAAGCGCACGTCATCCAGTTCGTGCACATCATCCCAGCAGCCATGTTCTGCAAAACTGTCGATGATCGCCCGTAGCATCCCTGTGCCGCAATCGCTGGTAGCGCTTCCGCCCAGTCCAACGATGATGTGCCTGCACCCTCTTCTTACGGCATCTACCACTAACTGACCCGTGCCGTAACTCGTTGCCACCATAGGATTTCTTTCTTCTGCTGTGAGCAACGTCAGTCCGCTGGCTTTGGCAATCTCTATCACCGCCGTATCGCCTTGTAACAGATACTGTGCCACGATGGGCCGCATCAGAGGGTCTTTTACTGTGATATCCACCAGCTTACCGCCCTTCGTCGCCAGGAACGCCTCTAAGAATCCCTCACCGCCATCACTCACAGGCACCTGTACTACCTCCACATCAGGCATCTTGTCGAGAATACCCCTTACAGCTGCCTGATTTGCCTCAACTGATGTCAGACACCCCTTGAACGAATCAATAGCTACTATTATTTTCTTCATCATGATAATTTTGCTCATTTAGATGTAATGCCGCTGCAAAAATACAAAAAACTATTGAATTACCCCTTTACTTAAACAAAAAAAGTGGGATATATGGATGTAACGCGTGTCGAACTGACACTTTGCAAGAAAACGGTGTGATATGCTGTCGAAGTGTCAATAAACTGGACTGACTTACGGCTGAAAACTTTACAAAATGATATTTATTTACTTTTTTTGCAAACAAAACGGAGATATTTCTTTGTGGTTTATGACTTTTTGTATACCTTTGCAGTTGAAAATATAACAAAAAGACAGCAAACTTCAAATAATAGTAACAATATGACACAAAAAATCAGGTTTACGAAAATGCACGGTTGTGGCAATGACTACATCTATGTCAATATGATGGAGGAGAAGATTGCCGACCCGCAGGCAGCAGCCATCGCATGGAGCGACCGCCATAAAGGTATCGGCTCCGACGGACTGGTGCTGATTGGTGCATCGACTATTCCTGAGGCTGACTTCTCTATGCATATCTATAATGCGGATGGAAGTGAAGCTATGATGTGCGGCAATGCGAGCCGTTGTATTGGCAAATACCTGTTTGAGCGGGGACTGACGAAAAAGACTGAGATCAGACTGCTCACGATGTCGGGCATAAAGACACTCTTGCTACACATTATTAATAATATAGTGGACAGTGTGACGGTGGATATGGGTGAGCCTGTGTTGGATAACGAGGCACAGTTTCTGTCCAACCGCGGACTTAACCAGGGAACATTTGTCTCAATGGGCAATCCTCACTACGTGATCTTTACTGATAATGTGGATATGGTGGGTGAGACGGGCCGTTTGTTGGAACATCACCTTGCATTCCCACAACGCTGCAATATCGAGTTCGCTACCCCCCCTTCATCCCCCCAAGGGGACACCATCCGCACCCGTGTCTGGGAACGTGGTAGCGGTATCACTCAGGCCTGCGGCACAGGTGCCTGTGCTACAGCTGTCGCTGCAGTATTGACAGGCAGGGCTGGCAGGAAAAGCAACATTGTGATGGATGGCGGCACGCTTACCATAGAGTGGCGCGAGAGTGATAATCACGTCTATATGACGGGACCTGCCGAGTTTGTGTTTGATGGCGAGATCTTGGCCCCCTAAGTTAGGGGGCGACAGGGGTCTGAACAGGCGCAGGCTCCAAATGTAGTAATAACAAAAGGTCTGGTAAACGCTTGTTCAGACCCCCAACCCCCTAACTTAGGGGGCTCAGAATATGGCATTAGTAAACATTCATTTCCTGAACCTGCAGCAGAACTACCTGTTTGCCGACATCGCCAAGAAGGTGAACGCCTTCAAGGTGATGCATCCCAAAGCCGATGTCATCAGTCTGGGTATCGGCGACGTGACGCAACCCCTGGCACCTGCTGTTGTGGAGGCCATGCACAAGGCTGCTCATGAGATGGGGACCATCAAGGGTTTTCGCGGCTATGGTCCTGAGCAGGGCTATGATTTTCTTCGCGAGGCCATCCTAAAGAACGACTTCCTGCCACGTGGTGTACACCTTAGCATCGACGAGGTTTTCATCAACGACGGTGCCAAGTCGGATACCGGCAATTTCCAGGAGTTGTTACATTGGGACAACTTCATTGGCGTGACCGACCCCATCTATCCTGTCTATATCGACTCGAACGTGATGATAGGCCGCTGCGGCAATTATCGTGACGGACGCTGGACGAATGTGCGCTATCTGCCGACGACTGCCGAGAATGGTTTCATTCCCGAGCTGCCGAAGGGTCGCCCCGTGGATGTCATTTACCTTTGCTACCCCAACAACCCGACGGGTACGGTCATCACAAAGCAGGAACTGCGCAAATGGGTGAACTACGCGCTGAAGAACGACGCTCTCATCCTCTACGACGCAGCCTATCAGGCCTATATTCAGGATCCGGACATCCCACACTCTATCTACGAGATTCGTGGAGCCCGCAAGTGTGCCGTCGAGTTCCATTCGTTCTCCAAGACGGCAGGTTTCACAGGCGTTCGCTGTGGCTACACTATAGTGCCCAAGGATGTGACTGTCAGCACCTTCGAGGGCGAGCGCATTCCGTTGAACCAGTTATGGCTGCGTCGCCAGTGTACGAAGTTCAACGGTACCAGCTACATCTCGCAGCGCGCTGCCGAGGCCATCTATACGCCTGAGGGTAAACAGCAGGTACAGACCACTATCGACTACTATATGGACAATGCCCACCGCATGCTCACCCGTCTGCGTAGCTTAGGCTATGAGGTCTACGGTGGTGAGAACGCGCCTTATATCTGGATGCGCACCTCAGAGGGAATGGGGTCGTGGCAGTTCTTCGAGGCCCTGCTCTACGGTGCCAACGTTGTCTGTACGCCCGGTGTAGGCTTTGGCCCCAGTGGCGAAGGCTATGTGCGCTTTACTGCATTCAATAGCCATGAGAAAACAGAAGAAGCATTAACGAGAATAGAAAACTGGACTAAACAATAATTTATCACAAACAATTATGGAAGCATTAAGATTTCAGGTTGTCGGTGAGGCATTCAAAAAGAAGCCGCTCGACGTAAAAGCACCAAGTGAAAGACCCGCAAAGTATTTTGGCAAGAAGGTCTTCAATCGTGAGAAAATGTACAAGTACCTGCCAAAGGACGTGTACGAGAAGATGATTGACGTGATGGACAACGGCGCCCGCCTTGATCGTGCCGTGGCCGACGCTGTGGCCGAGGGCATGAAGCAGTGGGCCACCGAGAATGGCGTGACGCACTATACCCACTGGTTCCAGCCTCTGACAGAGGGTACTGCCGAGAAGCATGATTCGTTTATCGAACACGACGGCAAGGGCGGTATGGTCGAGGAGTTTACGGGCAAGCTGCTCGTTCAGCAGGAACCCGATGCCAGCTCGTTCCCCTCTGGCGGTATCCGCTCAACCTTCGAGGCCCGTGGCTATTCTGCCTGGGACCCCACATCGCCGGTCTTCATCATCGACGATACGCTTTGTATTCCCACCGTATTTATTTCTTATAGTGGTGAGGCACTCGACTATAAGGCACCGTTGCTGCGTGCCCTGCATGCTGTGAATGTGGCCGCCGTCGATGTCTGCCATTACTTCGACCCAGCTGTGAAGAAGGTCACTTCGAACCTCGGTTGGGAGCAGGAGTATTTCCTGGTGGATGAGGGTCTCTATGCTGCCCGTCCTGACCTGTTGCTAACGGGACGCACGCTGATGGGCCATGACTCGGCCAAGAACCAGCAGATGGACGACCACTACTTCGGTTCCATCCCTGAGCGCGTCGCCGCCTTTATGCGTGAGCTGGAGATTGAGGCACTGGAATTGGGCGTTCCCTGTAAGACACGCCACAACGAGGTGGCTCCCAACCAGTTTGAGCTGGCTCCCATCTTCGAGGAAACTAATCTGGCTGTCGACCACAACATGCTGCTGATGTCGGTGATGAAGCGCGTGGCCCGCAAGCATGGTTTCCGCGTATTGTTGCACGAAAAGCCCTTCGCAGGCATCAACGGATCAGGTAAGCACAACAACTGGAGCCTTTCTACCGATAACGGTATCCTGCTGCATGCTCCTGGCAAAACGGCTGAGCAGAATCTGCGCTTTGCCACGTTCATCGTTGAGACCCTGATGGGTGTCTACAAGCACAACGGTCTGCTGAAGGCCTCGATCATGAGTGCTACGAATGCCCATCGTCTGGGTGCCAACGAGGCACCTCCCGCCATTGTCAGCTCATTCCTCGGCAAGCAGGTCAGCGAGTTGCTCGACCACATCGAGAAGGCCGACAAAGACGACATCCTCGCCATGACTGGCAAGCAGGGTTTGAAGATGGACATCCCTGAGATTCCTGAGTTGCTCATCGACAATACCGACCGTAACCGTACGTCACCCTTCGCTTTCACCGGCAACCGTTTTGAGTTCCGTGCTGTAGGTTCCGAGGCCAATTGTGCCAGCGCCATGATTGCCCTGAACTCTGCTGTTGCTGAGGCTTTGGTTGACTTCAAGAAACGTGTCGATGCCCGTATTCCTGAGTTCGAGAAGAAACTTGCCGGTACTGGTCACAGTGCAACGTTCCACGCCATCATCGACGTGCTCCGCGAGGATATCAAGACCTGTAAGCCTATCCGCTTCGATGGCAATGGCTACTCAGATGAATGGGTCATCGAGGCCGAGAAGCGTGGCTTGGACGTTGAGAAGTCGTGCCCGAAGATTTTCGAACGCTACCTGGACGAGGAGAGCATCCAGATGTTCGAATCGCTTGGCGTCATGACCAAGAAAGAACTCGAGGCCCGCAACGAGGTGAAGTGGGAGACTTATACGAAGAAAATCCAGATTGAGGCCCGTGTATTGGGTGACCTGTCGATGAACCATATCATCCCCGTCGCTACCAGCTACCAGAGCCAGCTGCTGAAGAATGTCGACAGCGTATCTACCGTGTTCCCCGTCGACAAGGCCGAGAAACTGAACGCCCGCAACCTCAAGATTATCGAGGAGATAGCCGAACGTACCTCTGCCATCGAGAAAGGTGTCGAGGAACTCGTCAACGCCCGTAAACTCGCCAACAAGATTGTTGACGAACGCGAGAAGGCCATTGCCTATCATGATAAGGTGGAGCCGTATCTTGACACCATCCGTTACCAGATAGACAAGCTCGAACTGATTGTTGACGACGCCCTTTGGCCGTTGCCCAAATACAGAGAGCTGTTATTCATAAGATAATTTGAGAAACCTTTGACAGGTTCACTCAAATGTTTGAAGTTTGCTGAGAAGCGAGGACAGACACAAGCTCGCTTGGAGTCTGTCGAGCTTCAGGTTTTGCGAGAGACTCGACGCTGAGATAGCTTCGAGTCTCTATTATTTTGAAGTAAGAGGTAAGAATTAAGAGGTGAGAGGCGATTCACTGAAAAAAAAGGGGTATTCGCTGAAGTTTTTTGGCGGAAAGGGAAGTAATGCTTATCTTTGCAACAGAATTAGAAAAGTGACATACCAACAGATTGTATTACTAAAACAAGGACAACGATTATGAAGAAGATTATTTTCAGTATGATGCTCATAGCCATCATGACAGCTGTAACAACAGCATGCTCATCGGACGATCCGACGAATGAGTTCAATAGCCAGCAAACGACGACTGACGGACAACAGTCGGGAGGTGGCAATACGGGTGGCAGTGGCTCTACGGCAGCCAGTGGTGAGCTGCTCACTTTTGCGGTCGCCATCGACAAGACAACGGCAGAACCCACGGAGGCCGCCAGCGCCTATTATCCTGAGGCTGAGGACAATATCGCTCAGCAGACCTTTGACACCAAGGTCAACATCGATATGTCGAACCCTGTAGCCACAACGGAGAACGGTGTGGAGATTACCGTCAGCGACGGTCATGTGACTGCCAACCACGGTTCAGTGGAGGGCGTCTGCTACGTGGTGAGCGGTCAGACGGCCAACGGTTCGCTGACCATCGAGGGCAAAACCAACTATGAGGTGAACCTCAATGGTGCCGACATCACCAATCCTGCGTCGACAGCCCTCGACCTGGAAACCAAGACGGCGGCATACCTTGTGCTGACGGGCAGCAACAAGCTGACTGACGGCACCACCGAGGACCATAAGGGCGCACTCTACAGCAAGGGTAAGCTGCTGGTGAGTGGCACGGGGTCGCTCGACATCTACGGCAACTACAACAACGGCATCCACGGCAAGACCTATGTGCTGTTCGAGAAGGGTGTCAACGTCTATGTCAACACCACCTTCAATCATGGCATCAAGGCCAGCGAGGCTGTTGTCATCAACGGCGGCATCATCAATATTGAGACGGCTGGCGACGGTGCCAAAGGCATTAACAGCGAGAAAGACATCGTCATTAACGGCGGCCGTACCACCGTCATCTGTACAGGTAATGGCGAGTGGGACACGGAAGACCTGGAGACAAAGGCTGCAACATGCATCAAGTGCGACAGCATCATGACTATCAAGGGCGGCGAAATCTATGTCAAGGCCACCGGCAGTGGCGGCAAGGGTCTGAAGGCCGACTGGGAGGCTTACATCAGCGGTGGCAAGATACGTGCCATTACCGAGGGTGGACTCTACTACAGCGATGGTACTCAGGAAAACCATAACTATACGGGCAATACTGACAATCTGGACGATGCCTATACCTCGTCGCCCAAGGGTGTCAAGATTGGTACGAAGAACGTACACGGTGTGCTGGAGATCAGTGGCGGCGACATCATGGTTCGCACTACGGGCAACAATGCCGAAGGTATTGAGAGCAAGGGTACGCTGACCATCAGTGGCGGTACCGTGGTCGTCTCAGCCCACGATGACGCCATCAACTCGAGTGGCGACCTAACTATCAGCGACGGCACAGTCGTGGTGGTAGGCACCAACAACGACGGTATCGACTCGAACGGCAACATGTATCTGAAGGGTGGCACGCTGATTGCAATGGGTGCCGGTGGTGCCGAGGCAGGCATCGACATCGACGAGCAGCACAAGATATACATCACGGGTGGAAACATCTTCGGCATCGGCGGACGCTTCGACGGCACGCTGGGCAGCACGTCGCAGGGCATCATCAGTACGACGGGCTCCGTACAGGCTAACCAGACGGTCAGCGTCAGCACTGGCACCACGACCATCGTCTCGTTCACCATGCCTCCTTACTCATATAATAACGGCACCATCGTCATCAGTGCTCCCGACCTGACGAGCGGCAGCAGCTATACGCTGAACATCGGCACGTCGAGTACCAGCGTGACAGCCTCGAACACCATCAGCGGCGGCATGGGTGGCGGTCAGCCTGGCGGACAACCCGGCGGTGGTCCTGGCGGACATTGGTAACTGACAATGAACAATGAATAATAAATAACCAATCACATGATGATTATGATTAAAAGAGCGATTTTCCTTACACTGCTGGCAGCCCTCACTTTGGGGGCTACAGCTGGTGACTACCAGTACCTTGTCTTTACGACGAGTAGTGGCCAGCAGGCCGTTGCAGCCAGCAACCTGACACTATCCATCAGTGGCACCAACCTCGTCGTCACCAGTGACAGCGAGACGTTGGCTACCATTCCCCTGAATGATCTGACGGCTATGGAATTCTCCAACAGCCAGACAACTGGAATCAGTTCACTGACAACAGAAGACCTGAACATCAGCGAGGCAACGGAAGTCTACGATATGCAAGGTCGTCGGATGCCCAGCGGCTCTAACCTGCCCACGGGTGTCTATTTGATGAAGATTAACGGTAGAACCATTAAAGTAGCAGTAAAATGAGAACGACGATGATAACCATAGCAGCCCTGCTGACCAGCATGGTCAGTTTGGCGCAGACACTGAATGTCTCTACAAACAACGGCAGTGTCATCGACCAGTTCCCCTCTGCACAGACAGGAACCATGACATTCGCAAACGGTTCCTCGCTGACCATCCTCAACAAGACATTTGAGTTGAGTGAGGTTACCAAGATGTGGACCGACGAGACAGCTGTCAGCGACAACGAAGTCAATGTGGTCTATAACGGTGATGCGGCACTGGTCTATGTAGCCGGCAACATCGCACAGTACATTACCGCCTCCGTCAGCGGTGCCCACGTCACCATCACACAGAGTGACGCCATCACCAACGACCTTATCAAGGACGGCACGTTTTCAGAGATAACATACAACCTCAGCGGAACCAGTACCGACGGCTCATTGACATTGGGCGGCAGCGCCAAGTGTACGGTGGCCGTCAATGGTCTGGAACTGACCAATCCCAATGGTGCTCCCATCAACATCACCAACGGCAAGCGCATTGACTTCAGTGTCAAGAAGGGTAGCACCAACACGCTGAAGGACAGCGCAGCCAGCACTGCCAAAGGCTGTCTCTACTGTAAAGGCCATCTGGAACTGAAGGGCAAGGGTGTGCTCAACGTCTATGCCTACGGCAGTGCAGCCCACGGCATCAAGAGCGGCGACTACACGGAGATGAAGAACTGTACCGTCAACATCCTCGCTGCCACGAAGGACGGTCTGTCATGCAACGAATATTTCCTCATAGAGAGCGGTGAGCTGACCATCAGCGGCACGGGCGACGACGGCATCCAGTGTGACATCGACAACGACGAAGGCGTCAGCACGGGTGAGCTGACCGACCATGAAGACGAAGACTCCGGTAATATTTATATCGAGGGTGGTACGATCAACGTCACCGTCACCGCTAATGCCGCCAAGGGCATCAAGGGTGAGGGCGACATGAAGATCACCGACGGCACCGTTATCGTCAAGACCACCGGCGGCGGCGTGTGGGATGCCGACAAGGTGAAGACGAAGGCATCGGCCTGCTTAGGTGCTGACGGCAACATGACCATCAGCGGAGGCACGCTGACGCTCACCAGCACTGGAGCCGGTGGCAAGGGCCTGAATGTGGACGGTGCGCTGAATGTCAGCGGTGGTACGGTGACCATTAGCACGTCAGGTAATGCTGTCGTGGCTTCGTCGACGGGAACACTGTCGGTGGTTACTAATTCACGCCAGCTCGACAACTACAGTAGTGACTACAAATCGTCGCCCAAAGGCATCAAGGCTGACGGTGCCATCACCATCAGCGACCAAGCCAATATCAGTGTCACCACAACGGGGGCCGGCGGTGAAGGCATAGAGAGCAAGACGAGCATTGACATCACCGGTGGTCAGGTGACAGTCAACGCCAATGACGATGCCATCAATGCCTCGTACAATACTACGACGAACGGCACGGGCAACCTCACCATCTCAGGCGGCTACGTCTATGCCTGCTCTACCGGTAATGACGGTCTGGACGCTAACGGCAACTGCTACATCCAGGGTGGACTGGTGTATGCCATCGGTTCGGGTGGTGCTGAGAAGAGCATCGATGCCAATACCGAGGAACAGAAGAAACTATACATCACGGGTGGCACCATCATTGCCGTAGGCGATCTGGAGAACGGTGCCAGCATCAGCGGTGGCACGTGCAAGTACACCACCTCTTGGAATGAGCAGAGCTGGTACGCACTCTACAACGGCGGCACACTGGTGGCAGCCTTCAAGACGCCTACGAAGTCATCTTCCGGCGGCGGTGGCGGCTGGCCTGGCGGCGGTGGTCCTGGTGGCGGCGGTCCTGGTGGCGGTGGCAGCCAAAAGCTCATCGTCTACACCTCGTCAACACCGACTCTCAGCAGTGGCGTAACGGTCAGCAGCGGCACAGAGTATTTTGGAGGTGTGACCATCATTGGCGGCACCGTGAACGGCGGCTCGTCTGTCACACTGACAAACTACAATTCCGGCGGTGCATGGTGGTGAACCACCAACATAAAACGCTCAACACCAAACAATAAAACACCAAAAGGTCCGTTTTATGAAATGGATGGAACAACAGTCACGATATGAGAATGCAGCCTACGCGGCGCTGTGGGGACTACTCTTCGCAGCGCCCGTGCTGAGCCTCTGGGTACGAACCGCCAGCAATGCCAACGTCAACTTCGACTGGCAGGAGATTCTGGTGGTGTGGCGACAGTTTGGCGTCTACCTGCTGCTATTCCTTATTCATAACTTCGTGCTGGCTCCCATGCTGGTCTATGGACGTAAACGGTGGCTCTATGTGCTGCTGACATTCTGTATGGTAGGAATATTCTCTTTCTATCAGTGCAGTCACCGGCCTGATGACTTCATGCACCAGCGCCGGCCACCGATGGAGATGCATGGCAACCGTCCGCCAATGGAGATGCTCGACGACCGTCCACCGATGGATGAAGCCTTTAATCATGAGCCACCACCCTTCGAGCACCATCACGGAGAACCACCGACATTCATCGGCCAACACGACATCATTGCCATCGTTGTACTTATCCTGATGTGTGGCATGAATCTCGGCGTCAAACTCTACTTCAAGACACGCAAAGACCAGAAGAAACTGGTGCAACTGCAGAAGGAGAACCTGGAACAGCAACTGGAGTATCTGAAATATCAGATCAACCCGCACTTCTTCATGAATACGCTCAACAACATCCACGCCCTAGTGGACATCGACCCCGAGAAGGCCAAGGACACCATCCTCGAACTGTCGAAGATGATGCGCTTCGTGCTCTACGAGGGTGACAAACACGATGTTCCCCTGACACGGGAGTTTGACTTTATTCGCAACTATATCACACTGATGCGGCTACGCTATACCGACAAGGTGAGAATTACGGTAGACCTACCGCAGGAGGTCCCTGACAAGACAGTGCCGCCCTTGATGCTGATTAGCTTTGTGGAGAATGCCTTCAAACATGGCATCAGCTACCAGCAGGAGTCGTTTGTCGACGTCAAGGCAGAAGTCGTTTCCCCCTCCGCGCTCCACTTTACCTGCAAGAACTCGAAGGCTGAAAAGCCTAACGAAGAAAAAGGCGGTGTGGGTCTGACCAACGTGAAAAAGCGTCTGAACCTGATTTATGGAAATAACTATACGCTCAAGATTCATAACAATCCCGACACGTATCATGTTGAACTCAATATTCCACTATCATGATTAGATGCTTGGCCATAGACGATGAGCCCCTGGCTCTCCAACAGATTGCCGCCTACATCGGCAAAGTGCCGTTCCTTGAGTTGGCCGCCACGTGCCAGAGTGCCATTGAAGCACGGCAATTCCTGGAAAAGGACACGGTGGATGCCATCTTCTGCGACATCAACATGCCCGACCTCAACGGCATGGACTTTGTGAAGTCGCTGGTCGTTCCGCCTCTCATCGTGTTTACCACAGCCTATGCTGAATATGCCGTCGAGGGTTTCCGCGTCAATGCCGTCGACTATCTGTTGAAGCCCTTTGGCCTGCAGGATTTCCAGCGGGCAGCCAACCGCCTGCGCGAGCGTTTGTCCCCTCAATTAGGGGACGACAGAGATCTGAACAAGGGAAACGTTAGCAGTTCTTCAGCCCCCCAACCCCCTAACTTAGGGGGCGTAAACGACGACACATTCTTCCTCAAGACCGACTACCGTGTCGTCAAGGTAAGCATCAGCGATATCCGGTACGTTGAAGCTATGAGCGAATATCTGAAGGTATGGCTCGAAGGCGAGGCCAAGCCCATCATCACGCTGCTTTCCATGAAGAAGATGGAGGAACGCCTGCCCGACAACTTCATGCGCATCCACCGTTCCTATATCGTCAATCTCACCAAGATTCAGGAGGTCAACAAGAACCGTGTCATTCTCGACGCACAGACCTACCTGCCCATTGGTGACCTCTACAAAGACACCTTCCAAGCCTATCTCGACACCAGATTTCTGGGGAAATAGGCTCTTTGGGCGAAACAGGAAAGGCCCCCTTTGACTTATCGATGCTTAATATCTGCAGTATTCTAGAAAACCTTGTCGGCGAAGGGTGTCGAGAAGGGTGGCCGACATGGCCTCGTTGTCATGGCGGGTGTAGCGGATGTCGGTGAAGACCTGTGCAAGCGTTTCTTTATGATTGATACGGACGAAGTTCAGGTTTTCGTCGAGCTGTTCCTTAGGATTATAATAGGTGTCAATATCTTTTGCAAGATAGTCGGTATAGGTCTCTTCGTGGACGAAACTCTCCATTGGCAGACGGTCGGAGAGGGCAGGCTGTTCGTCGGGCCAGCCGACAGTGAGGGTGGCGACAGGCATGACGAGTTTTGGAAGTTCGAGGATGTCGATAATTTGCTGAGGCTGGTAGACGGTAGTGCCGAGGAAACAGTAGCCCAGACCTTCCTCGTCCATGAGGTTGCAGAGCGTCTGAGTGTAGAGCAGGGCGTCGGTGGCCGCATTGATGAACGACAGGAAGTTGTCGTAGCCTGGCTCGGCCTTGCGACAGCGTGCCCATGTCGAGGTGCGGTTGAAGTCGGCACAGATGGTGAGTACCACAGGAGCCTGTATGACCATCGGCTGGTTGAAGTGTACTGGCGCTAAGCGCTGCTTCATGTCGCTGCGTCGTGTGACAACGACAGAATAGAGCTGCAGGTTGCCTATGGTCTGTGTACGACTGGCCTCGGTGAGGAGGCGATTGAGGAGTTCCGGAGCGACGTCGCGGAGGCTGTATTGGCGGATAGTACGCCGAGTCAATAGATTCTTCATGCTGCAAAGGTACGAATAAGTGAGCAAAATGCAAAATTTTTTTTTGCATTTTCGAACGGAAGTACTTTCTTGCGAAGCAAAAAGTTACGAAAAAAAGTTGTAACTGATAACGGATTTTGGAAGATTAACGCAATTCGGCTTAAAATAAAGGCTATCATTTTTGCGACCCAAAGGCACTTCTCGGGTCGTTCCCCCGCATGCAACGACATGTCCCAAGCCTTTGGACGGTTCGTTCCCCCGCATGGAATGTCTCCGAAGGTGCCGCTTCCTTCCATCGAAAGCGATTGTTGGCAAACTCCGGGTCACCTGCATAACCGCGTGGATTAGCCACACTAAAACCGTGATATTTTCGTTTTAATAAGAAACGAGATATCACAATGAATCCGCAATACGAAATACTTGCCAATTGCCTGTTGCCAGAGCATATGTTGGAATGGTTTGATTTGACGAATGTAGAGGTTAGACCTAAGGAGAAGAAAGCCAACCAGGAGCAGCAGTCAGAAGAAAACAGTCCCAATGTTGTCCATCTGTATCTTGATGAGAATGAGCTGACACCGGACAATCGTGAAGACCTTCGTCCTAACGGTTTTACTCCTGCCAAGACTTTTCACGACTTTCCCATTCGTGGCCAAGAGGTGCTACTACATGTGCGTCGCCGTCGCTGGCTTGATGCAGAAGGGCGCAATGTCATGTCCGAGTTTGACTTCATTCAGGAGTCTACCCGCTGTTCTAAGGAACTGGCGGATTTTTTAAAAGAAGCGTTTGGAGACGCTCCCTATAACGGCCCGTTCGTTTGAGAAGGACTACCACATCAACGGTGACAATTTTGAACGCTCATACAAGGAAACTATCAGTGGCCTCAAGACCTGGGAGGATGCAGGCCATGCTGAGGACTGGGTGATAATCCCCAAGAATATGGGAACTCACCTGAGCATCGATGAGACGTGTCTCTCTACCGGTGAGGTCTATACCATTCTGTCCAACAAGGAGGCTCATGGACGTAAGGGATGCCTCGTGGCCATTATAAAGGGGACGAAGGCGAAAGAGGTCACAGACGTCTTGAAGAAGATGCCAGAAGCCGTCCGTCAACTGGTGGAAGAGGTGACGCTGGACTTCTCTGACAGCATGCACCAGATTGTCAGCGCATGCTTTCCTAAAGCGATGATAACCCTCGCCCGTTTCCATCATCAGCAGTTCTGCTTGGAGGCATTACAGGAAATACGCATCGGACATCGTCGCGAGGTAATGACGGAGGTGGCCAATGCAAGGGATGATTTCAGAGCCATGATAAAAGACCTCATCAAGAGCGGAAAGCCCCTGGTGGATGCAGAAGGCAATCCCATCCGCAGTAATGCTGCATACCATCCTGAGAGACTGAAGAACAACGAGACAAAGGCAGAATTGCTCATGCGAAGCAAGTACCTGCTGATGGTATCGCCGGAGAAATGGACTCCAAGCCAGAGCGAACGTGCGGAAATCCTCTTCGAGCTGTATCCTGACATAAAGACGGCATATAGCCTGACACACTCCCTAAGAATGATTTTTGCCCAAAGGTGCGACAAGGAAGCTGGACGCAAGAGTATACAGAAATGGTATGTCAAGGTAGGTGAATTCGACAACAAGTTTTTCAATGATATTGCTGCAGCCATGTACGACAGAGAAGACGAGATCCTCAACTACTTTGTCAATAGATCTACCAATGCTTCCGCAGAATCGCTCAATGCCAAAATCAAAGACTTCAGGGCTCAGCTAAGAGGTGTCATTGACAAGAAATTCTTTATCTTCAGACTGGTCAAGATCTTTGGCTAATCCACGCGGTTATGCAGGTGACCCATCAAGACTCCGTCAAGAGAAAGCCCTCCATCTGTATCATCTTATCAGAGAATATAAGTTGTTTGAGTGGTGGTGCTAGTTATTAGTTCATAATTTTTATAATAAAAGATGTTAAACGTCTGCAACTATGAACTGTGAACTATGAACTATGAACTTAAAAAATCGTACCTTTGCACCCAAATAAACGTTTATTGAGGCATGAAAACAGAAAACAACGAACAAAATCAGCGTCCGGAGGTGGTCGAGGTGCGCCCCAGGGAATTGCAGTGCGATGTGGTGCGATTCCAGAACAATAAGGAGAAGTGGGTGGCCTTTGTGGGTCTGCTGGACGGCTATCCCTACGAGATATTCACAGGCTTGCAGGACGACGACGAGGGTATTGTACTGCCCAAGACGGTGACGAAAGGCAAGATTATCAAGCAGGTGAACGAGGACGGTACGAAACGCTACGACTTTCAGTTTGAGAACAAGCGTGGCTATAAGACGACCGTTGAGGGCTTGTCGGAGAAATTCAATCCTGAATACTGGAACTATGCCAAGCTGATCAGTGGTGTGTTGCGCTACCGCATGCCGTTGGAGCACGTCATCAAACTGGTGAGCTCGCTGTCGCTGAAGGACGAGAGCATCAACACCTGGAAAGTGGGCGTTGAGCGTGCATTGAAGAAGTATCTGCCTGGTGGAGGAGAGGAAACAAATAGTGAGGAGTGATAAGTGATGAAGGTGACTGAGAGTTATGTGTTTCTGAAGGAGGCCCGTTTCCATGCCTTTCATGGTGTGCTGCCTCAGGAGACGGAGGTCGGTCAGGACTTTCTGGTGACGGTACGTGCTGCTATGGATATGTCGGCGGCCATGAACCACGATATGCTGGAGGTAGCGCTGGACTATGGTACTTTGTATCAGCTGGTGAAGCGCGAAATGGACATTCCGTCACAGCTGGTTGAGCACGTGGCAGGACGTATCGCCCATGCCGTTTTCGACAACTTCCCTCAGGTGACAGCTGTTGATATCAATATTACGAAACTGAACCCGCCACTGGGTGCCGACTGTTTTGGTGCCGGCGTTGAAGTTCACGTGGAAAAAGTGAAGAGTGAAAAGTGAAGAATTTGCTACCGCAATCAAGTAAAAATATAATGAAGCATTTCTTGTTTTGTCTGATGCTACTGCTGCCGCTGACTGCTGCCGGTAAAAAGTTTACGCTGGTGATTGATGCTGGTCATGGAGGCAACGATGCAGGAGCCATCGGCGCCATTACTAAGGAGAAAACCATTAATCTGAATGTCGCATTGGCCTTCGGACGGCTGGTGGAGCGTAATTGTCCGGATGTGAAGGTGATATATACACGAAAGACTGATGTGTTTATCCCCCTGCATACCCGTGCCGACATTGCCAATAGGAACAAAGCAGATCTTTTTATATCCATTCATACCAACGCCCTGCCAAAAGGACGTATCTCACGAGGTATGGAAACTTATACGCTGGGTATGCACCGAGCTGCCGACAATCTGGATGTGGCTAAACGCGAGAACCAGGTCATTCTTTATGAGAAAGACTACAAACAGCGTTATCAGGGTTTTGATCCTAACTCTTCGGAGAGTTATATCATGTTTGAGTTCATTCAGGACCATAACATGGCACAAAGTGTGGAGTTGGCTAAATATGTGCAGAAACGTACTACGGCAGCTGCCAATCGACAGAATAAAGGCGTCAAGCAAGCAGGATTTCTGGTGTTGCGCGAAACGTCAATGCCCAGTTGCCTGATAGAGTTGGGTTTCATCTCAACACCTGATGAGGAAGTGTTCCTGAATTCTGCAGAGGGCGTGTCACGTTTGGGACAGGGCATCTATCAGGCCTTCATGGACTATTATCGAAAGAATGGAAATGCGGCTGCTCCAGCCCCTGCTCCTGCGCAGACAGCTCAGCCTGACGAAAAGTCTCAGACTGCTGAGAAACCGCAGACAGCTGAGAATCCACAGAAAGAAGAAAAGTCCCAAAAGGATGAAAAGCCTAAGAAGCGTAAGAAAAGCAAGATGGCCCAGGAATTGGAAGATGCCCGCGAGGGTAGGGCAGAGACTGCTCCAGCCGATAATAAGCCAACAGAGGTGAATGGCGACTCCGTGGTGGCTGCTACACCGTCGGTTGCCGACCGCCAACAACCTCAGCCTGATACCATGCCTGCTGAGCAGAAACCAGAACAGGCTAAGCCTGAGCAGAAACCTCAACAGCCTGAGGAAAAACCCAAACAGCCTGAGCAGAAACCCAAACAGCCTGAGCAGAAACCGCAACAACCTGCCGCCAAACCTGCTCCCAAAGCTGCTCCCAATACCCAGGCTCCTGTATTTAAGGTTCAGATAATGGCCAGCAGTTACCAGTTGAAGGCCAATGACCCCCAGTTGAAGGGTGTGAAGAATGTTGATTTCTATAAAGAGGGTGGATTGTATAAATATACGGTAGGCTCCTCTACTAACTATAATGAGATTGTTCAACTACGCAAGACTTTGACTGACCGTTTCCCCCAGGCATTTATCATTGCATTCAAGAACGGTCAGAAAATGAATGTGCAGGAAGCAATACAAGAAACAAAGAAAAAGTGAAGAGTGAAGAGTGAAAAGTGAAATTTGCTACCGCACGGTAGTCATCATAAAGCTTAAAGTATATGAAGTTTTTTACAAAAGAAGTTAAGATTGCATTAGCGGCCATACTTGGCATCGTGGTGTTGTTCTACGGCATGAATTTCCTGAAAGGACTGACACTGTTTTCGAACGATGACTCCTATTATGTAACTTTTAGTGATGTCACTGGTGTGTCGGCATCGACACCTGTCTATGCCAATGGCTATAGGGTGGGTGTGGTCAAGGACGTCATATACAATTATAATCCACAGGGCAAGATTGTTGCCGTAGTGGGACTGGACAAGCAGATGCGTCTGCCGCGTGGCTCACGTGCCGAGATAGCCAGCGACTTGTTGGGTAACATCAAGATTAACCTAGTGCTGGGTGACGACCCGTTGAATATGGTGGCCATGGGCGACACCATTCCTGGCGGAGAACAGGAGGGCGTAATGAGCAAGATTGGGCAGATGATGCCTGCTATAGAGGCTATCGTACCCAAGTTGGACAGCATACTGGGCAGTCTGAATGCGTTGCTGGCCGATCCTGCTTTGGCCAATATCCTGCATAATGTGGAGGGGATGACAGGGCAGCTGAATGCCACCAGCAGTCAGTTGCATGCCCTATCGACATCGCTCAGCCGCGATGTGCCTATGCTGATGGGTAAGGCTGACGGTGTGCTCGACAATACACAGCAGTTGACGTCGAACCTGGCCGGTATCGACGTGACAGGCATGGTTGCCAGCATCAATAAGACCCTGGCTGATGTCAATGCGATGACTGAGCGTTTGAATAGTAATGAGGGAACACTGGGACTGCTGATGCGTGACGACAAATTGTATCGCCATCTGGAATCTGCTGCTGCCGACTGTGACTCATTGCTCATTGATATCAAAGCCCATCCAAAACGCTATGTACACTTCTCCGTTTTTGGCAAAAAAGATAAATAAAAATACTCGTAGTTTTTAATTCGTCTAAATAATAAAGGCCTCTGAAGAAGTTTTAACCGAAATTCTCCAAGTGCTTGATATTGCCTACTTTCGAGCCATTGTGTTATTCTTTGTTGCACAGCGTTATGGGATGTGCTTGATTATAGTAAGTCTATGATTGATAACTGATTACATTTCTGCAAATGCCTTTTCCTATAGTGAAAACGCTGAAATGCTATAATTGTCTGAAAAACGAGAGAGTTACGTTTGTATGAAGAAAAAATGAGAAAAAATGCAGATTTGCTAATATCAAAAAAAAATGCGACCTTTGCATCCGAAAACAATTGAAGACCATATTAAAGTCAAATCTATTTTAATAACAAAAAGTAAGCACGCCGCATGGAAAAAAGTCCAAAGGCGCTTTGGGACAACTGCCTTCAACTGATTAGGGAGAACGTCACAGAGCAGCAATATAAAGCCTGGTTCGAGCCAATCGTCTTCGAGCAATATGCCGAGGATAGCCGGACTTTACTCCTACAGGTACCTAGTATGTACGTGTATGAGTATTTGGAGGAGCATTATGTGCTGCTGCTGGGCAAGGTGCTGACCCGTTGCTTTGGACAGAGCGTGCAGCTTACTTATCGTGTTGTAACAGACAAGGATCATGGTCTGATTCAGGATGTGGAGGCTGAGCCCCATGCCGATATTGAACCGATGCCGGCCATTGACCGTGCAAATAAGTCACCGAACGTGCTTGATGCCGTACGACAGGACCTGAATCCGCAGCTTGATATTCACAAGACCTTCCAAAGCTTTATCGAGGGTGATAGCAACAAATTGCCGCGTACCGTCGGTCTGGCTATTGCAGAGCATCCTGGCAAGTCTACCTTCAATCCCTTCTTTGTCTTTGGACCGTCGGGTTGTGGCAAGACACACCTCATCAATGCCATTGGCGTACGCTGTAAAGAGATGTACCCGCAGAAGCGCGTGCTTTATGTGTCAGCCCGGCTGTTCCAAGTGCAGTTTACGGATGCCACCCGTCAGAATACGGTGAACGACTTCATTCGTTTCTACCAGTCTATTGACGTGCTGATTGTCGACGACATTCAGGAGTGGGCAACGGCAACGAAGACGCTGGATACCTTCTTCCATATCTTCAACCACCTGTTCCGCAATGGCAAGCAGATTATTCTGGCCAGCGATCGTCCTCCAGTGGACTTGCAGGGTATGAAGGACCGTCTGCTGACGCGCTTTGCCTGTGGACTGATTGCTGAACTCGAGAAACCCAATGTGCAGCTGTGCGTTGATATCCTGAACGCCAAGTGCCGTCGTGATGGATTGAAGATTCCCGAGGACGTCATCCATTATATTGCCGAGAGTGCCAATGGCAGCGTACGCGATTTGGAAGGTGTGGTGAATTCGCTGATGGCCTATTCGATTGTTTACAACTCCAATATCGATATGCGTCTGGCTGAGCGCGTCATCAAGCGTGCTGTGAAGGTCGACAACAAACCGTTGACCGTCGACGACATTCTTGAGAAGGTTTGCGGTCACTATGGCGTCAGTCAGCAGAGTGTCTTCAGCCGCAGCCGCAAGCGTGATTATGTCTTGGTGCGTCAGGTGTCAATGTATCTGGCTCAGAAGTATACCAAGATGCCTGCTTCGCGTATAGGTCAGCTTATTGGTGGACGAGACCACTCGACCGTCATCCATAGTTGCAGCACCATTGAACAGCGTCTGAAAGTTGACAAGGCATTTGGAGCAGAACTCTCAAGCATTGAGAATTCCTTTAAGCTGAAGAAATAAAAAAAGTAAGGAAGAGGTTTCCTTACTTTTTTTCGTTATTTCGTTATTTCGAAATGTCGTTATTACAGATTGTCTTTTTCAATATCCTTGAAATATTTGTAAGTGGCAACCTTCAGCTCGTCGGTAGCAGGCTCGTCGCAGACAATGATGCCGTGCTGGTGAGTCTGGAGGGCTGAGATGGTCCATGCCTGGCAAACGGGACCTTCGATGGCAGCCTGCAAAGCACGAGCCTTGTGGTGGCCATTGCAGAGAATCATCACTTCGCGAGCAGCCATCACAGTACCTACACCAACGGTCAGCGCCAGCTTGGGCACCTTGTTGACGTCGTTGTCGAAGAAACGGCTGTTGGCAATGATGGTGTCTGTAGTAAGAGTCTTGACACGGGTTTTGGAAGCCAGCGACGAGAAAGGCTCGTTGAAGGCAATGTGTCCGTCGGGACCGATGCCGCCGATAAAGAGGTCGATGCCACCTGCTTCGGCAATCATCTCCTCGTAGTGTGCACACTCTGCCTCCAGATCCTTGGCGTTGCCGTTCAGAATGTGGATGTTCTCCTTGGGGCAGTCAATGTGGTCAAACAGGTTACGTGCCATAAAAGAATGGTACGACTCAGGATGCTCCTCAGGCAGATTGACGTACTCGTCCATGTTGAATGTCAGTACATTCTTGAACGATACGCGTCCTTCCTTGTTGGCTTTCACCAGACAAGCATACATGCCTTCAGGTGAGCTACCTGTCGGCAGACCCAGTACGAAGGGCTTCTCGGCAGTAGGCTTGAAGGCGTTAATTCTTGCAATGACATGCTCAGCAGCCCATTGCGACATTTTCTGATAATCAGATTCAATTATTACTCTCATAAGTTTAAAAATATAAAGTTTTTATTTCTTATCGGCTGCAAAGGTAATCATTTTAAGTGAAAAATGAAGAGTGAAAAGTGAAAAATTTACTTCCGCAATGAAAAAAAATAGAATGATTATTTATTATTTATGATTTTCTTCGTACCTTTGTCCGCTGTATTAAATATGTATGAAAGAATTTGTAATCTCTGAGGTCAAAGCTGAGACTGCTGTGCTCGTAGGACTCATTACGCAGCAGCAGGACGAAGCCAAGACAAAAGAATATCTTGACGAGCTGGAATTTCTGGCTGATACGGCAGGTGCTGTGACCGTAAAACGCTTTACGCAGCGTGTGCAGGGTCCCAGTCAGGTGACGTATGTCGGCAAGGGAAAGTTGGAGGAAATCAAACAATATATCAAGCAACAGGAGGATGCCTATTATGACTGGCTCGATGCCGGTTCACCTGAACCGGAAGATGGTCGGCAGGCACCACAGCCTGTGGGAATGGTCATTTTTGACGATGAGCTTAGTGCTAAGCAGATACGCAATATTGAGCAGGAATTGAAGGTGAAGATTTTGGACCGTACCAGTCTCATCCTCGACATTTTTGCCATGCGTGCCCAGACGGCAGAGGCCAAGACGCAGGTGGAGCTGGCTCAGTACCGTTACATGCTGCCCCGTCTGCAGCGTCTGTGGACGCACTTGGAACGTCAGGGTGGTGGTTCCGGTTCTGGTGGAGGTAAGGGTAGCGTGGGACTGCGTGGCCCAGGTGAGACCCAGTTGGAGATGGACCAGCGTATCATCCGTCAGCGCATTTCGTTACTGAAGGAACGTCTGGTGGATATTGACAAGCAGAAGACGACGCAACGTAAGAATCGCGGTCGTCTGATTCGTGTGGCTCTGGTGGGCTATACCAATGTGGGTAAGTCGACGCTGATGAACCTATTGTCGAAGAGCGACGTCTTTGCAGAGAACAAACTTTTTGCCACCCTCGACACGACTGTCCGCAAGATGGTTATCGACAATCTTCCCTTCCTATTGGCCGATACTGTTGGCTTCATCCGTAAGCTGCCTACCGACTTGATTGACTCGTTCAAGTCTACTCTTGACGAGGTACGTGAAGCTGATCTACTGGTGCATGTTGTGGATATCTCGCATCCTGACTTCGAGGAGCAGATTACCATTGTGGAGAAAACGCTGGCCGACTTGGGTTGTGCTGACAAACCCTCGATGCTGGTGTTCAACAAGATTGACGCCTATACTTGGACACCGCAGGACGAGGACGACCTGACGGAACCGACACGCGAAAACATTTCTTTAGACGACCTGAAGAAGACGTGGATGGCAAAGAGTGAAGAGTTAAAAGTGAAAAGTGAAGGATTTGCTACCACCCCTCTCTTCATTTCCGCTAAGAAGAAGGAGAACGTCGACGAGTTGCGCGATGTGCTATATAAGAAGGTGCGCGAACTGCACGTCCAGAAATATCCGTATAATGACTTCCTTTACCAGATTGAGGAGTCGTAATGTCGAAATAATGTTATAACGTCATAACGAAATATATAATGAACCCCAAAACAAGATAATTATGAGAGATTACAGACAACTGACACAAAACGAGATTGACATTTTGGAGAATAATGGCTGTTGGGCTGAGGACTGGCAGCGAGTATTGGTAGATGAGGATTTTAAACCTTATAATTTCCACCGTGTCATTTTCTATGGTGACATCCGTTTGGGAGCTTTCAACAAAATGGTTGAGGTCACTAAGGATTTCATGAAACACTCAGGCATCAATGATGCTACACTACGTAATGTTACCGTAGGTAATGACTGTCTTATTGAGAAAGTTGGTAACTACATCAATAACTACACCATTGGCGACGATTGCTACATCTCGAACATCTCGACGATGGAGACCACCGACGGCGCTACTTTCGGCGAGGGTCATCTCATCAGTGTACTCAACGAAATGGGCGACGGCAATCTCATCCTGTTCCGCGACCTGAATTCGCAGTTGGCAGCATTCATGGTGAAATACTTCAAAGACAAGCAGTTGAAAGACTGTATCACGCGTCTTATTAACGAGGAGATACGCTTTACGCAGTCCGAGCGTGGCACCATTGGCAACGGTGTGAAGATCATCAATTCCAAGGAGATTACCAATACCGTCGTTCGCGACGATTGTGAAATCAACGGTGCCGCACGCCTGTGCGACTGTACCATCCTCAGTTCGAAGGATGACTCAGTATATATCGGCACGGGTGTCATCTGCGAGAACAGCATCATCTGCAATGGCTGCTCTATCACAAACAGTGTCAAGATGCAGGACTGCTTCGTGGGCGAAGCTTGTCAGATTACCAACGGCTTCACCGCCGAGGCCAGCGTGTTCTTTGCCAACAGCTTTATGGCCAATGGCGAGGCCTGTGCAGCCTTCTGCGGACCGTTCTCGGCCAGCCACCACAAGAGTTCGCTCCTTATCGGTGGTGAGTTCTCGTTCTACAATGCCGGCTCAAACACCAATTTCTCGAACCACGCATACAAGATGGGCCCCCTGCATTACGGCACTTTGGAGCGTGGCACGAAGACGGCCAGTGGTGCCTACGTGCTAATGCCTGCTAAGATTGGTGCCTTCAGCGTCTGCTTCGGCAAACTGATGAACCATCCCGACATGCGCTGTCTGCCTTTTGCCTACCTGATGGCATACGGTGAGACGATGTATATCGTACCTGGTCGTAACATCACGACCGTCGGACTGTATCGTGACATCAAAAAGTGGCCTAAGCGCGACAAGCGTGCTGCCTCGAGCCGTAAGAGCATCATCAACTTCGACTGGCTGTCGCCCTTCACTGTCGGCGAGATCGTTCAGGGTAAGAAGATTCTTGAAAATCTGCGTCAGGCCGGTGGCAGCAATGTGTCGAGCTACAACTTCCAGGAATACATCATCAACGCCTCGTCGCTGAAGAAGGGTATTAAATACTACGACATCGCCTTACGCATCTATATGGGTGCCGTGCTGAAGCGTGCCGTCAAAGGTAGTTTCCTTGGCAAGCCCACTTCAACCATCGGCGAGGGCCAGTGGAACGACCTCAGCGGTCTGCTGTTGCCTGCCAGCGAGGAGCAGCGTCTTATCGACGACCTCAAGAACGGCACTGTGGAGAGTATCCGTGACGTGCTCCATCGTTTCAATGACATCAATGAACACTACCGTGAATATCAGTGGACGTGGACTTACAAGCTCATTCTTGATTACTATGGCATTGAAGAACTGACCGAACCGGCTATGCAGCGTATTCGTGAGGACTATGTCAAGGCCCGTCGTGCGTGGATTGCCGAAATTCGCAAGGATGCCGATAAGGAGTTTGCTATGGGTGATGTCGAACAGGAGGTCTATGACGACTTTATCTCAAAACTCGACCACGAGATTGACTACGAAGACTGATTTTTATACAACGAATTATACGAATTACACGAATTTATGAAGCTCAAACTCATTCTGATTGGATGCCTCGTAGCGCTCGGGATGAACGCACAGGCGAAGGATTACAAGTATGTTACCGTAGACGGAGATTTGACGAAAACAAGAATTTACACCCTTGACAATGGTCTGAAGGTGTACCTTTCCGTCAATCCAGACAAACCGCGTATCCAGACCTACATTGCTGTACGGACGGGTTCGAAGAATGACCCTGCTGAGACTACCGGTTTGGCACACTATCTGGAGCACCTGATGTTTAAGGGTACTACGCAGTTCGGTACCAATAATGCCGCTGCCGAGGCACCGCTACTCGATGAGATAGAACAGCGCTATGAAGCCTATCGCCAGTTGACCGACCCAGCAGCCCGTAAGCAGGCCTATCACGAGATTGACAGTGTCTCGCAGGTAGCTGCGCAGTATTTCATTCCCAACGAGTACGACAAGCTCATGGCTGCCATCGGCGCACAGGGAACCAACGCCTTTACCTCAAACGATGTAACCTGTTATACCGAGGACATTCCTTCGAACGAGATTGAGAACTGGGCAAAGATTCAGAGCGACCGTTTCCAGAATATGGTCATTCGTGGTTTCCACACCGAATTGGAGGCCGTTTATGAGGAGTATAACATCTATCTGACCGACGATGGAGATAAGGTGTGGAGTGCTTTGGGCAAGAAGCTCACGCCGACACACCCCTACGGTACGCAGACCACCATTGGTACGCAGGAACACTTGAAGAATCCCTCTATCACCAACATCAAGAACTACTTCCGCAAGTGGTATGTACCCAACAACGTAGCCATTTGTATGGCTGGCGACTTCAATCCTGACGAGGTGATGACCATTATTGAGCGCTACTTCGGACAGTGGAAGCCCGCTTGTGGCCCTGATGGCAAGATGTTGGTGACGGTACCCCAACCAGTATTCCCTGAACAACGTCCCTTGACGGCTCCTGCCGACACCAGCGTTGTTGGTCAGCAGGCCGAGCAGGTGTGGATGGGGTGGCTGGCCAAGAAAGCCTCCGACCTACAGTGCGATACCCTCGAGGTAATTGAATATCTGCTCAGCAACGGCAAAGCAGGTCTCTTCGACCTGAATCTCAACCAGAACATGCGGGTGCAGATGGCTCAGGCTGGTGTGCAGACCCAGCAGGACTACAGCTCATTCCTACTCATCGGTATGCCCAAGCCCGATCAGTCGTTGGAAGAAGTGCGCACGCTGTTGCTCTCAGAACTTGACAACCTGAAGCAGGGTAACTTCTCTGACGACCTTCTCCAGTCGGTTATCAACAACCGCAAGCTCAGTTATCAGCAGGCACTCGACAACAATACCTGGCGCGTCCGCCAGCACATGTCATCGTTCATTGAAGGTATCCCCTGGGAACAGCAGACCCATAAGCTCGACCGTCTCTCGAAGATTACCAAGCAGCAGGTCGTCGACTTTGCCAACCGATTCTTTACCGAGGGCTATGCCACCGTCTTCAAGCGTCAGGGGGTTGACAGCCTTCAGAAAAAGATTGACAAGCCAGCCATCACACCTATTCCCACTAACCGTGATCAGGTGAGCCAGTTTGTGAAGGATATCCAGAACTCGAAGGTGGAACCCATCTTGCCGCAGTTCGTCGATTATCAGCGCGACCTTACTCAGGGTACCGTGAATAAGAATTTACCCCTTCTCTACAAGCAAAATGTCGACAACGACCTCTTCACGCTGGTGTTCCGCTACGACTTCGGTCACGAGGACGACAACCGTTACGATATGGCCAGTAACTATCTGGACTATGTGGGTACCGACCGTCTGACGGCTGCCGACATCAAGCAGCAGTTCTATAAGTTGGCCTGCAACTACAGCGTCAACGTCAATGCCGACAACCTGAACGTCACACTTTCTGGACTCTCCGAAAACATGCCTGCCGCTCTGGAACTGCTCAGTCAGGTGCTGCGTGGTGCCAAAGCCGACAAGGAGTCGTATGCCCAGTTCGTCGACCTCATTCTTAAGGGCCGCAGCGATGCCAAGCAAGACCAGCGCACATGCTTCGACTACCTCTACCACTATGCCGTCTACGGACCTCATAACATGCGTCGTGACGATATGACCGAACAGCAGCTGCGTGATGCCAATCCTCAGCAGTTGCTCAACCTTTTGGCTGAGCTTCCCAACCTGCAGCATACCGTACTCTACTACGGACCGATGAGTCAGAAGGATCTTACTGCTGTAATCGGCAAGCTCCACAAGACGCCCAAGCAGCTACAGGCCGTTCCCAAGGGTCAGCCCTTCACCAAGGACCAGACACCGCAGAACGAAGTGTGGATTGCACCCTACGATGCCAAGAACATCTATATGCGTATGTTCCATAGCGAGGGACGTTCGTTCAATCCCGACGAGGCAGCTACCGTCACTCTGTTCAACGAGTATTTCGGAGGAGGCATGAACGGCATCGTCTTCCAGGAGCTGCGCGAGGCTCGTGGACTGGCTTACAATGCTGCTGCCCGCTACTCGCTCACCAGCAAACAGAACGAGAAGGAAGCTTTCTTCACACATATCATCACGCAGAACGACAAGATGATGGACTGTGTGCGTCAGTTCCACCAGATTCTCGACACCATTCCACAGTCTGAGGCCGCCTTCCAGATTGCCAAGGATGCCGTCATCAAGCAGTTGGCCAGCCAGCGCACCCTGAAGATGAGTGTCATCTACAACTATCTTTCGATGAAGAAACTTGGCTTGGACTACGACCTTAACGAGAAAGTCTATCGTGACATGCAGCAGCTCACGTTGCAGGACATTGTACGCTTCGAACAGCAGCAGGTGGCCCGCAAGCCTTATCGTTACATCATCCTTGGCGATGAAAAGGAGCTCGATATGCCGTCGTTAGAGAAGATAGGCCCTGTGCGTCGCCTGACGATAGAAGAAGTCTTCGGGTATTAATTACTGTGTCATTCTGCACACGAAGCACGAAGTTCGGATAAAGGAAAAAGCCTTTTTGCACGGAGCAAAAAGGCTTTTTCCTGCTTTCAAAGGAGGAACTTAGTCCGTCGTTTTCTTCGGTTCGTAACGCACGGAGAGGGTGGGAGTGTAAGTGTTTTCGAGGTAGACGGAGATGAGACCGTCGCCAGCATCGAAAATGGCCACCTTGTGATCATCCTTCAGAATAGGACAGTCGGGCCAGGCACCTAACTCCTTCTCCAGACCGTCGCGCAGTTCCTGCCACATCTGGCGTGTACTGTCATTGGTCGACGCCAGGTAGTTTTCCTGAATGGCCTGTACCTTGTCCTTATTGAAGGCTACCAACACGCGGTAGGCCTCACCGTCCTTGACAAACACTGCAGTCGAACCGCTGTCGGATGCGGCCGAGTCAACGGCAAAACCACGGGCCAGCATGGAGTCGACCAGTTGGTTGGCAGGTATGGTAAACGACAGGCCGCGATAGTTGAACGGAGCCTTTTTGTCTGACGAGCAGGCAGCGAAAGCCATCACTGCCAAGAAGAATAATACAATCTGTTTCATGACTTCATAAATGTTTAATTTGGGTGCAAAGATACGAAATAAATTAAGAAATTGAAATTAGAAAATAGAAATTATTTCATGGCTGAAGCAAATTTTTTATTCTTCACTTTTCACTTTTCACTTTTTTTTGTATCTTTGCACCCAAAATCGAACCATACTATGGTATTGTTGGGTGTTTTCAACCATAAGAGAGGTTTTGAGAGGCTGTTTGTCTTCACGCTCTTAACCGTTGTTGCATTGATTCCCAGCCGAGCTCAGACTGTTATTGGAACCAATGGCATGATGAATGTGCCGACGGCAGACATGCGTCCGGCAGGAACCTTTGACGGTGGCGCCAGTTTCATTCAGAAAGATCTTCTATACAAAAAGGATTATAACACCTACCTGTATTACATCTCGTTTACACCGTTTACATGGATGGAAGTTGCACTTCGTGAAACACTGCTCAAGACACAAAAGTCGGCAACCGACCCGAAGATAGGTTTCTATCAGCAGGACCGTTCCTTTACAGTGCGCCTGCGTCCTCTCAAGGAGGGAAAATACTGGCCGGCAGTGGTAGTGGGTAGCAACGACTTCTATTCAGATCATGGTGCCAGTCAATATGCCTGTGTCTATGGCGTCGTGTCGAAACACTTCCCTGTCAAGTCTATTGGAACCTTCGAGGCTACCGCGGGTTATGCACGCCATATTAAGAGCGGTACTACCTACGATGGCATTATGGGCGGTCTGACCTTCTCGCCAAGTTTTTTCCCAGACATGAGGATTATGGGCGAGTATGATACTGAGGGATATAATGTCGGACTCGGTGCTTTCCTGTTTCGCCACCTGAACGTGACCTGCTTCACAAGGGAGTTTAAGGGCATTAATGCGACAGTCAGTTATCAATATACCATCAAATACTAAATATGTTCGCGCGTATGATAAGAAAATATATCATAACACTGATGGTTCTCTTCCTGCCGATGGTCAGTATGATGGCAGGAAATGCTGAGGAGGCTGCTAATCGTCTGGCAGCACTCGGCTTTGAGAATGTACGCGTGGCAGAGCAGGGTGATCAGGTGGTATATGTTACGTTTGAGTCAGTGAGCTATCGTGGCACGTTTCGTGGTGCTGCCGTCGGTCTGGAGGAATTGGGTAAGTTGTATCCGAATGAGACCACCTTCAAAGTGATGCTGTTAGAAAACCAGATGCCCCAAATGGCACTGACGGCTACGAGAGCAGATGGACAGTGGTGTGTGAAAGGCGACTATGACTATCGTGACATTGAGGCGGCTACCAGACAAACCAAGTTGAATAACAGTTCATCGGCCAAAGTTGATTTCACGGTATTCCCGATGTTTACTTGGATAAACCACCGCTTCAACAGACCATTTGAATATGTGCTTTCACTGGCTCCGACTGTGGAGACGAGTCTCTGGAAAGGTAACCGTATCACGCTGCAGGCTATTATTCCTATCAGTTATGATGTACAGACTATCAACAGTGCAACCTATTGTCGCGTGGGTATAGCCGATATTGCCCAGGATATCACCTCGCGTGACGGTCGCTGGCAGGCCACCTTGGCTGGTGGTTTCTTCTACTTCGACCGCATAGGTGTTGACTTGCGCCTGGCCTATCATGCCACGCCTAACCTGACCTTTGGCGCAGAAGCCAGCTATACTGGTGAAGCCATTGTTAACGATGGCCACTATGACATTAACATGCCCGATAAGTTCAGTTTCTTTGGAAAGGTCGACTATTATGAGCCAAGTACACGTCTGCAAGCGCAACTGATGGGTGGTCGTTTTGTTTATGGTGACTATGGCGCCAGACTGGATATATCTCGTCATTTTAGTGACTATACCATCGGCATCTATGGCATATTGACAGGCGGAGAGCATAATGCAGGATTCCATTTTGCCATTCCGCTCGGTCCTAAGAAGCAGATGCGCAAAGGTACTGTACGATTAAAGATGCCCGACTACTTCGATTGGGAATACTCGATGGTGTCATATTATGAATACTACGACCAGCAGATGGGCAAATACATTGAGACCCGTCCGGACGAAAATCGTTCAGCACATTATTGGCAACCCGTCCATGTGGCGCAATATACACAAAAATTACTAAATGGAGACATAAAACGTCATGAATAATTATAAACAATTCTATGATACAATTATGAAAAAGATGAGATTTGTAACAATGGCTGCTGCCATGTTAGTAGCAGTGACATTGGTGTCATCATGCTCAAAGTCTGATGACTCAGGAAAACCGGCAGTAGTTACCGTATCTGAAGAAGAGTGCGCTATTATTGCCACTTCCAACGCTGATGTGACCTATTCGATTGACGTGCCTGCTACCAAGACAATTGCTGCAGACAACTCGAATGTGGCTTATTTTACTGAGATTGCACCAGGCACTAAAATTGCTAAGGTAACAGCAAAATTAGTCAATGCCGATGGCTATGAAAAGGAAGAACAGACAGCAACTGTCAGATTCTCCAGCGACATCAATTGCGTCAGTATCTCCTTTGTCTTCACCAAGAAACCAACTGACTCGGCATCACAGCCTGACGTGGCAGCTTCTGCTTCTGACATTGTCTTTACGGCGTCACTGTTTGACCTTGAGGCTCAGCTGATTATTCCTGGCGGTACGACAGTCGTCTCAGGCAATACCATCGATAATTTCTCGTTGTCAGCCTTCTTGAATGCCCCTGATATCGTCAACACTGACGTTTTACAAGAAGGTAAACCTGTTGACAACAAGGCATATACCATGGGTTTGGTGATGGGTTGTTCACCTGACGGTTCGACGTTTAGCGGCCCTCTTACCCTGAAGGTTAAGGTTGGTCCGTTGCTGGCAGGTAAGACGCTTACCATCGAAAGTCCAAAGGGCAAGATTGATGGTGTCGTCCAGGCAAATGGCGTTGCTGAGTACAAGTTTGATTATTCCTCTATCTGGGAGATGCTGTTCAATCCTGACGTTGTGACGATTACATCAGGTAATGTCACTATTTTGGATCAGACATACGTACCGGTTTCTGCAGGTGACAACACATACACTTATACCAAGAAAGTAGGTCTTGATCATGATGCGACGGGTATTATCGCCTTCTTTATTAACAACAGATTTGGTTCGAAGAGTGTTGATTTTCCTGAACAGGGCTCTTTCACGTCTTCTGAATCTGGTAGAGCATCGATAAAGGTTATCCAGAAGTATTATGACCTGACATTCAACTATGGTGGCATATCCTTTAACGCTCGTGTATGGGGTAGGGCAGTTTCTACCGTGACAGTTGTCGGTAGTGATCCTGCAAGCAATGGTGGCTCTGGTGGTCACTCTGGCGGCAGCGGTAACTAAGTCATCTGTTATTACAGACTCTAAGGCCAGCCTTCGGGTTGGCCTTTTACAACAAAACTGTATTTTGCATTGTCATATTCTTGAAGCATGAGGAATAACAACCAAACGAACAACCTGATCAAGTGGGCTATCATCTTGGGGGATTTCATCGCCCTCAATGTTCTTCTGATAGCCTTCTTTGCCTGGGATTCGAAGATGCATCTGTGGAGCTTCGACAAGGGCAATGTGTTTCATGTGGTGTGCAACTTGGCTTTGGCGATAGCAGAATACAGATTCTATACTGTCATTCACCTGCGTATGGTATCATCCGCAGACATTCTCCGTCGCATCGTGCTGCTGGTGGTGACGCAGACCATTGCAGCATACCTCATATTAAAGACTGTCGACCATGACCTGCCTGTAGGTTTTGCGCTATTGAGGGTTGGAACGGTCTATTTGGTCCTTCAGCTTGTGATGAGGTATTTAGAGCGATACCTCGTGAAGTTCTATCGCCAGTCGGGTGGAAATACGCGATGTGCTATTTTTGTCGGCTCTGACCCAGAACTGAACACGCTCTATCATAAGCTGAAGGAAGATCCGGCCTTGGGATACAAAATCATGGGATATTATGCCGACGAGGATATAGAAGGAAACAATGGTGAGCTCGTGAAGTTAGGAACCCTGAAGGAGTTTATGGAGAAACTTGATTGTCCCCAAGAACTTGTCTTAGGCGATGAGGTGTATGTATGTCTTCCCCGTCGTGAAAAGGAAACCATTAGGAAAATATCGCAGATGTGCGACCTGAATATCAAGCGCTTCTATTACGTTCAAGTGTCCTTAGAAACCATCGGTATCAACCTGAAGAAAGAGTTTGTTGACGACGTCGAGGTGTATACCACCCATGAGAATCCCCTTCAGAATCCTATTAATAAGGCATTGAAGCGGCTGTTCGACATTGCACTTTCTATTGTTTTCCTGATTCCGACGATTATCATTTTTCCCTTTGTCTACCTGATTGTCAAGATTCAGAGTCCTGGCCCCATCTTCTTCAAACAGTTGCGTACCGGTCTGGATGGGCAGAACTTCTACTGCTATAAGTTTCGTTCCATGTATGTCAACAAGGAAGCCGACACGGTGCAGGCAACAAAGCATGACCCGCGGAAATTTCCTTTCGGTAGTTTTATGCGTAAATTCAACATTGACGAATTACCCCAGTTCGCGAATGTCCTGATAGGCAACATGTCTATCGTTGGTCCCAGACCACACATGCTGGAGCATACCAAGCAGTATTCGCAGCTGATAGATAAGTATATGGTACGTCATTTCGTAAAACCAGGGGTGACAGGATGGGCACAGGTGTCAGGATTCCGTGGTGAGACAAAGGAACTCTGGCAGATGGAAGGCCGCGTCAAACGTGACATTTGGTATATGGAGCATTGGACCATCTGGCTTGACCTCCGTATCATTTTCTTGACATTCAGGAAAATCTTTACTCAGGATAAGAATGCATATTAAGTGTTTTTTTATCCTGAAATCATGGTAGTTTGGATTTAAATTAGTAAATTTGCACCCGATTTTATGTACCTTATAAAGGTACATCATCGAAACCGTATAGATTTGTCACTGATAGTCAGTACATTACGGCCAAGATTGACGGGAGTTGTTACCGTAGCCGCCACATTCAGTTTTGTGGTGTCCCCCTGTGTTACACTTAAACCATCAAGTCTATGCTGAATACCTTCAAGGCAAGCGAACTCCACTGGTTTCCTATGAGAATCAGTTATTCGAGCCTGTCACGACTGATGGCCATTAAGGAACGCTTAGATCAGAATGTCAATGTATATGAGACATACGTACCGGTTATTTTCAAAAAGGTGAGTCCGACAAAAATGGATTTTGGTCCGTCGTTGACTAATTACATCTTTGTCCGTTCAACATACAATCATCTGAAACAAATAAAGTCTAATCAGGAGCTTTACTCCAATCTTCGTTTCATCATTCATACAAGATATGATGAGAAATTTAACAAGTTTGAAGAGATTGTTTATGTGTCTGACAAGATGATGCAGGACTTTATGCTTGTAACGGATAGGGCCAACGAGAATGTGGTTTTCCTTGATAACCTGGAGTATGCTTGTAAACCGAGCCAATGCGTTCAGGTGACGGAAGGAGAATTTGCGGGTGTCATAGGTCGTATCAAACGCATTCATGGCAATATCTGTGTCGTGATACCTATTCAGGATACGGCGGCTGTGGCCATTCTCAATCTGCCACGAAAATATCTTCGATATATAGAAGAATAAAGGGAATTAAAACGAATATAGTAATGAGAAAGTATTTATTGTTGTTTTCTGTGTTGATGGTGTTTGCAGCATGCAAGACGCCACAAGACATTACCTACATGCAGGATCTCAATGTGAATGAGCCTATCCCGATTCAGACTGATGGTAGCATACGCTTTCAGCCTGGTGACAAGCTCAGCATCTATGTACATAGCCGCGACCCACAGCTGATGGACTTGTTCAATCTGTTCAAAGGATCTACGGGTACGACTAATACTGGTAGCGGTGGAATGTATGCCTATACCGTTGACAATGACGGTAATATCGACTTTCCGGTGTTGGGTCTGGTCAGGGTTCAGGGATTAACCCGTACGGAAGTGGGCAAGACTATCAAGACGCGACTGATGGACGAGAACCTGTGTAAGGATCCTGTGGTCACTGTCACTTTCTATGACATGAATTTCTCCGTGCTGGGTACGGTCAGTGGGGCTGGCGTCAAGCAGATTACCAAGGATAAGATTACGATTCTTGAAGCTATCGCTATGGCCAACGACCTGCAAATAGACGGACTGCGTGGCAATGTGCTGGTGTTGCGTCAAGAGGGCGACCAACAGATTCCCTATCGCATAGACCTGACCAGTGCCAAGAGCATCTATGGTTCTCCAGCCTACTATATTCGCCAGAATGACATTGTCTATGTAGAGCCCAATAATAAGAACAAGCGCAATAGTACCGTCATGTCCAGCACTGCCTATCAGCCAGGATTCTGGTTCGGTATGGTGACGTCGCTCATATCTGCAGGTTCTCTTATTTGGGCAATCCTGAAATAAGGTAAAAATGAATAGAAATCTATGAATTCTAAACTCAACAACAACCGCATGGCGGCCACCGATACGCTCAGCATCACCGACATGGTGATGATCTGTCTGCGTCACTGGCCTTGGTTTATCCTGTCGCTTATCGTCTGTATGGGGCTGACCACGCTCTATCTGCTCTCTACGCCCAAGACCTATACCCGCACTACGTCGATTCTGGTCAAGAGCGGCAGTCAGTCGAAGAGTCAGGAGATGATTAACTTCGAGGAACTGGGCGTGAGTGGTCTTACCTCCGAAATCTCTGACGAGATAGTAGCCATCCATTCGCCTGCCGTCATCTACGACATGGTGAAACGGCTGCACCTCGACATCAGCTATTTCAGTCCAGGCTTCTTCCGTGATGAGCCGCTATATGCCGAAACACTGCCTGTTGAGGTGGAACTGCACGACCTTGACGACAATGCCACTGCCAGTTTCAAGCTGATACTCAACGGCGACAGCACGGCTATCATTTCCGACATCTCCCTGAATGGTGAGGAAAAGGCGGGCCATGCCAAGGTGAGCATCGGCAGAAAGTGTAAGTCGCCTCTTGGCAGCATCACCGTCAAACGCACATTATATTATAAGAATGGACAGCGTGAAGACATCCTCGTTCGCCGTGTGGGCTATCTGGCAGCTGCCCAGCGCTATGGCAGCCTGATTACTGCCGAGTTGCAGGAAAATACGAAGAACATCATCGATGTTAAGTGTGTCGACAACTCAATACCCCGTGCTGAGAACATCCTGAAGACCATTGTCAATATCTACAATGAGAACTGGGTGCAGAACCGCAACCAGATTAGTGTCTCCACCAATGAGTTTATCAAGGAGCGACTGGCGGTCATCGAGAGTGAACTGGGCGATGTCGATAAGAACATTGCCGGGTACAAGAGTGCACTTGCCATGCCCAGCGTTGAGGCTGTGGCAGCTCAGGCCATGGGCCAGCAGAGTGCTGCCGACCAGGAGCGACAGGCGCTGAACAACCAGCTCTACATGGTACGGTATGTGCGCAACTATGTCACTGACCCTGCCCATTCCAAACAACTGCTGCCAGCCAGCAGCGGTATTGGCAATTCTGCTGTCGAGTCACAGATTGCTTCTTATAATGAGAAACTGTTGCAGCGTAACAACCTCGTGGCCAACTCCAGTGAGCAGAACCCGCTTGTCGGCGACCTTGATGTAGCATTGGGCAACCTTCGTGGAGCAATTGTCAACTCCCTCGACAACGTCCAGACCACCCTTAGCGCGCAGCTGGGCTCGGTACAGTCCGTTCGCAGCCAGGCTGTAGGCAAGCTGTCAGCTAATCCTCAGCAGGCTAACCATCTACTGTCCATCGAGCGTCAGCAGAAGGTGAAGGAGAGTCTCTACCTCTTCCTGCTTCAGAAGCGTGAAGAGAACGAACTTTCGCAGGCTTTTACCGCCTATAACACCCGTATTATTGCTGAACCATGGGGTAGTAATGCACCCACGTCACCCGAGCGTAACAAGATTCTCATGATGGCCTTCGCCATTGCCCTGGCTTTGCCGGCAGCTTTCTTTATTCTCCGTGAAAGTATGAACAGCAAGGTTCGTGGCCGCAAGGATCTGGAGAACCTCTCAATTCCCTATATTGGCGAGTTGCCTTTGTGGAAGCCTGAGAAGGATGCTGAAACAACCAAGCATGGCTATAAAATTGTCGTGCAGCACCATAAGCGTGACATTACCAACGAAGCCTTCCGTGTGGTGCGTACCAATCTGGAGTTTATGGTTAACAGTGAGAAAAAGAGCCGTCTTATCATGTTTACATCATTTAATCCTGGTTCCGGTAAGACATTTATCTGTGCCAACCTTGGTGCTTCATTCGGCATTCGCGACAGCAAGGTCATTTGTATTGACCTCGACTTGCGTCGTGGCTCACTCTCTGAGTTTGTCGGCTCACCCAAGCAGGGACTCACCAACTATTTGGGTGGTCAGATAGATGATTACAAGCAGCTCATCGTTCACGATGAAGCTTCATCAGTCGATTTCCTGCCGATGGGCAAGATACCCCCCAATCCCACAGAGTTGCTCTATTCCCCCAAGTTGAAACCTATGTTCGACGAGCTGCGGCAGTCCTACGACTACATCTTCGTAGACTGTCCTCCCGTAGAGATTGTGGCCGATGCTACGATTATCAGCCACGAGACAGACATCACCCTCTTCGTCGTCCGTGCCGGTCTGATGGAGCGTGCCATGCTGCCCGAACTGGAGAAGAACTACGAAGAGAAGAAATACAACAATATGGCCATCCTGCTCAACGGCACCGATGCTGACCACCACTACGGCTACCATCGCTACGGCTATGGCTACGGTCGCTATGGCTATGGTAAGCGTTACGGCTATGGCTATTATGGGAGCAGCAAGAAAAAGAACTCAAGATGATGTAGCATTATCGTGGCTCGGCGATGACAAGAACTACTAGGATTTTCAAAAACACTTTCATGCTGTATATTCGTATGACATTTATGATGCTTATTGCGTTATATACAAGCAGGGTAACCTTGAATGTTCTTGGTGTTTCTGACTATGGTATCAATTGTGTTGTCGCTGGGACCATTTCCTTTTTGTCTTTTTTGATGTTCTCCATGAACACTGCAACGCAGCGTTTTCTTAATATTGCCATGGGTAAGAAAGATGAGGAAGAACTGCGTCATGTGTTCAGCGTAAGCATTACAATCCATTTTTATATACTTATATTAGTTGTCGTTGTTGGAGAATTAGCAGGTTTGTGGCTGCTCTACAACAAATTGGTGATTCCGCCAGAGCGAATGGAAGCAGCCTTCTGGGTCTTTCAGTTTACAATGATTTCCACTGCAACATCGGTGATGACAATTCCGTATAATGCTGAGGTGATAGCTCATGAAAAAATGAGTATCTATGCGTATTTTTCCATTCTTGATACCGTTCTTAAACTACTGATTGTTTACTTGTTGGTTATTTCTCCTTACGACAAGTTGATTAGCTATGGTTTTATGTATATGTGTACATTTATCCTAAATCGTATCATATATACGGTATACTGTAAGCGGACATTCAAGGAATGTAGGTACTCTGTTCATTTCCCTAGAAAACTATTAAAGGAAATGCTTTCATTTGCGGGTTGGGATTTATTTGGTGTATTTGCTTGGGCTTGTTCAACACAGGGCATAACGATTCTGTTAAACATCTTTTTTGGTCCCATTGTGAATGCTGCGCAAGCAATAGCAGGACAGGTTTTGGGAGCAGTCAAGGGCTTTTCAAACAATTTTAGTACTGCTTTAAATCCTGCAATCACTAAAGCCTATGGTGCAAAAGAGTTTGATTATATGACTCGGTTGATGTACAGTGGCTCAAAACTCATCTTTATCCTGCTATTTACCATGATGCTACCGCTTTTTGCCAAGTGTCACTATGTACTGGAATTATGGCTGAATATGGTTCCCGAATATTGTGTTCCTTTTATTCAGATATTAATCATCCAGTCTGTTATTCAGACAATGTGGAATCCTCTTTTTGTTTCTGGTCTTGCAACGGGGAAAATAAGGGCTTTCGGTCTTATAACATCATGTATGATGATATTAAGATTATTCGCTGCTTACATTATCCTGAAGATGGGCGCGTCTCCTGTTTTAACTATTGCCATCATTAGTTTATGGGAGGTGTTGGCATATAGTGTTCAGCATTATACATTGGGTCGTTTAACAGATTACCGTTTTTCTGACTATTTCCGAAAGGTACTCATACCTGCTTTATGGGTGGTACTTATAGCCAGTCCAATAGTGTATTGGCTGACTTTACATTTGGATGATTCTTTCCTGCATCTTGTCCTGCTCTGTTGCATAACGACTCCATTGTCGTTGCTCCTTTCTTATGCTCTTTTGCTGGATTATCAAGAAAAACTATTCGTAAAACAAAAAATAGTATACCATTTGTCAAGGAAGAATGATATTGTTTAGAACAGCTAAAGATGCCATATATTGGGCTGTCAGAAATCGATATGTCTTATGGGCACAATATCATAATCCCCGAAGATTGGCAGACATATTGTATAGGGACGTTTTTCACAAATGGATTAATTGGAAGAATCCACAGACGCTAAATGAGAAAATTAACTGGTTGGCATTTTATACAGATACAAGCCTTTGGTCTTTATGTACCGACAAATATCGGGTACGGGAGTTTGTTGAAGAAAAAGGGCTTGGTCATTTATTGATTCCGTTGTATGGAAAGTGGGATAAGGCAGAAGATATAGATTTTGATAGTCTTCCCGATAAATATGTATTAAAGCCAAACAATGGGAATAGTGATATTATTATAGTGCCTGATAAAACAAAGATAGATAAGGAGGAAATTATCAGGAGACTTAATAACGGTGGTGCGAGGAAATTCATAGCTTCTGCTCAACCTCATTATCTTTCTATCAAACCATGTTTCATAGCAGAACAGCTATTGGAAACAGATAACCCCCTCGGATTAGTGGATTATAAAATCAAAGTATTTAACGGCAAACCGTTCTGTATCGGTACGTGGGCTAATCGAACTCCGATGACTAATACCGGTGATTTTGGGTTATATGATTTGGACTGGAATCCTCTCACTCATTGGATTAATAAGAAGGCTCAGAACCATACTTCTATTCCCAAGCCCAAGAATCTTGGAAAGATGTTGGAATATGCCGCTAAACTTGGAGAAGATTTCGAACAAGTCCGAGTTGATTTTTATGAGATTAATGGACGGGTATATTTTGGCGAATTGACATTTACGTCTGCAGCAGGACGTGATGATGATTATACGGAGGAAGCATTGCTTGAAATGGGGAAACAAATAAAACTTGATTTTAGCAAAAAGAAGACAATCAAATGGAGACTCAAATAGTATATGTTCTTGCAAGTACAGAGGAAGATTTATACTTGGAGGAATTATGGGCTTCCTTATTCTCTCTGCGTCGGTATCATCCTAATGACAAGGTCGTTGTTCTTGTTGACGAACCAACATCTAAGCGTGTTGGCAAATTTCCATCCTTGGTTTCATTGATATCGGAAATAAAAATTATTCCTGTTCCAGATGATTATTCGGTAAAATATCGTTCCAGGGAAATCAAGACCTCTATCAGGAATCTCATAGACGGTGACTTCCTTTTCATTGATACTGACACAGTAATAACCGGTCCTTTAGATGAGGTGGACAATCTTTCTGTTCAAAACATAGCCATGGTACCAGAACTGCATGGACCATTCAGTAATCATGTGAGTTTTGATTATGTTCACAGAGATATGAAACGGATTTTCGATGTTGATGTTTCTGATAGCCTATATTGGTTTAATTCTGGTTGTATGTTGGTCAAAGACAATCAACTCACTCGAGAATTCTTTCAAAAGTGGAATGATAACTGGAAACACTCTGCATTTAACAAAGGAAACGCTTCCGACCAACGGGCATTGCTACGAACCGATAAGAGTTACGGCTATATCATTGAGTGTCTGCCTGATGTCTATAATTGTCAGGTTGCGATGAGCATACAGTATTTGATGGATGCAAGAATTGTGCATTTCTGGCACATGCGTAGTAACTTCACTCCCAATCTTGATTATTCACCATTTTGCAATAAGTATATTTATCGGAAGATTCGATGTGAAAATGGTATAACTGATGAAACAGCCCATACCATCATTCATTGTAAGTCCTCTTTCAATACGCCTTCAATGATAGTTGGTAGAGATGAAATAGACTTTCTTTTTTCCAGATTCTACGTTGTCTTAGGCAGATCATATAGAGAGAGCAAGTCCATGCGGTGTTTTTTGGACAAGTTCATCTATTGGGTTAACCTGTATTATCGGGTAAAAAGAAAAATCACAAAACACAAATCATGACATACGCTCCGATAGCCCTATTCACCTACTGCCGTGCCGAACATACCCGCATGGCCGTTGAGTCCTTGCTGCGGAATAAGGAAGCTGCGGAGTCCGACTTATATGTTTTCTCAGATGGCCCGAAAACGGAGGAGAAGCGTAAAGGCGTGGAAGAAACACGTGCTTATATTCATACAATTAATGGCTTTAAGTCCATCCATATTGTGGAGTATGAGAAGAACCAAGGCTTGGCTAACAGCCTGATTGCTGGCATTACTAAGGTTATTGACAAATATGGGCGGGTTATTGTTGTAGAGGATGATCTCATTCTTTCCCCCTTTTTCTTGCAGTTTATGAATAATGCTTTGGAGAAATATAAGGATGATGACCGTGTGGGTACTGTCTCTGCATTTGTTCCCCCCATAAAAGAAAAACTGCCTGAGACTTTTTTCCTCATGTATTTTCAATGCTGGGGATGGGCAACATGGAAACGTGCTTGGGATTTGTTAGAGATAAATCCCAAGCCGCTTCTTCGAGGATTACGTTTCAAAAAGACGAAATTTGATGTCGGAGGAGGCTGCGGTAACTATGGCAATCTATATTGTCAAAAGGTGGGATTGGTTGATTCCTGGTATGTGCGATTCTATGCATCTTTGTTCCTAAAAGGGAAGTTGTCTCTATACCCAGGTCATTCCTTGACTGCTAATAATGGATTAGATGGTAGTGGTACGCATTGTGATAAAGGGATGGAGGAAACTTATCATACTTTACTTTATAATCACGTTGTCCTGCTGAGCGATATTGTCGTTGAAGAAAATAAAGAGGCATATAACTTGTTTAGTAGCTATTTTCGCAGTAAACAAAGCAAGCATACCGTGATGAGTAATTATATGTGCTTTAAAGGATTTATAAGACGTTTGTTTTATATTGACAGTTTATGAACCATGATACCGTTGACTATCAATTACCTGCTATCAAAGCATCCGTTACGCTGCAAAACCGTAGCGATTACAATGCAAAAGATGTCAAACGACAAAAAAGTTGTAACAACTTTTTGAAAAGCTGTAACAAATATTTTAAAAGTTGTAACAACTTTTTTGCAATGGAACATCTTTTACAATGCAATATGTACTTTCTTACTGTATGATATGGCTTCTCTTGCAGAGTAACTTGGTATTTCCAACATATAATAAGTTATCTTCTTTTATCTTCCTCTATCTATAATGCGAAAGAAATTAAGATGCCATTGACATGTAAGAAAACGGTGAAAGCGGTAGAACCGATGCATTATAAGAATAACAGCAATTTTAAATTGGCTCCTTATAACGCATGGGTGGAAGCTGGAGGAAATAAGGTTAACTCCTTTTATGAATGGCGAAAGCTACGCTTACTGTTGTATGTTTTGGAAAGGATGTTCCCCAAGCGCAAGGATAGTGCAATTCTTTGTTTTGCTGAACCTCCGAGTCTTGATGTGGACACATTTCCTTGGTGGGGATGTTATGAGATTATACCTGTTTTGTGGGATTGCTGGCCCAAGTATTGGGATTACACGGAACAATGGCTCAGACGCCATGGTGTCAAATCGGCTGTTTTTACATCTTCACAAACAGCAGAAGAGTTTTGCCATCGGCTCCCTGAGGTGAACATTCTTACCATCACAGAAGGCATCGAATCAAATATATATCAAGGTGGAACACCACTGAAAGAACGTGATATTGACTTTTTACAGTTCGGTCGTGTTACAAGTATGTTTGATAACCTTAACTTGGGTGAGGATATAAGTGTTGTGTCGAGCAAGAATGAACAGGGCCTTCTACAAACCCGAAACGATTTAGTCGATGCGTTGGCAAAATCAAAAATTGTGTTGGCCGTGCCACGCTGCGACATGCAGAAGGAATTAGCAGGAGGTGTAGAAACTCTTACGCAAAGATATTGGGAATGTATGCTTTCGGGGGTGATTATTTTAGGTCGTGCTCCGAAGGAACTGATAGATTTGATTGGCTATGATCCTGTGGTCCAGATGAAGTCTGAGGATGTCGTTAATCAGATAAAGGAATTATTAGCCCATATAGATGACTACCAAGATTTGGTAAACAAGAATAGACAGACGGCTATACAAATGTCTGACTGGAGTCTTCGTGTTAAACAAATAATGAGGTGGCTGGAAGAGCACGGCTATATGGTATGAATATGGCTTATCTGGCTGAGTTCCAGAAAATGTATCTTTCAAAGGATGTATTCCTCATCCCTTACTATCTGGCACGTGAACAGGACGTGCCTCTTAAAGTGGTATATGGTAGTAATATGGGTGATGTGGATTTGCCGTCCAGTTATAGAGGAGTAGAATTAGTAGGAACAAAAAGGAGGCATGTTCGGAAATGGCATGAAATAATAGACTGGATACGTTTCATCCTGCCTAATGCCAAACGCTTGAATTCTATTTTCTTTTGTGGCTGTTCTGCTCACCACATGGTACTTACTTGGCTGCTGTTGAAACTTAATCCCAATGTAACCATAGTAGTGTTTGGCGATATGGAAGGACCGCAGGCGCAGGATTTTCTCGAAACAGGACTTGTTTATGGCAATGGAATAAGTGCTATCATCAAGAGAATGCTTTGCCAGTTCTTTTTCAATCATGTTGCGTTCACTGTAGCCAATGAACGGGCATATCGCCTCATGGAAAATGTCTATAAAAAGTTTCACTGGACTGGATTGGTGTCGCTTCACCCTTGCTTGGACGATGAACTCTTTTCAGAACTTGGTCTTAAGTTCCGCAATTGGGAAGAAAAAGAAAACATTATGATTTCTGTTGGACGAATAGGCAACTATCAGAAAAACACGGACATGATGCTTGACGCTTTGAGCAAGTTAGATTTGAAAAATTGGAAAGTCTATTTGATGGGTCCAATTACTGATAGCTTTGAAGTGGGAAAGACATCAGCTTATGAACAACGAATATTAAAATTCTTTGAGGATAATCCACATTTGAGAGATAAAGTATTCTTTACTGGTATGATTTATGACCAGAAACAATTGTTTGAATATTTTCTGCGTGCAAAGGTTTATTTGTCTTCTGCCCGTCATGAGGGGTATGCCAATGTATATAGTCAGGCTGCCGCTTGTGGCTGCTTTATCATCAGTACTGATGTCGGTGGTGCAGAGACGGCAAGTAACAATTGGAAATTTGGTATAAAAGTTGAACAGGATAATCCTGGAGAAATGGCCAAAGCGATGCAAAGTGTTATTAACAACGAAACAGCGATTGATATGTCCCAACAACCGAACGTTACCCAATTTCTGTATTCGTATGTAATCAAAGAAAGTCTAATTCTTTCATAATGATTCCGAAGATTATCCATTATTGCTGGTTGAGTGGAGATTCGTTCCCGCCAGATATTCATGCCTGTCTTGATACATGGAAGGAGCATCTCCCAGATTATGAAATATGCCTTTGGGACACTCAGCGATTTGATGTCGCCTCTGTCTTATGGACGAAACAAGCTTTTGATGCTAAGAAATATGCATTTGCTGCAGATTATATTCGTCTTTATGCTCTTTATCATTATGGTGGCATTTATCTTGACTCTGATGTGGTGGTCTATAAAAGTTTCAACGATTTACTCCACCTTCCTTATTTCATAGGGCATGACCAGATAAAAGGATTTGAGGCTGCTGTTATTGGAGCAGAGAAAGGGTGCCAATGGATTAAAGACGTTCTGGATACCTATGAGAATAGAGCTTTTGTCAAAGAGGACGGGACCTATGACATGCTTCCTCTGCCATGTCAGTTCCATCACGTGCTGGTAGATTTAGGCTATAAGTTTCGTCGTTTGGACGAGTTGTATCCCTATACTACAAAAGACCATGAGTTGTATGTCTTTGATGGCGATTTCTTTAATTCACGTAATGCCATTCAAGTAAGACGAACTCCGAAGAGTTATTGTGCTCACAATTATGCAGGTTCTTGGTATGAAAAAAACAACAAAAGAAAGACGATGAAAAGCTTTTTGCCAAAATGGCTGTTGAAGGCCATCTACCTTATTGGTCAGAAAACGTGGGCAAGAAATAAATATGCATGGTTTCAAATACCATTTGAAAAATAATGATATTAACTGATGAACTCAATCGCAAGGTCCTTTACCCTATTTTGGATAATCTATTTCCCCACCTGTATTGCTTTCAACGAACTTGAAGGCTTTCAATACATGGACGAGGCGATGACGGCAGTTCTGATACTCTATACATTTTACCAGAAACGCAATCCTGATACGAACCCCGAACCATGGAAGGAATACTTTACGTTCCTTGGAATTCTGGCGTTCTATGTGGCCTATTCATTATATATGAAGGTAAATGTGTTTGGAGCTGTGCGTCTGGAGATTGTTCAGCAGATACGTCCATTCTCTGTCATCTATTGTACGTGGATTCTGAATCCGCAGTTTACGGAGAGACAAAAGAAATGGATGCTCTCAACCATGATTGCTACCTTGGCATTGTGGATATATTATCATCCCGAAATCACCCAACGAGGCATAGAAGCGGAGTTCCCCATCTTGGGACAATTGGCTATCTGTACTGGTATCGCCTGGTATTTATTTACGGAAGAAACGCAACTAAACAAGTTGATAGCCTTGGTTATTGTCTTAACAGGATTGTTTGCGCCGAAGTTTAAGTTCATGGGCGAGGTGGTATGCTTTATTGCATTGTTGTTCTTCGTGAAACAGCAACTTAATTTCAAATCTCCCAAGACGGTTGTTTTTGTTACTTTGCTGATGGCTGTAGTGATTGCAGTGGTATGGCAGCGTTTTGATATCTATTACATGTCGGGATGGAACAATGCTGCGTTAGCTCGCCCCATGACTTACAAAACATCCTTGGAAATATTGAGGGACTATTTCCCGTTTGGTTCTGGTATGGGAACATTTGCGACGAATGGGGCATGGAGATACTATTCTCCACTTTATCATCATTATCATTTGAATACTATATGGGGCCTTGATAAGGGAGGAGGTTTTATCTGCGATGCCTTCTATCCGTCTTTGGCACAATATGGTATCGTGGGGGTTGTCCTATTCTGTATCTTCTGGAAACGTAGGCTGATTGCCTTCAATGAAATCGTTGACATGCGCTATTACCGTGTGGCCATGATGGTGTTCTTCTGCCTGGTCATTGAGCAGACGGCCGACTCTTCGTGGCTCTCGGGAAAGGGAATGGGATATTGTATGCTCCTCGGCCTGTGTCTGAACGCTAACCTTAACCTTAACGGTAACGAAGACGAAGATGAAAACGAGGACGAGAATGATGAATTGTTGAAAGAAACGAATGAATATAATGAACAATTATTGTCATCATGAATATTTATAGTTTTTTGGTGAAGATGAGTTTGGCGCCGAGTTGGCTATGGGATAGACTTTGGAGTCCTGTATGGAAACGGGCGATGAAGTATTGCGGCAAGGGGGTGTCTCTGCGCCCGATGTCATCGGACATCAAAGGTCTGGAGAACCTCTCCATAGGTGACGGGACTTCCATCCCTAAGGGAAGCACTTTCTATTGTACGGAGGCTCCGCTGACCATTGGTCGGAAAGTCATTTTTGGGCCTCGTCCTACGATTGTCACTGGTGACCACCGCATTGACTTGATAGGTAAGTATATCATTGATGTTACTGTAGACGAAAAGCTGTCCGAAAACGATGCACCCGTTGTCATAGAGGACGATGTATGGGTAGGGGCTAATGTGACGATATTGAAGGGCGTGACTATTGGTCGAGGCAGCGTCGTTGCTGCCGGTGCGGTTGTCACACAGTCGTTCCCGCCTTATTCTATTGTCGGTGGCGTGCCAGCCAAACTGATTAAGAGACGTTTCTCTGAAGATCAAGCGAAAGAGAACGACCGACAGCTGTATGGGAAAGAATTCGTGTAATTCTCTGCAAAGTAGAGTGTGGCGATGCAATCATCAAATCCGTTATTGAAAAAGAAACGTGTCCTTGTTGTTGGCTCTGCTGAGCAAAGCGCAGGCGGTGTGGCTTCTGTCATTCGGCTGATGAAGAAGATGCCAGTATGGCAAGAATATGGTTGCTATTGGTTAGGTACGCAGATACAGCGTAATTATGCTTGGAAACTGTGGTATGCGCTGAAAGCCAATATCCTTGCGCTGTTCATTATCTGGCGATATGACATTGTGCATTTCCATACGGTGCCTGATAGAATATGCCTTGTCATTCAGATGCCCGTGTTCCTGTTAGCGCTGATGGGCAGAAAGCGTATCATCATGCACATCCACATGGGCAACCAGCTGAAAAACCATACACAAAACACCTTGTTTAAATGGTGTCTAAGGCGCGCTAATCTTGTTATCCTCTTAGCTAAGAAGTGGCAAGTGCTCTTTCAAGAGCAATATGCCGACATCCAGACTCCCACAACTGTATTGTACAATGCCTGTGAGGAAGTGCCGAAGGTGCCACTCGAAGAGAAAGAAAAGCTTATTATCATGGCAGCGTATTTCAATGATAATAAGGCGCCTGATTTGTTGTTGAAGGCCTGGCAGGAGATAGAAAAACAATACCCTGATTGGAGAATCATGATGTTGGGCAATGGTGAGGTGGAACGTTTCAAGAAGATGTCAGAAAATATGGGACTTTCGGACTCCGTGACCTTTACGGGGTATGTGGTTGGAAAAGAAAAAGAGAATATTTTCCGAAAGGCCAATATTTTATGTATGTGTTCCTACGAAGAGGGCTTCCCGATGGTAATATTGGAGGCATGGGCATACGGCATTTGTGTCATCACGACTCCTGTTGGTGGACTGCCTGATGTGCTTGAGGATGGGAAGAATGCCTTGGTTTTCGATTTTGGAAATTGGAAGGAACTTGCTGAAAAATTAACATGCCTTATTGAAAGTCAGGAGATTCGTATGGATATGAGTGATTATTCAAGACAATTTGTGTATAAACACTTTTCTATGGATAACGTCAATCGGGAAATACTAAACATCTATCATTTAATATGTAATGAGTAGTATAAAAATATCCGTTATAATACCTTGTTATAACGTTGAGAAATATATACGTAGGGGTCTTGATTCAGTCTTGGCACAGACTTTTCAAGAGTGGGAAGCCATTCTTGTTGATGACGAATCTACTGATGGTACGGGTACAATATGTGAAGAATATGCTTCAAAAGACGCTCGTTTTTATGTAATACACCGGAAAAATGGCGGTGAATCCTGTGCGCGCAATACTGGTTATGACGCCGCCAAGGGCGAATTGGTTTATAGTATGGATCCAGATGATTGGGCTGAGCCGGAACTGTTGGCTCGATGTTATGACCTATATAGCCAATATCACTGTGACATCGTTCAATTCGAAAAATACTGGGTATATGGAGAGAAACGTCATCCTGACAAGAGTACGCGTCCAGGAGTTTGGAGCCATGAGCAAATCATCAGAGAGTATACTGGCCCGCTGATAGGACTTGGGCAGGATGCGTTAGATGGTTGGTATCGTGGAGAAGACCTGTGGAGTTTCAAAAAGAACTATGGAGTTTGGGCATTTATGTTTAAAAGGACATTTTTGGAACGGTATAAGTTGAGATTTGTCCCTGGAATAAATATGTTCACAGATGTGTTTTTTCTTGTTGAGTGTACATATCGTGCAGAAATGATGGTTAGCACGTCTGACGTATTATATAACTATGATATCAGGCAGGATGGGGCTGTTGGTAATCGTTCTTCTAATCCACTAAAACTATATACTGATAAATGTAACTCATTAGCACAAAGAGCTCGCTTGCGATCCATCGTCAAAGAATTCGACCTGCATGATTATTATTTAGGTTCACAGGTCCTTTCACTGTTGCAGTTATGTTCGGTACTTTCATGCCAATGGAAGAATCTTTCTATGGTGAATTCTTATGCGGATAGTCCTTATGTAAGGGAGTCGGTAGGTAAAGTGTCAATAAAAGGAGCTCCATTGAAATTTAAACTACCTGTTATGTTAATTAAGCACCAAGGTCATGTACTTTTGTTCGCATTTTGTTGGATGATGAGAAAGTGTGGACTGAATAATATGTTAAAAATATAATTCTGGAAAAATGTTGGGGATTCTAATCAATGCCTACGCCTGTTCGCCCAATATGGGCAGTGAGCCAGGGATGGCCTGGAACTGGTGTGTCAACTTAGCAAAATATTGTGAACTTCATATCATTACTGAAGGCGAATTCCGTGACAAAATAGAAGCAGTGGTTCCGACACTTGAGTATGGGCAGAACTTACATTTTTATTATAATCCTGTCAGTGAAAAGATTCGCCGGATGTGCTGGAACCAAGGTGACTGGCGGTTCTATATATATTATAAAAGGTGGCAGAAGAAGACTGCAGCAATAGCAAGAGATATTTGTAAAAGAGAAAAAATCGACATCTTGCACCAGCTAAATATGATAGGTTTTCGTGAGCCAGGATATTTGTGGCAGGTGAGCCAAGAAACTGACATCCCGTTCGTATGGGGTCCTGTGGATGCCAAAGAGTCGTTCCCTATGGCTTATGCTGTCGATGCTCCACTAAAAATGCGGTTTGCCTTTTGGCTGAAGAATACGGTTACCAAATGGCAACTGCAACATAGTAGAAGGGTGGGGGATGCTGTAAAATGTGCGACTATGGTAATGTCTGCTTCTTCTAACTCTGTCAATAGTTTTAGGAAGTATTTCAACATTGACAGTCCGTTGTTTAATGAGACTGGCACTTCGCCTATACGGATGGAAAAACACCCTAAAGAGAAAAACTCTTTCGATATCCTTTGGGTGGGAAAGGCTGACTTCCGGAAACAACTGCCTTTAGCCATCAAAGCCGTTAGCAACGTCATCAAGAACGACATGCAGTTACATATCGTAGGTTGCAGTGATAAGGCTACTGTCTTGAAGGAAATTGAGATGCAGGGAATCCTCAATCAATGTGTACTTCATGGATGTGTCAGTCATGATGAGGTCCTAAAGCTTATGAGAACTGCTGACGTTCTGCTCTTTACTAGTGTTGCAGAAGGGACGCCGCATGTCGTATTAGAAGCTGTCAGTTGCGGTGTTCCAGTTGTTTGTTTTAATACCTGTGGTCAGGGAGACTGCGTCAACGAGGACATTGGCTGCAAGATACCACTTACTAACCCCAACCAATCCGTTAAAGACTTTGCCGAAAGACTGGAGTTTTTATATAACCATCGTGATGTTCTTCAGCAGATGTCTGATAACTGTCACCAACGGGCAGAGGAGCTCTCGTGGGAGAACATAGCAAAAAAGATGGTGCGGATGTATGGGGATGTTATTCAGAAAAAGGATGATGCTCAGACTGTCTGACTTGCAATTGGTATGCTCGAAGGATGAACTGGCACTGATTCCCGAGGGTAAGGTGCTCATCAATACCATCAACGCGCATTCATATAATATGGCGCAACGGGATGAGACGTTTGCGGAAAGTATTGACGTTAACGCTAACGAGAACGAGAACGATAACCAAAACTGGAAGTATCTGCTGCCAGATGGGGCGAGTGTCGTGAAGGCATGCCGATGGCTGAAAGGGAAGTCGCAACCGAAAGAGAGAATAGCAGGATGGGACTTGTTCATTTTCGAGATGGGCAGGGTGAACGGGAACAATAACGGTAATGGTAATGGGACCCCCAAAAGGCGGGTGATGTTTATGGGGTCGTCGGAGATGGTGTTGCAAAATATACGGGAGCGGGTGGCTAAGGACTATCCGAATCTGGAGGTGCTGACCTATTCGCCTCCTTATAAGCAGGAGTTCACCGATGATGACAATGCATCCATTATTGAGGCCATTAATCAGGCTGATCCAGATCTGCTGTGGATTGGTATGACGGCACCGAAACAGGAGAAATGGGTATGCCAGCACTGGCAGGACTTGAACATTCATTGTCATGTAGGTACCATCGGTGCCGTGTTTGACTTCTATGCCGGAACAGTCAAGAGGGCTCCGCGTTGGTGGCAGGAGCATTCCTTGGAATGGCTCTACCGACTGATGAAAGAACCAAAAAGAATGTGGAAAAGATATATATTGGGTAATCCGCTCTTTATGTGGTATGTTATGCAAGAGCAATTATCCAAAAGATAGTTGTAGTATATGTGGCTGTTGTCAGATAAAGTACGGGTGAGGGACAGTGGACTGTTGGAAGGATTCTGTGACTACCATTGTCACCTGCTGCCTGGCGTGGATGATGGTGTCCAGAAGATGGAGGAGACGCTGGAGATTCTCAAGATGTGGGATGAAGTGGGCGTCAAAGAGGTATGGATGACTCCTCATGTGATGGAGGATTATCCCAATGAGCCAACTGAGCTGCGCGAGAAGTTCGAACAAGTCAGGAATACATACTCAGGCAATATAGTCTTGCACTTGGCAGCAGAGAACATGATGGATTTATTGTTCATGAAAAGGTTGAATGACGACCATTTCTTGACGATAGGGGAAGCGGCTTCAAACCTACTGGTGGAGACTTCCTACTACATTCCTCCCATGAATATGGACCTGATAGTGTCACGTATAAAGGAAAAGGGATACAGCCCGATTCTGGCTCATCCGGAACGCTATCAGTACATGGAATTGGCTGACTATCGGAAATGGAAAAACATGGGCGTTCTGCTACAGCTGAACATTCCTTCTCTGGTGGGGGCTTATGGCTATAAAGCACAGGCAAATGCCAAATGGCTGCTCAGTCATGGCATGTATGACTGTTGCGGTACTGACACGCATTCAATAGCGAATGTAGAGGAATTCCTCGACAGCATGATTAGCAAGAAGACCGTGAGACGTCTGCGTCAGATCAACAGGTGATATCTCACACCCGTCATTATATCAAAGAGGCAGGCTTGCGAACTGATTCGTAAGCCTGCCTCTTTGTATGTGTTAGCCCTTGCTTATGCAAAGCAGGGTAAGTCTTTCTTTTCAACTAAGTATTCGCCAATCTGAACGGCATTGAGGGCGGCACCCTTGCGAATCTGGTCGCCAGAGAGCCAGAAGGTGAGGCCGTTGTCGTCTGCCAGATCCTTGCGGACGCGTCCTACATAGACATCATCTTTGCCGGCAGTGTCGAGGGGCATGGGGTAGGTGAGGGTCGTGGGATCGTCAACCAGCGTGCAGCCAGGGGCAGCAGCAATGGCCTTCTGGGCTTCTTCGACGCTCAGGGGACGTTCTGTCTCAATCCATACGCTCTCAGAGTGGCTGCGCAGCGAGCTGACACGTACACACATGGCCGAGCAGCGGGCGTCGGTATGCATGATTTTGCGCGTCTCGTTGTACATCTTCATCTCTTCCTTGGTATAACCGTTGGGCTGGAAGACGTCAATCTGTGGAATGACGTTGTAGGCCAGTTGGTGGGGGAACTTTTTGATGGTCTTCACCTCACCCGTCTCTACCATCTCCTTATACTGCTGCTGCAGTTCGGCCATAGCGGCAGCACCGGCTCCAGAGGCACTCTGATACGAGCTGACGTGGATACGCTTGATGTGGCTGAGTTGCTCCAGGGGTTGCAGTACGACCACCATCATGATGGTGGTGCAGTTGGGGTTGGCAATGATGCCACGCGGACGGACGAGGGCATCTTCGGCGTTGCACTCAGGTACTACCAAGGGGACGTCGTCGTCCATACGGAAGGCCGAGCTGTTGTCAATCATGACGCAGCCGTACTTTGTGATGGTCTCGGCAAACTCCTTCGACGTGCCGGCACCAGCGCTGGTGAAAGCGATGTCGATGTCCTTGAAGTCGTCGTTATGCTGCAACAGCTTGACCGTCAGCTCCTTGCCGCGGAAAGTATACTTTGTGCCTGCAGAGCGTTCTGAGCCAAACAGCACTAATTCGTCCATGGGGAAATTTCTCTGGTCGAGGATACGCAAAAACTCCTGACCTACAGCGCCTGATGCGCCTACAATTGCTACTTTCATGAAAGATTGAGTTTTGTGTTTTGTGAAGTTCGATATCCTGTTTATAAAAGAACTTGTGTCGACACTTGGACTCGAACCAAGGACCCCCACCATGTCAAGGTGATACTCTAACCAGCTGAGCTATGCCGACAAGTAAAAAGACCGTTGCTTTTTGCAAAAGCGAGTGCAAAGGTACGAAGAAAAATTAAGAATTAAGAATTAAGGATTAAAAATTTGCGTCCGCTCTTATTATTTAACATCCTTTCACCTTTTACGCATTAACAGGAGACAGTCTTTGCGTTCCTGTCTCCTGTTAACGTGAGGGTTATCGTTAAGGTTAACGTTATCGTCAACGTTTTTACAATTCTGCATCAGAGCACTGGAAGGTGTTACCCTTCGAGATGTCGCCCGTCTCCAGACCCAGCTTGAACCACTTCATGCGCTGTTTCGACGTACCGTGGTTGAACGACTCGGGTACGGCATAGCCGCGGGCCTTGGTCTGAAGGTAGTCGTCGCCAATCTTCTGGGCACAGTTGATGGCCTCCTCGATGTCGCCGTCCTCTAACGATCCGAAGCGCTTGTTGTCGTGATGAGCCCACACGCCGGCATAGAAGTCGGCCAGCAGCTCCAGGCGTACGCTGAGCTTGTTGGCTTCGGTCTGACTGAGTCGTGCCATCTGCTGGTGTACCTTGTCGAGCGTTCCCGTCAGGTATTCCACGTGATGCCCTACTTCGTGGGCAATAACGTAGGCATAGGCAAAGTCGCCGTCAGCACCCAGCTGTTTCTTCATCGTGGTGAAGAACGACAGGTCGATGTATAGTTTCTGGTCGCCCGAGCAATAGAACGGTCCCATGGCTGCCGAGCCCTGTCCGCAGGCCGTCTGTGTACCGTCGGTATAGAGCACCATCGTGGGGTTCTGATACTGTGCGCCCTGCTGCTTGAAGATTTCCGACCACACATCCTCTGTGCCGGCCAGAATCTGTGTCGAGAACTTCGCCAGTGCCTGCTCTTCCTCAGTGAATTCGCGCTGTCCCTGGTTCACCTCGGTATTCGTTCCCGTCAGCGAACCCAGTCCACCGTTCTCTGTTACCTGTTGTACCACGGCTTCTAACGGGTTACCTCCCGACATCCATGCCATCAGTGCCACAACAATGATACCGCCGATGCCCAGACCGGCCTTGGCGCCACCGCTCATACCACGGCGGTCTTCCACATTCGAGCTTTCGCGTCTTCCGTTTAATTTCATAATTCCTATCGTTTTGGTTTCGTTATCGTTTAATAATTTGTTTTCGTTAGGGTTAACGTAACGTTAAGGTTAATGCCTTATTTCCTTGTCCACGTCTGAGTCTCATAGAACATTGCCACGTATCCACGAACCTTCAGCGTGTTACCTTCGAGCCACATGCTGCACTTATAGGTCTTGCCGTTCTTGGGGTTGTAAATTTTGCCGCCCTCCCACTTGTCACCTTTCTTGGTGAGTCCGGTCAGGATGTTGGAGCCCACAATCTTACGGCTCTGCAACTTCTTGTCGGGGTTCTTGCTGTCGAGCTTGTTGTCACCGGCTTTCAGCCACACAATCTTACCATTCAGCTTGTCACCACTCTGGTAGATTTCCACCTGCGATTCACCACCTTCCGTCAGCCACTTGCCGATAACACTCTGAGCATGGGCTACTCCTGACATCATTGCCAGCATTAAAAACACGATTACTTTTTTCATATTCCCTTTTTTTACCTGCAAAGATAGGAACAATTTCTGATATTTCCAAACTCTACGCACTTTTTTATGCAATCTTGCATAGAAAAGGGTTTATTTGTGCTAACAAAATTATGCTAAGAGAATATGTTTGAACCTGTTTCTTAGGACTTTTTTATTTCAGGCTTGATTCTATGAAATGGAAGGTTACGCCTTCGGAGTTCATAAGACTGAGGAAATAGGTGTTCACATCGAAATATTCCATGGTTCCGATGTGACTCACGAAATAAGCTGCGTCGGAATCTGATGCATCTCTTTCTGTCTGAATAAGGTCCTTCAGCGTTATATTGCCCGTATAGGCCGTGTCCCCACCAGAATGCGGATAGGTGTTTGTAGCCTGAGCTTGATAGTTTCCGCCAAAAGAAATCTCTCCGGTATATGCACTAAAACTGCCATCTTTTCGAAAACGGATCCTGAGCAGCTTGTCATCCCGTATTTGACTAACTTGATGGGTCGTGCCGTTTTTATCGGTATAGCTCCTCAATGTCCATTGGTATTGCAGCATCTCAGTGCCTTTTTCAAAATATTGATCACTTTTGTTATCATAATCACTACTGTCATTACTGTAGTCACTGTTGTCGCATGATGTAAGCATACAGCCCATCAACAAAAACGGCAATATTCGCCAGAATCCTCTACTCATTATTCTTACCAGTTTCTTCATGTCGTTTTTTTCTTACTAAACTGACGAGCCCCTGAAACCTTGCGTGCAGAAGCGTTAATTTATATTAATGTGTACTTTCTGATGCAAGGTTTTAGCCTGTTGAATGTTTATATAATTAAAGTACAGACGCGTATGAAACAGATAAGGAAAGAATGGATGTGGCTAATAGTGCTATGTCTTGGCATCATGACCACGGCATGCCATCGGGAAGAACATGATGACATCAGGGATTTACAGGCTCAAATAGACCCCAACAACCCAGATGTCAAGAAATATAACACGCCTATCATTACACAATACAAGGCCAATTGGGTCGCTGACAATGAGGTGGTGGACAATACAACTATTACGGTTTACTCCTATCTGACATACCCGACTGACGAACTGGTGTGCCACGATATTAACGTCAGTCACTTGCCGTTAGATTATCTGATAAAACCCTATATGATTGAAGAATACAAGGATCGTCCCATTCGCGTCGATGCAGAATTCGTATGCAGTGTCAAGCAAAAGGGAACTTCCTCCCAGACGGACTATTATCAGTCTGTACTCAAACCTGACGGACAGGGAATTGGTGTTGTCCAGAGTGGCCATGATAAATCGTATGATGGTAATGTGTTGTATGATGTCATCATGAAATACGACACCTATGTCACCTACGAGGAAAGCAAGGACACATGGACGATGAAGTGGGTGATAGAGTCTTTGCGTTTTCTGTGGGACGACGAAGCCTACCTGTTATACGGTATCAGTGAAACCACCAAGACTTTTGATCCTCCCTTGACGCTGTTGCTGGTCACAACCGAACGGATGAATTAAGCATGGAGACCGAGCTGCAACTGCTGAACGCTGTCAGGAGTGGTGAACGGGCTGCCATGAGGCGACTCTACGACCGCTATGCGGGCTATGCCACAGCCATTGCGCTGAGGTATGTGTCCGACCGTGACGCCGTTCACGATGTGTTGCAGGACAGCTTTGTCAAGATACTGACGTCCGTCGACGGGTTCAACTACAAGGGTGAAGGGTCGCTGAAGGGCTGGGTGGCAGCCATCGTGACGCATCAGGCCATCGACCACGTCAAGCGCCATGCTCGTATCGTGCTGACAGACCACATACCAGACGAACCCGACGTGCCGGAGCCTGACGTGGGCCGTGTGCCTCAGGATGTGCTCAACAGGTTGATAAGCCAGTTGCCGACGGGCTACAGAATGGTACTCAGCCTGCATGTGTTCGAACAAATGTCGCACAAGGAGATTGCCCGACTGTTAGGCATTAAGCCCGAAACCTCTGCTTCGCAATTCATGAGAGCCAAGAATGCACTCGCCAAACTCATCAACAACTATCTAAACAGCGCAAAACAATGAAGAAAGACTGGACAGAACAACTCAGAGAACGGATGACCGACTACGAGGCGGTCAGTCCTGAGGGCTTGTGGGCAGACATAGAACGTGCGCTGCCCCGGCAGAAAGCTGCCGTTACACTATTGTGGCGCCGTTGGGTGAGTGCGGCGGCTGTTGTTGCCTTGCTGGCAGGTGTAGGCTTTTGGCTCTGGCCAGACACTTCCCCCAGTCCAAGGCCGCATACGACACTTGCTACAGTGCCTGATACGCAAAAGCATCAGACTGTATGTACTGATAGTACCGACCATGTGGATAGTCAACCCAGACAGTGGAGGTTGTTAACCCAAAAGGGACAAAAGTCACAACCCGTCACCGAAGGAACTGGTGAATCATCAGAGTCAGAGAATGCTTCTCAGCAGTCACTGGCTCGTGGGGACGGTTCTCCTGATCACAGTAGCTTTGTGACGACGGATCAGGAGAACCGTCCCCATGAGCCACGGCATATTGCAAAGGAGCCTCTCCGACATGAAGCCCCAAAGACCCACAACCGAACATCTGACATCCAAATAGGCCTCATGACGGATCACGGTCTGCTGGCCTACAGTCACAGCAACGGCGTCAGGATGAGTGATGAGATGGCCAACCTCTATGATCATTCCAGCTATCTGCCCACTCGCGCACCGACGGGTGATGAGGTCATCTGGCTGACAGACTATGAGGAACGCCAGCATCACGACCATCCCTTTTCATTGGGACTGACGGTGAGCTGGCCGCTTAGCAAACGGTGGAGCCTTGGCTCAGGACTGGTTTACACCCGCCTGCATTCTGAGTTTGAGAGTATCGTTAATCAAAGTGGCATCAAGACCGATCAGACGCTGCACTATGTGGGCATACCGCTCAACATGCAATATCGGGTCGTGGGGGGCAGCCACTGGAAAGCTTATGCTACCGCCGGTATGCAGGCCGACTGGAACGTCCGAGCCAAGTCAGTGGTAGAGGTCGTTGAGACCAACATGAACAGAGACCGGCTGCAATGGTCTGTCGGTCTGGCTGTCGGCATAGAGTATGATGTCGTGCCACAGCTGGGCATATATGCCGAGCCCGGCTTCCGCTATTACTTTGACAACGGCAGCCGTGTCCAGAACTTCTTCAAGGATCAGCCAGCCTGTTGGACTCTCCAGTTCGGTATCCGCCTGAACGTCAAGTGAGGCGAAGAAAGCTTAGTTTCAACAGGAATAAGGCACCTGACAGCGTCGATGTTACGGGCAGACAGCGTCGATGGTACGGGTAAACTAGGTCGAAACTACAGGTTGTACTTACTTAACCACGACCTTTTTGCCATTCTGTATATGTACTAGGTTCATATCATATGAACAGTCCGAAGGTAAGTGCATGGAATTCTGGTCCCTTGTCTTTCTTAAGCACGCTCATAGGCGAATACTTGCAGTAGATGCCAATACCTCTATAGCTGGCCATCCCCATGAAATCAATAGTGAGAGAACGATACTCGATGCCTTTGGTCTTTTCAGAATATATTACCTCGTCTACCTCATAGCTGGTGTTAATGCGACCATGCACGTTAAAATTAACCACGGGTCCGAGTGTGACTTTAAAACCACCCTGCTGGCCAAAGCGCTGGGTAAAGAGAATGGGGACAGAGAGACTGAATATGTTGATGGAAGAACTCTTGGAGCTGGTCTTTGGTGGGTATCCGCTAAGGACGACGGCATTTTCACTTCCAATTATGCCGAATTTGTCCTTGATAAAATATTTGTCACTCGTGCCATAGGAACGCCAGTCACACCATAAGCCCACGGAGTAGCTTTGAGAGGCCTTCTTTGGCGTATAAGCATAACGGAGGCCAAAGAGCCATTCCATAGACTTGAAGGGTGCAAAGCTCAAATCGTCAGGAGCATTGGTTGGCGTACCGACACCCACGGCAAAGTCGAAGTCCCAGCATTTAAGTTTATTGCTTCCTTTCTTTTTCTTCATTTTCCATTTATTTAGAGGTACAGACTCATCATAAACGAATGTCTGTTCCCCTTCCTTGCCTAGGACTGTAACTCGCTGGACGGTGTCTGAAGTCATAATAGTCACTTTGTCTGCATTATTGATGACTACTGTGTCGTTGGCTTCTGAGGCGTTTGCCGTTATTGAAGCGGTGGTCGCCAACATCATAATAAATTTCTTAATGTCCATTGTTTCTTTTTAATACAGTTTCCGTTTTTTCCTGCTGCAAAGCTTCTTTTTTTTCGCCTGTCTATATGTTAAAACTGCAAACATATAAAAAGACTGCACGGCATTAACAATATTTATACTTTTTCTTGCCCTTTATCAAGCCACAGGGCTTTTCTCACCCTGTGGCTGACTGAATATTGTGATTGGCACAGGTATCCAGGAATATGGTTGTTGCCAGCGATAGGCTAGAACTTACACTGGAAGAAATCAACGAAGAAATACGATTGGCACGTGAAGAAAGGGCTGCACGGAAAAAATACAGCGTTATGATTAAACCTAATCTCTAATGACCGATTTGGGATAAAATGAGCCGCCCTGATGACGGGGCGGCTCATGACTGTATAAAGATAAGGATTACTGTCCGAGAACCTGCTTGGCAATCTCGTTGTCGGGATCGATGGCAAGCATCTTCTGAGCGTACTGCTTGGCAGTGTCCTTGTCGTTCTTCTGGATGAAGTAGTAGGAGATGAGGTAGTGGTAGGACTCCTTCAGACGGGCCTTGTCGGTGTTGTCGAGGTCGGTCTTGGGACCGATGAGCTCAACAAGCTTCTCGTAGAAGGGCTTGGCAAGTCCCTTGGACTGGTCGGGGTCCATCTGGCCGTTGACACGGGCACGCATGAAGGTGGCGTATTCCTGGGCCTGCTCGAACTTCTGGGCGAGGTCGGCATAGGCGGCATCGGCATTGCGGAAGGCTTCAGCCTGAGCCTCGGCAGAGAGGGTGGCACCGTGCTCCATGTGGAGGCCTGCCAGACCGGCGAGGTCGTTAGCAGTGGGCTTCTCCATGCTCTCCAAATAGTCCTTGTAGTGCTTGATGGCGTTCAGGTAGTCCTCCTTGTCGCGATAGGCGTCGGAGAGCTGCTTGACGATACCGGCACGCTTGGCCTTGTTGTCCATATCCTCCTGCTTCAGAGCCAGCTCATACATCTCAATGGCCTTGTCTGTCTGCTTGGCACCCATGAGGGCGTTGCCGTAGTAGGTGTAGTCGTAGTAAGAGAACTTGGCGGAGTCGGACTTGTTGAACAGGGCGTCGGCATACATCAGAGCGTCGTCGTACTTCTTCAGCTCAGTGCTGTTGAAGAAAGCCAGACGGTTGAAGGCAGCGTGACGGGGCTTCTTGCTGAGGCCGAACTTGGCAACCTCAAGAGCCTTGTCGTATTTCTGCTTGAAGAAGGCGGTCATAGCGTAGTCGCTGAGGTCGCGCTCTTCCATCTTGCTCATGTCGGCCTTGTTGTAGGCATCGAAAGCCTTGTCGAACTCGTTGGACATGTAGTAGATACGGCCTGCGAGGGCGTCGACGGCAATGTCGGGACGCTGCTGGCGCAGCTCGTTGAGCTTGGCAACGGCTCCGGCAGGGCTGATCTTACGATAGACGTTAGCGTACTTGTAGTAACCCTCTGGATTCTTAGGGTCGGCATAGATGGCCTGATCGTAGAAGGTTGCAGCCTCACCACCGTTGTCACCGAGAGCCTCGATGTCGCCGAGGATGATGAATGCCGGTGCACACTTGTTCTTGGTAGCCTCGAGTGCGTAGTTGGCAAACATCTTGGCGTTGGCGGTGTCCTTAGCCTCGAAGAAGGCGCGTGAGAAGGCGACGAGGTTGTCGGCATTCTTCTTGTTCTTCTTGTAGAAGGACTTCATCTGCTTGTCGAGGTCGGCGGGTTTCTGACTAATGAGATTCTTTACAACAGCGACGTCGGCTGCTGTGCCAGTGGCTTCCTGAGCCAAGGCGGCAGTGCTGAAACCTGCGGTCAGCGCTGCGATGAATAGATATTTGATTGCTTTCATAATACTTAAATTGTTTTCGTTGTTACTAATGTTATCGTTCTCTCTCTCTGTCGTTATAACGTATATCGTCATTTTACTCCTTTGACGCACGATATGTCGAAAGGTTTAGTCGTCGCGGTAGTTGACGAAGATGTCGCGCACGTTGGTACCTGCCTGGATAGGCAGCAGACCGGCCTTCTGGATGATGAGCTGACCCTTGGGCAGCCGGCAGAAGTGGGCGAAGTTGGAGGGCAGTCCGCTGCGCGGCTCGTTGAGCAGGGCGTAGATGGTACGGATGAGTGGATAGTTGCCGTTATAGAGGTAGTACTGATAGGGTTGCCAGCTGTTCTGCGGCGTGGCCGTTTCGAGCTTGCTGACCTTCATGACTCGGATATTCTTCTTAAAGGTGACATTGGTCGTGTCGCGCTGGTCGTTGAGCCAGTTGCTGCCGATGATACCAATGGCATTGACGTGATGCTCGACATAGTCGATGACGGCGGTACTGGTCTTGACGGCACCGATGTTGGGTGCCTTCATTTCCTGACCATGCAGCAGGGAGTCGACACACCAGCGGATGGTGCTTGACAGGGGGTTGTCGAAAGTGACGTCGATGTTGCCCAGCTTTGAGGTGGGGTAGAGGTCGCTCCACTGTGACACCTCGCCCTTGAGGATGCGCTTGAAGTCGCGTACGGAGATGCAGGTGTCAGGATTAGCGTTGTTGACGATGAGTGCCAGTCCGTCGTAGGCGATAGGAATGGTACGTGGGAGGTAACGGCGGTCCTCGAGGTTCTTACGCTCCTTGGCGGTGAAGTCGCGCGAGGTGAATGCCAGCCATGTCTTGAGTTCGAGCAGCTGGCGGATGGCGTCCTGCTCGTTGGTGTATTGTGCTTCCAGCGTGTCGAGTGGCACATGATAACGGAAGACGTCGAGTGCCTCGTTGATGATGGGGCTGAAACTTTCGTCAGCCACGAAGAAGCGGGCAGCACGCTGGTAGTCCTGCTCGGCCTTCGTATTTTTAGGCTTGTTCCCACAAGCGGAGAACAAGCCTAAAAGAAGTGTTAATCCAATGATATATTTGGATGAGTGTCTATTCATTTTTCGATGAATCAAATGATTACTGGAGACGGAAGGTGACAGGCACGGTGTACTTCACACGGACGGCAGAACCATTCTGCTTACCGGGAATCCACTTCGGCATGCTCTTCACCACGCGCTGTGCCTCCTTGTCGAGTGACGGGTCAACAGACTTCACGACGCGAACGTCGGTAATCGAACCGTCCTTCTCAACCACGAAGGTCACGATGACACGACCCTGGACACCATTTTCCTCGGCGACTACCGGGTACTTGATGTTGCTGCTCAGATACTGCAGCAGGGCGCTCTGGCCACCGGGGAACGAAGGCATCTGTTCTACAACGTCGAACACCTTGGTTTCCTCTTCCTTCGGGGGCTCCGGCTGGGCGATGACTTCCTTGGCCTTCAGCACCTCGCCTGCAGCCTCGTCATTACCCTTCACGTCGAAGGCACCGATGGCGGTGTTGGTCTTGTTCAGCTCTTCCTGTGACTTCAGCTCCTCCTCGGGTTTCACCTCAGAGTCCTTCTTAATCACGGGCGGTACGAACTTCACAGAGCTCTTCACCTTCTCGACTTCAACTTTCTCAATCTTCGGTTCTTCTTTCTTCTCAACCTTTGCCTCTTTCTTCTCAGCAAGTTTCGAAAGCTCCACATCGGTCTCCATAGCCACGTTGCGGGCGATGGCGTTCTCAATCTGAACCTTTGCGATAACGATAGCTGCAATGAGGGCAAACAGGATGAACATGGTAATCAGCGCCTTGAGGTTGCGTTTACCAGTATCCTTACGCAGTTGATAAGCACCGTAGGCCTGGTTTTTACCTTCGAATACGAGGTCGACCCAGCCATTGTCAATAAGATCTATTTTTGCCATAGTTCTTTTTCTCTTTTTAGGGGATTACTTGACACCGGCCTTTGTGATCAGTTCCTGATCCTCGGGGCCAATCTTGTCAATCACATACTTATCAATACTGCAGATGAGCATCTCATCCAGAGCCGAAACCATGTTCTCGTAGGTAGCGGTATCCAACGGGCGGATAATCACGGTCATTGTGGGGACCTTCTCGCCGTTGGGCAGTTCGCCCTTCTTCAGCTTCGAGAGCTCTTTCTGGTACTGCTCGTCGGTCATCTTCGAGTTGTACTCAGCCTTCTTGGCATCGAGCTCCTTCTTAGCTACCATAATCTTGGCAATGGGGTTGACACCTTCCTCTGTGGTGTGGTTGATGAGGACGTCGCGGATACCCTTGGCACCATAGCTGGTCTTCTTGACACAAGAAGGATCCTCATAGTTGGGCAGTCCGGCAATGTACCAAACCTGGTCGTTAGCACCCAGATAGAGGGTAATGGTATGAGAGGCTTTCGTCACCGACTTGTCTTGATCTGACACGTTCTGGTCGTTACTGGGCATCGTCAACTGCATAGCCTGGGGCTTTGCCAGAGTTGTACACAGCATGAAGAACGTGATCAACAGCATCATCATGTCTACCATAGGCGTGAAGTTCACGCGGGTATCCATTTTCTTTTGCTTGGATAGATTCTTTTTTGCCATAGTTTATTCCTCCGATGCAGTTTTAAGATTAGTAATCAACTGGTAACGGTTCTCGTTCATGTCCTGGAGCTCAGACATCATGGCCTTCACGGTCTTGTACGGCGTCTTAGAGTCGCACTTGATGGCCAGACGGATGTCGGGGTTAGCTTCGCGAGCGGCAGCAACCCACTCCTGGAACTCACTCTTTCCGCCATCGATACTATCGGTGGGGATGCCGAGTGTCTGGATGGCCTCGCCCATCTTCTCGGGCTCAAGGCTGAGATAGGCAGCAAGCTTCGACATGGGAGCACCAGCCATAGCATCCTCAAGGAAGTGCTTCTGCTGGGTGGCATTGAGGGAGATCTGGAACTTGTCCGTCATCGTCTCCATCATGGCTTTCATGTGATTCTTGTTTTCCGTACCGAGGAATATCTTGCCCTCTGGTGATACCAGAATGTTCAAGACATCGCTCTCCGGAACCTTGATCTCTGACACTGAGTTAGGCGCGTTGACTTTCAGCGGCTCTGGCGTCAAGAATGTTGATGTCAACATAAAGAAGCACAGAAGCAGCGTCATCACGTCTGACATAGGCGTCATGTCAATCCAGATGTCTTTTTTCTGTATCTTAATTTTAGCCATACTAAAACTGATTTAAAAAGTTTTGGAATGGTTAGAAATTAAGCCTCGTCGTGGTTAGAATCGTAAGTGGCTGCGATGGTGTAACCAATCTCGTCGAGTGCGTAGGTCAGCTTGTCGATCTTGTTTGAGAAGAAGTTGTAAACAACGGTAGCAACCCAAGAGGTCAAAATACCAGATGCTGTGTTCACAAGGGCCTCAGAAATACCGGCAGACAGAGCCATAGAGTCAGCACCACCACCAGCAGACAGAGCCT
>JAEEGF012297790.1_pt1 | contig 103297 bp, 73 predicted proteins | sample 9134171 | NCBI WGS metagenome assembly JAEEGF01 (sample SAMN16246542, study PRJNA631951) | gut metagenome | biome: gut microbiome; feature: rumen; material: AP-attached | host: Bos | place: Iran: Karaj | collected 2018-10
ATATGGACGATTTTAACAACAACAACGACCGCGACAAAGAATACGAAGAAGTCTGCGCCATCTGCAGACGCCCGGAAAGCCAGGTCGGAAAGCTGATCCGCATGGACGGAAATCTGTGTGTCTGCGCGGACTGCATACAGAAAACACTGGACCTTATGAAGGGGAACGGCGCGATGCAGATATTCAGCGTGCCGGCGCCTTCTTCAAACAATCAGAACAATGATACGAAAAATCTCACCGACGGTGGCAGCAATGCCGCAAGCAATGACGGCGGGAACAACGGAAATAACGGAAACAACGGCAACAATGGCAACAATGGCAACAACGGCGGTAACAACGTCAATGGCCTCGGGGATCTCATGAACTATATTTTCGGTGACCTCATGGGAGTGCCGCAGAATCAGAAGCTCAAAAAGCGCAAGACCGCAAAAGAGCCAAAGACCGACGATATCCCCGCAAAGTTTGACATAAAGAATCTCAAGCCCCCTCATGTGATAAAGAGTGAGCTTGATGACTACGTTGTGGGCCAGGAGCATGCAAAAAAAGTCATGTCCGTGGCTGTGTACAACCATTACAAGCGCGCCTTTGACGAAGGAAAAGACGGGATCGAGCTCGAAAAATCCAACATGCTGATGATAGGTCCCACTGGTTCCGGTAAGACTTATCTGGTAAAAACGCTCGCAAAGCTTTTGAACGTGCCGCTTGCGATAGCCGATGCGACTTCTCTCACAGAAGCGGGTTACATCGGAGATGACGTCGAGTCGGTCCTTTCAAAGCTCCTCGCGGCCGCAGATAATGACGTTGAGCGCGCCGAAAAGGGAATAGTCTTCATCGACGAGATCGACAAGCTCGCAAAGAAGCATACGACAAATTCAAGAGACGTGTCCGGCGAGGCCGTGCAGCAGGGACTCTTAAAGCTCCTTGAAGGCGCGGAGGTGGAAGTGCCTGTGGGCGCGATGAGCAAGAACGCGATGGTGCCCATGACAACGATGGACACTTCAAACATACTTTTCATCTGCGGAGGAGCTTTCCCCGAACTTGAAAAGATAATAAAAAGGCGTCTCAACAAGACTTCCGCGGTTGGTTTCCTCGGCGAACTGAACGATAAATACGATGAGGACAAGGATATCCTGTCCCGCGTAAAGACCGAAGACTTAAGGGAATTCGGCATGATCCCCGAGTTTCTCGGGCGTCTTCCCGTGGTATTTGCGCTTAAACCTTTAAGCCGCGAGGATATGATAAACATCCTCACAGAGCCTCACAATGCCATAATCAAGCAGTACAAAAAGCTGCTTGCGATGGATGAGGTAAATCTTGAATTTGAGCGTGAAGCCCTTGAAGCACTTGCCGACAGAGCAATGGAACGCGATATAGGCGCAAGAGCGCTCAGAGCGATCATCGAGGAGATCATGCTCGACATCATGTATGAGATCCCGAAGGACGACACCATCGGAAGCGTCGTGATCACCAAAGATTACGTATCAAATAACGGCGCGCCGCGCATAATCCTCAGAAACTCGGGAGCCATTTCCGAGAACTGACGAAAGGAAAGTTTATGTCCTGGGAAGACAATGTCCGCAGGATGGACCCCTATATACCCGGGGAACAGCCCTGCTTTGACGATATGATAAAGCTTAATACCAACGAAAACCCGTATCCTCCCGCACCCGGAGTGCAGAGGCTCTTAAACGGGCTCGACGCGGACAAGCTGAAGCTCTATCCTCAGCCTGACGCACGCGTCCTTGTGGAGGCGCTTGCAAAGGAGCACAAGGTTTCTTGCGAGAACGTGTTTGTCGGAGTCGGTTCCGACGACGTACTGGGAACGGCTTTTCTCACGTTTTTTACAAGCGACAAGCCTGTGCTTTTTGCGGATATCACATATTCTTTCTATCCCGTGTGGGCTTCGCTCTACAGGATACCGTTTGAAACACCCGCTCTGGATAAGGATTTCAGGCTGAAAAAGGAAGATTACTACAGGCCGAACGGCGGCATAGTCATCGCAAATCCGAACGCGCCCACATCCATTGCGGAGCCTGCTTCGTTCATCGAGGACATCGTAAAGCACAACCCCGATTCCGTGGTGATAGTCGATGAAGCCTATGTTGATTTCGGAGGAGAGACCTGCATTCCTCTTACCGAAAAATATGACAATCTCCTGGTAGTACAGACCTATTCTAAATCCCGCTCCATGGCAGGCATGAGGATAGGATATGCCATAGGGAATGCAAAGCTCATTTCCTACATGTTTGACGTAAGGAATTCCTACAATTCCTACACGATGAACTATCCTTCGATAGTCTGCGGCGCAGAAGCGCTGAAGGACAGGGCATATTTCGAATCCACAAGGGACAGGATAGTCGCTACCCGCGAAATGCTGAAAGAAGACTTAAGAGCCCTCGGATTTGACGTGCCTGATTCCTCCGCAAATTTTCTTTTCGCAGAGCATGAGCGGGTACCCGCAAAAGAGATATTCACCCGCCTTCGCGAAAAGCATATATTTGTGAGATATTTCAACAAGCCCCGGATCGACAACCGCCTGAGGATCACGGTCGGTACGGACAAAGAAGTCGAAAGACTTGTTGAAACGCTGAAAGAGATCTTACGGTGAATAAGTTGAACACACAACAGCAGATGGATGCCCTGACCGGGGAACTGGAAAAAACGGGAAAGGTCCCGAAACTCCTCCTCCACTCATGCTGTGCGCCCTGTTCGTCCTATGTGCTCGAATATCTCTCAAAATATTTTGAGATAATCGATCTTTATTACAATCCAAATATTTCGCCCCGTGAGGAGTATGAGACAAGAACGGCGGAACTGAAGCGCCTTGTCGAAACACAGCCGCACGACCACCCTGTGAGGTTTGTGGAAGGCCGATACGACGAAAAAGAGTTTTACGAAGCTGTGCGCGGCCTCGAAAATGAACCCGAAGGCGGCGCAAGGTGCAGGAAATGCTTTGAACTGCGTCTTAAGGAAGCCCTGAAAACCGCGGTCGATGAGCACGCCGACTATTTTGCGACGACGCTCACCATAAGCCCGCTAAAGAACGCAGAAGTGATAAACGAGACAGGAGAAGCGGTGAGAAAGGAATTCTGCGAGACTTCCGGCAACGCTCCCGATGCGGTTCCCGCTTATCTTCCCTCGGATTTTAAAAAGCGCGGTGGATATCAAAGATCCATCGAACTTTCAAAGGAATACGATCTCTACAGGCAGAATTACTGTGGCTGCGTCTTTTCAAAGAGAGACGCCGTGCAAAGAGAGAAAGGAGAAAACGGATGATCGAACTGATCCCCATCAGCGCGGACAAGCTCATCAGAGAGTACAAGGAAGAAGTCGAACATGATATTCTTTCGAGGTATGCCACTTTTTCCGACAGCACAAAAGGCAGGATGAAGGAAGAAAAGGAATGCGATCTCCGTCCGTGTTTCCAGCGTGACAGAGACAGAGTCCTTTACAGCAGGGCATTCAGGCGCCTCAGCGGCAAGACGCAGGTCTTCCTCGATCCCGAAGGCGATCACTACCGCACAAGGCTTACCCACACACTTGAGGTAAACCAGACGGCGCGTGCCATTTCAGCGGCACTCCGTTTAAATGAGGATCTCACCGATGCCATCTCTCTTGCGCACGATCTGGGGCACACTCCGTTCGGACACGCCGGAGAACGCGCGCTCAACCGCGCGATGAACGAAAGCTGCGGCAAGACCTTTAAGCACTTTGTGCAGAGCCTTCGTGTCGTTGACAGGATAGAAAAGCACGGAGAAGGCTTGAACCTCACCTGGGAAGTGAGGGACGGCATAGTAAACCATCAGGTGGATACAGTGCCTGCGACGCTTGAGGGCAAGGTCGTAAGACTTTCCGACAAGATCGCATATATTAATCATGACATAGATGACGCCATCCGCGGAAATATCATAACGGATGCCGATATACCAAAGCGTTTTACCGATGTTCTGGGGCATTCCCTCACATCGAGACTTAATGTCGAGATACATGATATCATCAGATTCAGCCTGGGAAGGGACGACGTTGGGATGTCGCCCGAGCTCATGGAGCTCACAAAGGATCTCAGGGACTGGATGTTTGCAAACGTTTACACAAATCCCGTTGCAAAGGGCCAGGAAAACAAGGCCGAGGAGCTGGTGGAAGAGCTTTTCCGCTACTATCTCGACAATGTCGACAGGCTGCCTGAGGATTACAAAAAGATGCTGGATGAAGGGGAAGAAGTCCATCAGGTGGTTGCGGACTACGTGTCGGGCATGACCGACCGCTTTGCGATAGCAAGATACAAGGAGATCAGGATACCCTTCTCCTGGGATGTTTACTGAGAGAGACTTAAGAAATGAGATTTTCCGACGATCTAATCGAAGAGGTGCGTTCAAGGAACGACATAGTGGACGTGATAGGCATGAATATCCGTCTCACCAAGAAAAGCGGTCGTTACTGGGGACTTTGTCCTTTTCACGGTGAAAAGACTCCGTCCTTTTCGGTGAATCCCGATCGTCAGATGTTTTACTGTTTTGGCTGTCACAAGGGCGGAAATGTTTTTACCTTTGTGATGGAATATGAAAACCTGAGCTTTTATGAAGCCTTGAAGGTCCTCGCGGACAGAGCGGGAGTGCAGCTTCCCGAGGTCGAGATGAGCGAGGAGGAAAAAAAGCAGAAGAGCCTTGTTTCACGGCTTTTTGAGGTGAACAAGCTGGCAGCCGGCTATTTCTACACCGCGCGGAAATCGGAACGGGGAAAAAATGCCGACGAATATTTCAAAAAGAGAGGCCTCACCGAAGAGACGATGAAACACTTCGGGCTGGGCTATTCTCTCATGTACAGTGACGACCTGTACAGATTCCTCAAGGAAAAGGGATATGAAGACAGTTTCCTTAAGGAGACCGGACTTGTCACATTTTCCGAAAAAGGAGTGTTTGACAAATTCTGGAACCGTGCCATGTTCCCCATCATGGACGAACGAGACAGAGTCATAGCCTTCGGCGGGCGCGTAATGGGCGACGGAGAGCCCAAATATCTCAATTCCCCCGAGACGAAGGTTTTTGATAAAAGTAACAACCTGTACGCTTTAAACTACGCCATCAGGTCACACAAGAAATACTTTCTCCTCTGTGAGGGCTATATGGATGTGATATCGCTCCATCAGGCGGGCTTCACCAATGCGGTGGCCTCGCTGGGAACGGCATTCACTGACAGGCACGCCGCAAAGATAGCGAAGTATGTGGACCAGGTATATCTTACGTATGATTCCGACGGCGCAGGGCAAAATGCCATTTTGCGCGCCCTTCCGATCCTGGAGGCGAGGGGCATTACCTGCAAGGTGGTAAACATGAAGCCGTATAAGGACCCCGACGAGTTCATCAAGGCTCTCGGGGCCGAGGAGTACCAAAAGCGTATCGACGAAGCGGAAAGCAGCTTTTTCTTTGAGATCGATGTGATGAGATCACGATTCAACCTTGAGGATCCGAGAGAAAAGAGCCGTTTTCACGAAAGCGTCGCGCGCAGACTTTTGGAATTCTCTCAGGAGCTGGAGAGAGAAAACTATGAACAGGCCTTTGTAAAACGTTTTGACGTGCCCTACAAGGCTTTTCACGAGCTTTTGATCTCGGTCGCAGGCCGTGAAGGCCCGCAAAAACGTGGAAGTTCCCATGACAGAGAGGAGCGGCAGGCCGCCGAATATTCCTCAAAAGAGGAAAAGCAGGTGGATGAGACCGTGCTGAAGCATCAGAGGCTTCTGCTCACCCGGCTGTCAAACGAACCCGGATTATACGACAAACTTAAAAACGTGCTCGATCCGTCGGATTTCTATGGCGATCTTTATCAGAAGGTCGCGGAATACTGCTTCGAAGAATGCGAAAACAATGGCACGGTAAATGTGGCGCGTATAATCAACCGGTTTGAGGAAAAAGAGGAACAACTGAAAGCCGGTGCCATTTTCAGCACTGAGCTGGACGGCATGGACAGCGATACGGACAGGCAGAAGGCTTTGTCCGACCATGTCAGAAAGATAAAGAGCCTGAGCCTCGAAAGAAAGCTTGCGGACGCTATGGCCGCAGGAAATAACGACGAGGTCAACAGACTTTTTGCGGAACAGATAAGACTCAAAAAAACCAAAAATATATTATAAGGGGCGTAAACATGGCTACAAAGAAAATTGTTGAGGAGACTGCAAAGAAAAAGGACACCAAGAAGGGTGCCACTGCAAAGGCCGTTGTAAGCAAGGCTGAAACGGCAAAAAAGACCGAGACTGCAAAGAAGTCAGAGTCCGCAAAGAAACCGGCACCTGCAAAGAAGGCCGAACCTGATAAGAAAACGCCCGCAAAAAAGGCTGAGCCGGTGAAAAAGGCCGAGCCCGTAAAGAAGGCTGAGCCGGTGAAAAAGGCCGAGCCCGTAAAGAAGGCGCCTGCAAAGAAGGCAGAGCCCGAAAAGAAGGCCGAGCCTGCAAAGAAGGCGGTCGCAAAGAAGGCAGAGCCTGTAAAGAAGACAGAGCCCGAAAAGAAGGCAGAGCCTGTAAAGAAAACAGAGTCTGCAAAGAAGGCCGAGCCCGCGAAGAAGGCAGAGCCTGCAAAGAAGACAGAGCCCGCAAAGAAGGCGGAACTTGTAAAGAAGACAGAGCCCGCAAAGAAGGCGGAACTTATAAAGAAGACAGAGGCCGCAAAGAAGGCGGAACCTGTAAAGAAGACAGAGGCCGCAAAGAAGGCTGAACCTGAAAAGAAAGCAGAGCCTGAAAAGAAAGCAGAGCCTGTAAAAAAGACAGAGCCCGAAAAGAAAGCCGAGACCGGCAAAAAAACCGAGTCCGCAAAGAAACCTGAGGCCGTAAAGACAGAGCACGAAAAGAAGACAGAATCCGAAAAGCCTGATTCGGCAGAGGCTCGTAATGCCGTTTTCAAAACCAGGATACAGGATCTTTTGAACCTCGGAAAGTCCAAGAAGAACACACTTGAGACCTCCGAGATCAACGAAGCTCTTGCCGATCTCGACCTTGATGTTGCAAAGATAGAGAAGGTATATGATCTTCTTGAAAAGAACGGCATCGATGTTTTAAGAGTCACAGAAGACAATATAGATCTGAGCCCCGACGATGATCTTATCCTTGAGACCGACGATCTTGTCGGAGAATCGGATGAGCTCGATGAAGTCGAGGATCTTTCCAGGATAGACCTCCTTGTTCCCGAAGGCGTTTCGCTTGAGGATCCCGTAAGGATGTACCTCAAGGAGATAGGAAAGGTACAGCTTCTTTCCGCAGATGAGGAACTGGAGCTTGCAAAGCGTATGGAACAGGGCGATGAGGCGGCAAAGAACCGCCTTGCCGAAGCAAACCTCCGTCTCGTTGTCAGCATCGCAAAGCGCTATGTCGGCCGCGGAATGCAGTTCCTTGACCTCATTCAGGAAGGAAACTTAGGTCTCATAAAGGCTGTTGAAAAATTTGATTACAACAAGGGTTATAAGTTTTCGACATACGCAACATGGTGGATCCGCCAGGCCATCACCCGCGCCATTGCCGACCAGGCGAGAACGATAAGGATCCCCGTGCATATGGTCGAGACCATAAACAAGCTCATCCGCGTGCAGAGGCAGCTGTTACAGGAACTCGGACGCGAGCCCAGTCCTGAAGAGATCGCAAAGGAAATGGGAATCCCCGTTGAACGTGTAAGAGAGATCCAGAAGATCTCCCAGGAGCCCGTTTCTCTTGAAACTCCCATAGGTGAGGAGGAAGATTCCCATCTTGGAGATTTCGTCGAGGACGATCACACTCCCACACCGCAGGATTCCGCTGCATTTACGCTTCTCCGCGAGCAGATAAAAGAGGTTCTCGGAACACTTACCGAGAGAGAGCAGAAGGTGCTCTGCCTGCGTTTCGGTCTTGACGACGGCAGACAGCGCACACTTGAAGAAGTGGGCAAGGAGTTCAATGTTACCCGTGAGCGTATCCGTCAGATAGAGGCAAAGGCGCTCAGAAAACTCCGTCATCCCACCAGAGCCAAAAAACTCAAGGATTACCTTGATTAAGGAGCGCGGCATCATTACACTCAGTAAAAGACTCAGCATGGCAGCGGCCCTTGTGACGCACGGAAATTCCGTTGCTGACGTGGGCTGCGACCATGCTTATACAAGTATATATCTCCTGGAGGCAGGGATTTCTCCGAAGTGCATCGCAATGGATGTGCGGCAGGGACCCCTGGAGCGCGCAAATATCAATATACGCACCCACTGCCTCGAGGGCAGGATAGAAACACGCCTGTCAGACGGTCTTGCATCCATGTTGCCGGGCGAGACTGCGACAGTGCTCATCACAGGGATGGGCGGGCAGCTCATTTGCGATATCCTCTCGGCGTTTCCGGATAAAACACAGGCTGCGCGGGAACTGGTACTTTCTCCTCAGTCGGAGGTGGGGAAAGTAAGAACATTTTTATATGAAAACGGCTTTGACATCGTTAAAGAAGCAATGTGCACCGATGCGGGGAAATATTACATAGCTATGAAAGCTGTGCCGTGCGATATGCATAAAAAGCCGTTTCCCAAGGATCCGGAGTTTTCGGATCTTCTAAGGGAAGAGGGAGATCCGACATATGTTTCCTGGCTTTTAAAAGAACTTAAGCTCAGGGAGACGATATTAAACGCCGGAAACGAAGAAAGCGGAGAAAACGGCGTTTTGCCCGAGAGAAGGCGGGCTGAACTACTTGATGATATAAGGAGGTTTAAAAATGAAATTAACGATACAAGGACAGGAATACGAATATGAATACGGCGTGACCTACGCCGAGATAGCAAAGGATTTTCAGAAGGATTTCAAATATCCGATCATTCTTGTGAAGGCGAACGGAAATCTCCGCGAGCTTTCAAAAAAGCCTGAGGGTGACTGTGAGATAGAATTCCTTGATCTTTCCAGCACCGCTGGTCACAAGACCTATTCCAGAGGCCTCATATTTGTGCTTCTGAAAGCCCTTTACAATGTATATGGAAACAAGCGCGGACGCGACCTTCACATCATGCACAAGATCGGAAACGGCATATATGGTGAAGTCGGCGGCATAAAGGGGATCCCCGATGCAGATATCAAGGCCGTACGTCAGGAGATGGACAGGATCATCGACGCTGACATGGTGATCAACAAGCGTTCCGTAAACACAAGTGATGCCAAAAAGATGTTCCACGACAGAAAGATGTTTGACAAGGAAAACCTTTTGAACTACCGTCGTGTTTCCCGTACAAACATCTATTCCATAGAGAATTATGAGGACTATTTCTACGGTTATATGCCCACATCCACAGGCATTTTAAGGTATTATGACCTGTTTGCCTATGATGACGGCTTTATCCTTATGGTGCCTTCGAGCAGCGAACCCACTGTTGTTCCGGAATTTGAGGAAAAGAAGAGATTCTTTGCGTGCCTTAAGGAAACGGACGAATGGGGCGCGATCATGGGCATCAAGACCGTTGCCGCAATGAATGACTGCATCAGGGACGGAAATATCGGTGATACCATCCTTGTACAGGAAGCTTTCATGGAAAAGAAGATCGGTGACATCGCCCAGCAGATAAAAGAGCGCGAGGGCGTAAAGTTTGTCATGATCGCCGGACCTTCTTCTTCGGGAAAGACCACTTTTTCGCACAGACTGTCGATCCAGCTCCGTACGCTCGGCCTCAAGCCTCATCCGATCGGGGTTGACGACTATTTCAAAAACAGAGAGGATACTCCTAAAGCTCCCGACGGATCTTACAATTTTGAATGCCTCGAAGCTATCGATGTAGCGCAGTTCAACGAGGATATGTCAAGACTTCTCAAGGGAGAAAGAGTGGAGCTTCCCACCTTCAACTTCAAGCTCGGAGTAAGGGAATACAGAGGAAATTACAAGCAGCTCGGTCCTGACGACCTTCTTGTCATAGAGGGCATACACGGGCTTAACGATGCTCTTTCCTACGAGCTTCCGGTGGAGAGTAAGTTCAAGATCTATATCTCGGCGCTCACGCAGCTGAACGTAGACGAGCACAACCGTATCCCCACCACAGATGCAAGACTTATCCGCCGTATCGTGCGCGACGCGAGGACCAGAGGCGCATCGGCGCAGAAGACCATTTCCATGTGGCCTTCTGTACGTGCGGGCGAAGAGGAGAACATTTTCCCGTTCCAGGAGGGCGCGGATGTATTCTTCAATTCAGCGCTGATCTATGAGCTTGCTGAGCTCAAGCCTTTTGCCGAGCCGCTGCTTTTCAGCGTTCCCGAAGGAAGTCCGGAATATCCCGAGGCAAAACGCCTACTCAAGTTCCTTGACTATTTCCTTCCCGCTCCTACCGATGATGTTCCGAAGAACAGCATCCTTCGCGAATTCATAGGAGGATCGTATTTTAATGTGTAATGTCCATGATCTTTCGAAGAAAGATCGTGGACAGCGACGAGCACTTTTTATAAGTGCTCGGAGCATCAATTGCGTTTTTTGCAATTGATTACCTTATGGATATTTTGGCCGACCAGATGATCGCGCCCGGGACATCCGGGTGAGGAAAGTCCGGGCTTCACAGGGCAGGATGCCGGTTAACGGCCGGTCGGGGCAACCCGAAGGACAGTGCAACAGAAAACAAACCGCCGGCCATCCGGCCGGTAAGGCTGAAACGGCGGTGTAAGAGACCACCGCTTCCGTGGTAACACGGAAGGCAGTGTAAACCCCATCCGAAGCAAAACCTAACAGAAAGCCATACGGCGGCCCGTCGTGCTTTCGGGTTGGTTGCGTCACGCGGGGGAAACCTCACGTGGGAGCTGAGCGGTAACGTTCAGTCAAGAAAGATGATCATCCAGTACAGAACCCGGCTTATTGGTCGACCATAATTTTATCAGGAGGACTTTGCTTTGCCTTCCGAAAAAACTCCTGTTGGAGTATATACAATAAAAAAGAAAGACGGGACGACAAGCTATCGCGCATCGGTCACCGTCCACGATAAGCACATCAGCCTCGGGAGTTACAAGACCGGGGCTTTTGCGCATTCTGCCTATCTTGAGGCAAAAAAGATCCTTTCGGAAGACAGGACGATAGAGGACTACGCCGAGGACCTGAAGGAAGGAAAAGAAAAAAAGAAAAATCCCTTAAGCTTTGAAAAGATCGTGGTGCTCGTGAATGTCCGAGATAACGGCGTTTACATAAAGACTCCGATCTATCTCGGAAAGCGTTCTTTTTCTTATTATTATGACACCGAGACCCGTTTCACTTTTGACGTTGATGACCTTTTTTATTATTCCAATCACAAGATCATGAAACGCGGCACGCACCTGTTTGTGGCGGATTACGGCATGCAGGTCAGCATCCTGTCGAGGTACGGGATAAGGGCGCACGCGGTAAAAAACAGGGATTATGTTTTTGTGAACGGGGATGAGACCGATCTCAGATATGGAAATATCCGGATCATAAACCGTTACAATGGGGTGACAAAGGACATCCACCGCGGAAGAGAGCGCTACACCGCAAAGATACACGTGAACGGGGATGTCATAATCGGGCGTTATCCCACCGAGACCGAAGCAGCGGCGGCATACAACAAAGCCATCATGATATTAAAGAAAAAAGGCGTTAAGACCGAATACCGGGAAAACTATATCGAGGGGCTCTCAGACCTTGAATATATGGCACTTTTGAACCGTTTGAGGATCTCCGAAGCCATCCGTGAATATCCATCGCTTATGTAAAAAGACTTGACAAAAATCAATTTCGTGAATATAATCCGTGCTTATCAAAAAAAGTTTATTTTTTGTTTATAATTTTTTGAGGTAAGCCTGCCATGAAACGAAAGAGACTAATAGTACTTGTCATGTCTCTGGCTACAGTGTTGCTGCTGATTGATCTTACACCCATTAATGTAATGCCGGACATGCAAGGCACCGCGCTCACTACCCGGAACGCGGTAAACGAGGCCCCGGTCGTGGTTGAGGAAGCTGAAGTTTCTACCCAAAACGACAGTATATCCGATTCCGAAACGAGGTATGAACTGACAAACGAAACAGCCCCTGCGGATGTGAACGAAATCGCGGAGACTGTTACAGAAATCGCAGATGCTGCAAAAGAGACCACGGAAACTGTATCTGAAGCAGAGAAAACCACGAAGGACAACCTTCCTATGTTTGACAACAAAAAGTCCTTTGTTTATCTTGGAGACGAGAGCATTCCCGTTTTCCTTGACGAAGACGACCTGGGACTTATAAAGGCGGAGCCTGACAATCAGACCGCGGTCATGGAAGCTGAAAAGAACGGCCGCATACTTGATTATCACGGAACCGAGATACTTGTGACCGACAGGGATTTTGAGATACTGTGCCGTATCGTTGAGGCGGAGGCCAGCATTGAGGACAAGATCGGAAAAGAGCTTGTTGCTAATGTCGTGCTGAACCGCGTGATATCGGACAGATTCCCGAACACCATCGAGGGAGTTGTTTTTGACGGAGGCGCTTTTGCTTCGACAAAGAACGGACGTTATTCATCCGTCGGAGTCGAGGACAGTACCGTAGAAGCCGTTCTGGCTGTGCTTGACGGCGCGGACGATTCAAAGGGCGCGCTCTATTTCATGACAAAGACGACTGCCGAGAGTGGACGCGTAAAGTGGCTCTCCACCGTGGATTTCCTGTTCAGACATCAGCATCATAATTTTTACAAATAAATCGGCGTAAACCGGAAAAGAGGCGTATATGTACTACCTGTCCACGAGAGACGACAAAGTTAAGGTAACTGCTTCACAGGCTGTATTGAAGGGACTGTCGGATGACGGCGGACTCTTTGTGCCGGAGGAGATCCCGGCGCTTACCACATCTTTTGAAGAGCTTTCCCGCATGGATTACAGGCATGTGGCTTACGATGTGATGAGCCGTTTCTTTACGGATTATACCGAAGACGAACTGAAAAGCTGCATAGAGCGCGCTTATGATTCCAAGTTTGAGACAAAGAACATCGCAGAGCTCAAAAAGGCTGACGGCGTGTGGTTTTTGGAACTTTATCACGGAAAGACGATCGCGTTCAAGGACATGGCACTTTCGATCCTGCCACATCTTCTTACGACTGCGGCAAAGAAAAACAACGTCAGCGAAGAGATCGTTATCCTCACCGCGACGTCCGGAGACACCGGAAAAGCTGCGCTTGCGGGATTTCAGGATGTTCCCGGCACGAGGATCATCGTGTTCTATCCCAAGGACGGCGTGAGCCGTGTGCAGGAGCTGCAGATGGTAACCCAGAAGGGCGAGAACACAAAGGTCATCGCAATTCGCGGAAACTTTGACGATGCGCAGACCGGCGTAAAGAAGATGTTCAATGACCACGATCTCAACGAGCGGTTAAAGAAGAACGGATTCCTTTTTTCATCCGCAAACTCGATAAACATCGGGCGTCTCATTCCTCAGGTGGTATATTACGTATATGCATATTCCCGCCTTCTTGGAAAAGGTGAGATAAAGCCGGGAGAAAAGATCAACATCGTTGTGCCCACCGGAAACTTCGGAAACATCCTTGCGGCATATTACGCCAAAAAGATGGGACTTCCCGTAAACAAGCTCATCTGCGCTTCGAACGAGAACAAGGTGCTTTTTGATTTCTTTACCACAGGCACCTATGACAGGAACAGACCGTTCATCCTTACATCATCACCTTCGATGGACATCCTGATCTCGTCAAACCTTGAGAGACTCATCTATCACGCAGCCGGAAACAGTGCATCAAAGTGCCGCGCGCTGATGGAAGAGCTTTCCACAAATGGCCGTTACACCGTTTCCGATGAGATGAAGGCAAACATCACCGATTTTGTCGGAGGCTTTGCTACCGAAGCGGAGACAAAGGCTGTGATCGGAAGGATATTCAAGAACGACTCTTACGTGATCGACACTCATACAGCAGTTGCCGCGAGCGTATACGAGAAATATCGCGAGACCACAGGAGACAACACGGTTTCCGTGATCGCGTCCACCGCAAGCCCTTATAAGTTTTCCGGTGCCGTTGTGAGCGGCATAAAGGGAAACAGCGAGGCCGGGGACAAAAAGACAACTGACGAATTTGCCATAATAGACGAACTTCAGAAACTTTCAGGGTTACCGCTTCCCGAGGCTGTCAAGGAGATAAAGACGGCCGAGGTACGCCACACCACAGTGTGTGATGCCGACAAGATGCAGGCAGAAGTGGAAAAGACTCTCGGAATACATTGACATGATAATAAGTTGAGGGGTTCGAATAATTGATGAAGACCGCGGTGCGAGGGGTTGCGCCGCGGTCTTCGGGGTTTTTTTGGGGGAGTTTCCCTGTCCATTAAAAAAGTTTAAAAAATGACTTAGATTTGTCTTAAGGATGACATATTTTTGACATATTTGTTTTGTAAAATGCAAACAGGTCTGTTTTCATGACAGGACCGAACAGGGTTACGACACGTGTCACATTCATACACGACCCTGCAAGGAACTGTGGAAAACGGGCAGAAAGCATTCCGGACAAAAAGGTTGGAGGAATCTCCGGCCGGGAATCCCACTCGTTTGAGAATAAAACTCATCCGATACAGGGAGGAACGGTTTTCCCCTGATCGCTTTGAACGGAGGGTGTACGGACCAGGGTCTATACGGACGGATTCCGCGCGCCAAACCATATATTCTTTAAGGAGGAATACATATATGAAGAGCTTTTTCAAAAAGCTTTCCTTCGTACTTGCCGCTGCGATGATCATCACATTGATCCCCGCTCAGGCTGCGAAGGCAGAGGGAGTTATCAAGCTCGCTCTTCAGAGCGCTGCAAGCGTTTCTGATGCTATCTCCTACGACACACTTAAAGTAGGCGAGAAGCAGGACTACAAGTTCTATGGTTGCCTTGACTACAAGACAACAGGGTTAGGTTGGGTTTCTTCCAACGAAGCAGTAGCAACCGTTGACAAGAGCGGTGTTGTTACCGCAGTAGCAGCAGGCGTTGCTCAGATCTCTTACGAGGCAAAGGGCTACACCACAGAGGCTATCACACTTCTTGTTGCTGATGAGTACGATGTAAATCTTGCTAAGCAGGAAAACAAGGAAGTTGTAACAGCTTTCAAGTTCACAGCTATCGGCCAGGAGCAGGATTTCTGCTTCGTAGGCGCTAAGGGCTATTCCCTTAACACCCATAAGTGCACATGGTTCTCCACCAACACAGCAGTAGCAACCGTTGATAAGGTTGGTAACGTAACAGCTGTTGGTGAAGGAAACGCACAGATCGTTCTCACAATCGTTGAGAAGGCTACAAACAAGGTTGCTTTCGCAGTAGCTCCCGTAGCTATCACTGTAGAAGTTGCTAAGCTTGCAGCTACCCAGACATCCTACAACACAGCTAAGGTTACATTCAACGACGAAGCTGCAAAGGATATCAAGGTTTACTCCGTAGTAGACGATCAGCGTCAGGTTGAGTATGTAGAGCAGAAGGACGGCGTTGTAACATTCTACAACGAGCTCGTAAACGGCAGAGAGTATGTATTCGTAGCAAACGGCAGCGAAGCAAGCTTCGTAGCTTCCATCGCTCCTGTTGCTTCATTCGAGCTCTCCACCAAGTCCCAGATGCCTGACCAGATCAATGGTAAGATCAAGTGGATCGACGACGCTGCTTTCGCAGGTCAGCCTACACAGGTTCAGATCTCCAATTTCGTTGACGCTAACGGCATCGCAGTTAAGAGAAAGAACTACACCTTCGAGTTCGAGGATGTTTGTGATGACATCAAGTCCATCAACTATGACGGCGTCATCTACATCGCTGAAAAAGGTGAAGTTCACAATGTAACAGTTACAGCTATCGATGTTAAGACAAACGAGAAAGTTTTAAGCAAGTCCATCACTGTTGTAGGAACGACCGTTCCTTCCATCACCATCCAGAAGAACACTGTCGTTGCGAAGGTTGGTACCGTTGCAAAGGTATTTGATAAATGCGGAACAGACTTCCGTCTTTCCATCGATGATGAGGATACTTACGCTCTCGCACTTTCCCTTAAGGACAGCCGTGAGAACCTTTACAAGTTCAATGCAGGACAGGTTATGACCGGTACACAGAACGATGCTGGCCTTGAGCTCTTAAGAGATATCGGTCAGTTCGTATTCGAGTCCACCGATTATGATGTACTCGGCGTAACCGACAGCGGTGTTCTTGAAGCAAGAAGCGAAGGTCATGCAACAATCCTTGTTTACTTCGAGTATGTTGACGACGATCTTACTCAGACACAGAAGGTTCTCCTTACTTCTGTTCCTTTCACAGTAATCGGACACCTTGTTCCTACTACCGTTACTCTTAAGTATGTAAACACCAACATGTTCAAGAACGGTTCTTATGTAAGACTTGCAGATCAGCCCGGCGCTTGCAACTTCAATACCGCTGAGATCGCTTACACAGTAAAGGATCAGCTTGGCAGAGATCTTGTTTGCGATGTAGAAGTTACTATCAGCAACTCTGAGAGACTTGATACTGCTCCTGTAGTTAACGGAATCAAGGTTACAGCTCTTGATATCGCTCCTGACACAAAGGATCAGATCACATCCAACATCAAGTTCAAGTTCACTAAGTGGGGTGTTTCAAGAACAGCTTCCGCTACCGTTAACGTTGTAAACCTTGACGATGCAAAGCAGTCACAGATCCCCGGCGTTGCTATGTGTCTTGTTGATAAGGCTGCAGGTATCGGTAACACCGATAACACAAATGCTGATCATGATGACATCATAACAGTAGGCGTTCATATCGTTGATGTTTACTATGTAGGCACAGGTTATGTATACGGTGATAACGTTGAGCAGAGCGCTAACGGTTTACTTCTTAACTATTCCACTATCAAGAACCTTTCCACAAGTAGACAGCTTGAGGCTCAGGAGGATCCGGATCACGGTACACCTGGTGCGTTCTATGTTGAGATTAAGCTTAACAACAAGCTTATCGACCTCAACAGCCCTCTTATCACTTTAGTTGACAACAATGCAGAGCATCCTGCTGCAGGCGCAAGCAACTATGGTAAGTATATCCAGATCCAGATCCGTGATGCATTCGATAACCTCTCTGAGGGTAATGCATTCGATGACGCTGTTGCACTTTCAAAGATCAAGAGCGTTAAGCTTGAGGCCAACGTATATGACCTTTACAACACCAATACAATGGAGTCTTCACAGGCTACAACAACCTGGAAGAAGGGTATCTGCTCCAAGTATGACAGCGTTGGAACTATTGAGTATCTGAACAACGATGAGGTTCACTACGCTGCTAACCTTGTTATCAATGATCTTACCTACCAGGGTGATATCCCTCGTACAGGTGATGATTGGGCTGACTGGTTCGATGGTCATACAGATCTTTCCGCAAACGTATGGAGAGTTGGCGATACAATGGACTCCTGCATAAAGGGCAAGGCTTATGATTATGATACAGCAGATGATACTGAGAGATTCGATTCTACTATCGATCCTCGTGTACTCTATGGTTTCGCTGTAGAAACAATGACTGCTAACTCCAAGTACATCCAGGCTGCAGGTCTGTTCTTCAATCTCTATGGTTCAGCTACTGCTAATGCTTTTGGTAACAACGAGATCGTAACCTACATTCCTTACAAGATTGGTAAGAAGGTTACTCAGGAGAACTACCAGTACAAGACAGAAGATCAGGTACCTGATGGCGAGTTCCCTGGTATCTGGGCTGACTGATCATCTGATCACAACCTAAACAATTAAATCCTAAAGATTTATCCCGCGGGTCATAAGATCCGCGGGTTTTTTATGTTGAAAATATGTTTTTATTGGCTTATAATTAATCATCTGCTTGAATCAACCATGATTGGAGAATTGTCATGTCAAAAAAGAAACGTAATAAGGATTCTGTGATCAAAAAGCTCCCATTTAACATCATGCTGGTACCGGGTTTTTTGGTTTTTGCGCTCGTCCCCGTTGTAATGCGATTTTATGCCGGAATTACTGCTTATCCCGAACATTCCTGGGGATACGGATCGCAAAACTACACAGATCTTTTTCTTCATGGGAAAGTTGTGGTTTTTGCAGTCATCGCCGCTGTAATGGCCGTTCTACTTGCCATTAAGTTTGCCGGGATGAAGAAAGCCGAAAGACTTGAGCTTCTCAAACGTTTCTGGCCGATGCTCGTTTACATCCTATTTATTGTTTTGTCAACAATCTTTTCTATGGACAGACATGCTTCAATTCATGGCGAAATGGAGCAGATGGAACCTTTCTTTGTACTTTTGGGCTATGTGATCGCCGTATGTTATACATTTCTCTATGTCAAAGATGATAAAGACGTATCTTTTATCAATACGGGTATTTTGATCGGAGGTTTTATCGTTTCAGCGATAGGGATCGTTCAAATGTTCGGATTTAATCCATTTGACACAAAAGTCGGAAAATGGCTGATGATCCCCGCGTCCGTAAGGGACTACGCAGAGTTTAAGGGAAATTTCAATTATATTGTGAGTACGTTGTTTAATAAAGACTATGTAGGTCCTTTTGTAATGATCTATTTTCCGATATGTTTTTCCATTATTTTCTCTAAAACGCGGCTTTGGCAAAGGATTTCCGCAGGTGTGATCTCGGCGATGCTCTTTGTTTTTCTTTTGGGGTCACGGTCAAAAACAGGTATAGTCGTATTTGTATTGATCGCTGTCCTTATGTTTATCGTTTTCATCCGTCCTATTATAAGATATTGGTATTTGATCGTCGGAGTTTTGGTCATCGGAGTCGGATTTTTCGGATATTATGTTACACAAAGAGATACAGGATATCTCACACGCCTCAGGAATGCCTTAAAAGTTGAAAAGGCAGATTTTCCGTTCAAGAGTATTGATACTACAGGCGACTGCGTTCTGATAAATTATAAAGGACGAGAAATAAAGATAACCTACGAAGTAAATGATCAGTATATGATATTGTACAGCCTCGACGTTTTTGACAACGGTGAACTTTGTGAGATCACAGAAACAAAGAATCCGGAAGTGATGCGGCTTATCCTTTCCGACGGAGAAAAGGCTTCCATAACGCTCGGACTTATTGATGGCAAGTATCTGTCAATGGCTTTTAAAATGTCCAATAAAAGCGTGACATTTACAAAGATAGGCTCAAACTATTCTGTTTTTACAAAATGGAATAAGAGAATAGAATCTTATGAATCATGGAAACCACTCAAAGGCTATGAAAAGATCGTAAGTGGACGAGGCGGGATATGGCGACTTGCGATACCGAGGCTTATGGACCATATTATTATCGGTGCCGGTCCCGACTGCTTCCCCAATGCAACATACGCTTTGGGAAATGATTACGCCGTGATGATACGAGGCTCAGGAAAGACTGTTCCCGTACGTCCCCACAATTATTTCATTCAAATGGGTATGAATACCGGACTTCTTTCACTTTTGACCTGTCTCATTTTCTTTGTTTGGTACATTGCAGATTGCTTTAAACTCTATTGCTTTAAGAAGCCAAACGGAGCCCTTTTCTATATAGGTGCCGGGTGTATGGCAGCTGTTATCGGATTCCTCGGCACAGGCCTTGCAAACGACTCCATGATAGTTGTTTCGCCGGCATTTTGGGTTGCATTGGGACTTGGAATGGCTGTGAACAGGATGAATAAGAGAATTTGAAGATTAACATCACCGGTTCCTTTATGATTTAGGGACCGGTTTTTTTGCTGTTTCTCCTGCCATGTATTCCTTAAGGAAGAATACATATATGAAGGGCTTTTTTCATCTTCATGAGTTCGGAGCGGAGAGTGTCGTCTGTCACATGAGTGTACAGATCCATGGTGGTCTGGAGCGATACGTGCCCCAGGAGTTTCTGCACCGCTTTGGGTTTTACGCCGCATTCAAACGCGCGCGTTGCAAAGGTGTGTCGGAGCGCATGGCAACTGATGGGCGCAATGGGGGCAAGGCCCTCGTCGACAAGGCGTGAGTTTATCATTTTTATCGTGTTTACAAGGGTACCGAGGTTTGCCGCTTTTCTGGTCTCTTCTGACCTGACAGCCATCTGGTTTTTCAGCAGCGCCACGGTATCCGGGAGCAGTGGGATCATGCGCGTGGAGGCTTTTGTTTTGGGCTCCTGGAAAACATCGGTCATGGCATGGGTAGAGGGATCGGGCATATATACATGGGTCCGCACGACCAAAAGCGTTCCGTCCTTCATGTTGATGTCGGAAAAGCGGAGAGCGGTGGCTTCTCCGACGCGCAGGCCGGTCTGGAGCATGAATCTCACGATGGGGTACAGCCTTGTGTATTTCAGCTCTTCAAGCAAAAGCGTTTCTTCTTCATGTGTCAGTACGCGGTAGCAGTGGAGTGTGCTGGGCTTTAAGATCGTCGTTTTGATCTCATTTGCCCAGAGGTCAAAAAATTCATTTGTAGTCATGGCGGCGCCTCCTATAAACATAAAATCTGAAATTCAAGTATACAACAAGACCGGTAAATCCTGCTCTCACATCGGACACCCAAATTGCTTATTTACAAAATCCTGCAAAAATGATAAAATATTGACCAAATGAGCGCGTCATAAGACTGCTCTTTATTATTCAATCCAAAACAGGAGGATATCATATGTCCAGAGCAAAACAGTCAATGGACGGCAATACAGCTGCGGCTCATGTAGCCTATGCATATACTGATGTTGCCGCCATTTACCCGATCACTCCTTCCAGCCCCATGGCAGATTATGTTGACCAGTGGTCGGCACAGGGACAGGAAAACATCTTCGGAAATCAGGTCAAGGTTTGCGAAATGCAGTCCGAGGCAGGCGCAGCAGGTACCGTTCACGGTTCACTCGCAGTAGGCGCCATCACTACCACATTCACAGCATCACAGGGTCTTCTCCTCATGATCCCCAATATGTACAAGATTGCCGCAGAGCAGCTTCCCTGCGTATTTGATGTTTCTGCACGTACCGTTGCGACACAGTCACTGAACATCTTTGGTGACCACTCCGACGTTTATGCTTGCCGTCAGACAGGTTTTGCAATGCTTTGCGAGACCAACCCTCAGGAAGTAATGGATCTTTCTCCTGTTGCTCATCTTGCAGCCATCGAGGGAAAGGTTCCTTTCCTCAACTTCTTTGACGGTTTCCGTACATCTCACGAGATCCAGAAGATCGAGAAGTGGGACTATGCAGATCTCAAGGAAATGTGCAACATGGATGCCGTAAAGGCTTTCCGTGAGCACGCTCTCAACCCTGAGCATCCCGCTATGCGCGGTTCTCACGAGAACGGAGACGTTTTCTTCCAGCATCGTGAGGCTTGCAACACAGTTTACAACGAGCTTCCCGCTGTTGTAGAAAAGTACATGGGCAAGATCAATGAAAAGCTCGGTACAAACTACAGCCTCTTTAACTACTATGGCGCTCCCGATGCAGACAGAGTCATCGTTGCAATGGGCTCCATCAACGACGTTTGCGAGGAAGTTATCGATTACCTTACAGCAAAGGGCGAGAAGGTAGGTCTCATCAAGGTTCGTCTTTACAGACCTTGGGTTGCTGATGCATTCCTTAAGGCTCTTCCCAAGACAGCAAAGAAGGTTGCCGTTCTTGACAGAACAAAGGAGCCCGGCGCTCTCGGCGATCCTCTCTATCTTGATGTTGCGGCTACTCTCCGTGAGGCAGGTCTTAACGACGTTGTTCTTACAGGCGGCCGTTATGGTCTTGGTTCAAAGGATACCCCGCCTTCATCCGTATTCGCTGTATATACAGAGCTCCAGAAGGACGCTCCCAAGGCTCGCTTCACCATCGGTATCGTGGATGATGTTACCAATCTTTCACTTCCCGAGGTTAAGCCCGCTCCCATCACAGCTACTCCCGGCACTGTAGAGTGCAAGTTCTGGGGTCTCGGCGGTGACGGTACCGTAGGTGCAAACAAGAACTCGACAAAGATCATCGGTGACCATACCGATAAGTATATCCAGGCATACTTCCAGTATGACTCCAAGAAGACCGGTGGTATCACCATTTCTCACCTGAGATTCGGTGACAAGCCCATCCGTTCCCCTTACTACATCAACCAGGCAGACTTCGTTGCATGCCACAACCCTTCATACGTTACAAAGGGTTACAAGATGGTTCAGGACGTTAAGCCCGGCGGTGTATTCATGATCAACTGCCAGTGGTCCGATGAGGAACTGGCTCATCATCTCAATGCTGAGGCAAAGAGATATATCGCAAAGAACAACGTTCAGCTCTATACCATCAACGCTATCGACAAGGCTATCGAGATCGGTATGGGCAAGCGTACCAACACAATCCTTCAGTCCGCATTCTTCAAGCTTGCAAACGTAATGCCCATCGCAGAAGCCGTTGAGTACATGAAGGCAGCTGCAAAGAAGTCCTACGGCAAGAAGGGTGATGCTGTTGTAGAGATGAACTACAAGGCTATCGATGCCGGTGTTGACGCTACACACAAGGTAGAGGTTCCCGCCGACTGGGCAAACGCTGTTGACGAGCCCAAGAAGGTAGAGAGAACAGGACGTCCCGCAACCGTTAAGATGGTTAACGACCTCCTTGATCCCATCGGCCTTATGGACGGTGATTCCCTTCCTGTTTCCGCATTCAAGGATATCGCAGACGGTCAGTTTGAGACAGGCGCATCCGCATATGAGAAGCGCGGTACCGCAGTTATGGTTCCCGAGTGGAATCCTGAAGCATGCTTACAGTGCAACTCCTGCGCATTCGTATGCTCACACGCTACCATCCGTCCTTACATCCTTACCGAGGATGAGGTAAAGAAGGCACCCGCAAACATCAAGCTCACAGGCTCCAAGCACGCTGCAGACGCTTCCCTTAAGTATGTTATGAGCGTTTCTCCTCTTGACTGCATGGGCTGCGGCGAGTGCGTTACCGTATGTCCTAAGCCCAACGAAGCACTCAAGATGGTTCCTCAGGAATCCCAGAGCGCAGAGCAGCCTGTATTTGATTACCTCGTTGCAAACGTTGGCAAGAAGGAACTTAAGCCTGCATTTACCGACATTTCGCCTATCGGCTCACAGTACAATCAGCCGCTCCTTGAGTTCTCAGGCTCATGCGCAGGCTGTGCAGAGACTTCTTACGCAAGACTCATCACACAGCTCTTCGGCGAGAACATGTACATTTCCAACGCAACAGGATGCTCATCCATCTGGGGCGGCCCTGCTGCTACATCACCTTATACAGTTAACAAGGACAGCCTCCAGGGTCCCGCTTGGTCAAACTCCCTCTTCGAGGATAACGCTGAGCACGGCTTTGGTATGTACCTTGGACAGAAAGTCCTTCGTGACCAGCTCATCGCAAAGCTTGAGAAGATGTGCGCAGGCGAGAAGGCTCCCGAGAGCCTTAAGGCTGCAATCAAGCAGTTCCTTGCAACAAAGGACGACACCAGAAAGAATACCGCAGATGCAAATGCTCTCATCAAGGAACTCGAGAAGTTCGAGCCCAACTGTGAGTGCGGATGCGCTACAGAGATCCTTTCCAAGAAGCAGTACCTTGCAAAGAAGTCCATCTGGATCTTCGGTGGTGACGGCTGGGCATACGATATCGGTTTCGGCGGCCTCGATCACGTACTTGCTTCCGGCGAGAACGTAAACGTAATGGTATTTGATACCGAGATGTACTCCAACACCGGCGGACAGGCTTCCAAGGCTTCCAACATCGGTGAGGTTTGCCAGTTCGCAGCTGCAGGTAAGGAGATCAAGAAGAAGAGCCTTGCCGAGATCGCTATGAGCTACGGCTATGTATACGTTGCACAGATCGCGCTCGGCGCAAATCCTGCTCAGGCTGTTAAGGCTATCGCAGAGGCTGAGGCATACAACGGACCTTCACTCATCATCGGCTATGCTCCTTGCGAACTTCACGGAATCGCAAAGGGCGGCATGAACCACTGCCAGGATGAGATGAAGAAGGCTGTTAAGGCCGGATATTGGAACCTCTTCTCCTTCAACCCTGCTCTCAAGGCAGAAGGAAAGAATCCTTTCACCCTTACATCCAAAGAAGGTGACGGCTCTTACCAGGAATTCCTCAACAACGAGTCACGTTACACTTCACTTGCAAAGCTCTTCCCGGATCGTGCTACAGATCTGTTTGCAAAGTCCGAGGCAGCTGCAGGCGAGAGATTCACACATCTCCAGAAGCTTGTTGAACTCTACAAGTAATACGACTTTGATGTGCCACGCACATGCTATACAAAAATGGAGCCTTCGGGCTCCATTTTTCTTGAAAATGAAAACATAAAATGATAACATAAAGGGTGATGTATGTATCTGTAGGGGGCTTGTGATGGACTATTTTCTGAACGGCGAAAATACGGCTACAGCCACATTTGAGTGCACAGTGACATCGGAGGAGCTATGAAGATCAACATTTATTACGGCGGGCGCGGCCTTATTGCGGATTCCACATTGTATGTGCTCACAAGGATGACAGAAGTGCTTGAGGAGCTGAGAGTCGAGGTTTCCCGCTACAATCTTTTTGAGTGCAAAAAAGAGATCGCCTCTCTTTCCGGGACTTTGAAAGACGCGGACGGCGTGATCCTCGCCGCAAATGTCGAATGGTTCGGGATCGGGGGATATCTCCAGACTTTCCTTGATTCGTGCTGGCTCTATGCGGACAAATCAAAGCTTTCAAAGATCTACATGATGCCCGTTGTCATTTCCCATACATACGGAGAACGCGAAGCAAACGAGACTTTGAAACGCTCGTGGGAGCTGCTCGGCGGCATGCTCTGCCCCGGGATATGCGCTTTTGTCGCAAATCAGGCAGAGTTTGAGACGAATCCCGATTATTCAAAGCTCATCGAAAAGCGCACGGAAGACCTTTACCGCACCATCAACCAGAAGCCTGTGAGATTCCCGTCCAGCACGGCGCAGATTCTCTCGCGTTCGATGGAGCCGTCTTCCATGAAGCTCACTCCCCAGGAGGGTGAGATACTGTCAAAATATGTGTCCGACGACGCATTTGTACAAAGACAGCGTCAGGACCTCGACGAACTGCAAAAGCTCTATTCGGACATCATGGACAACGGGGAAGCAGGCCAGGAATTCCTTAAGAACTTCAAGGACAATTTCAATCCGCCCACAGAAAACATCCGAGCGGTACTCCTCATAAAGATGACGGATACCGAAAAATCGCTTGTCGTGGACGTTTCAAACGAAAGACTTAAGGTTTATTACGGCGACTGTGAAAATCCCGATGTTGTGGTCACGGGAACACGCGATGTCGTCGGGCGCATCGTGAACGGAAGGAGCACGTTCCAGGGCGCCTTTATGCACGGAGATCTGTCCTACAAGGGCGATTTCAAGGTTTACAGACAGTTTGACAACTTCTTCAGATTTACTAAAGTCTGACGGATGTAAAAAGAACTACAGAGGAAACGGAGGAAATGAGGAGACGTGGAAAATTGTATTTTTTGTAAGATAGCAAATGGGGTGATACCCTCTGCAACGATATTTGAAAACGATGATGTCCGCGTGATAATGGACATCAACCCTGCTGCAAAGGGACATGCGATACTTCTTGTAAAAAAGCATGTCGCAAACATCTTTGAGCTCGATCCCGACACTGCGGGCCGCATTTTTTCAGTGGTTCCGAGGGTTGCGGCTGCGATAAAAAAGGTAACGGGGTGTGACGGCCTGAACATTCTTCAGAACAACGGCACAGCGGCCGGACAGACCGTGTTCCACCTTCATATCCATTTTATCCCGCGCTTTGAGAACGACAAGATCCTTATGGGATGGAAACCCGGTTCTTATGCGGACGGCGAAGCTGCCGAGATCGCCGCAAAGATAGCAGCTGAGATAAAGTAAAGAATATAAGTCCCTGCAGGCCGCAGGGACTTTTTCAATGCTCTTTTTACTCAGATCTGAAAGCGTCTCAGCATCTCGAGTTCCAGATTTATCGTATGCCTTATCGCTTTTTTTTCAAATGACGGGAAATCCTCCGAGGCGCTGTCGTCAGCCTTGTCGGATATGGCGCGGATTATGAGGAACGGCACATCGTTCGCGTCACACACCTGAGCTATCGCTCCGCCTTCCATTTCACAGCACAGCGCTCCGAATTCCGACTTGATCCTGTGCTTTTCTTTTTTGTTGCAGATGAAACTGTCGCCTGTCGCGATGCGGCCTTCAAACACGGAAATGTCACGGTTGACGGCATGGCACACGACCCTTGCGATGGTCCTGAGCCCGTCGTCAGCACTGAACGACACGCTCTTTTTCGGAGGTATCGTTCCTTTTTTCAGCCCCAGCGGAGTCAGGTCAAAATCGTGCTGCACCACATCGGTCGAGAGCACGATGTCACCTATGTTTATCTTTGCGTCGAGAGACCCCGCGACTCCTGTATTGATGATCATGTCCACTTTGAAAAGATCTATCATGAGCTGCGTGCAGAACGCCGCGTTCACTTTTCCCAGACCGCATTTTACGACCACGACTTCCCTGTGATTTATCACGCCGTCGTAAAAGAGCATTCCCGCTTTGTCGACCACATTTGTCTCTTCCATGACCGACTTAAGCTCTGCAACCTCAGATTCCATTGCACCGATTATCCCAAGTTTCATAACATACCCCATAACTATTGTAATACCTCTAATAATCATAGCACTTCACGAACACAAATCAAGAAAAAAATGCCGCTCGCTTCATGCGATTTGGAGCAAGTGAAGTTGACTGAAAGCCCATAAAAAGGTATAATAAATGGTATGCTCGGTGAAGTATCGGATTTTTCCTGTATATATCCTGATAAGTATATCATGCGAGGAGGTAATTATGGTCGATGTATGCATAATCGGCGCCGGCGTGGCCGGATGCTCGGTAGCGAGAGAACTGTCGAAATACAGTCTCAGGACGGTGGTGGTGGAGAAAGCACCGGACGTTTGCGAAGGCACTTCAAAGGCCAACAGCGGTATAGTTCATGCGGGGTTTGACGCTGAGCCCGGTTCGTTAAAGGCAAAGCTCAATGTGGCCGGAAACGCAAAAATGGAAGAACTGTCAAAGGAACTCGATTTCAGTTTCAGAAGAAACGGTTCCATGGTAATATGCAAGGATGAAGCGGGGGTAGCTACCCTCGAGAGACTCCTCGAAAGAGGAAATGTTAACGGAGTTCCCGGAATGTCCATAATCACGGGAGATGAAGCAAGAAAGCTTGAGCCAAACCTTTCAAGCGGTGTCGTTGCGGCACTCCTTGTTCCCACAGGCGGGATAGTGTGCCCGTTTGAGCTCACCATTGCCCTCGCGGAAAACGCAAATGTGAACGGTGTTGAGTTTATGTTTGACAACGAAGTCACCGAGGTTTCAAACGAAGGCGATCACTACAGAGTGGAGACTGACAAGCAGACGATCGAGGCAAAAGTCGTGATCAACGCTGCCGGCGTATATGCCGACAAGATACACAGGATGGTGAGCCAGGAGCCCATGAACATCACCGCCCGCCGCGGAGAATACTGTCTCTATGACAAGCAATGCGGACAGATGGTGGACCATACCATTTTCCAGCTTCCGAACGCATTCGGAAAAGGCGTGCTCGTGACACCCACTGTGCATGGAAACCTCCTTATCGGCCCCACCGCGGACGACATCCCGGATAAAGAAGCCACAAACACCACCGCGGAAGGAATGAACCGCGCGCGTGAAAAGGCTGCCGAAAGCGTGGAACATATGCCTGCAAACAGGCTTATGATCACAAGCTTTTCAGGGCTTCGCGCTCATGAAGACGGCGACGATTTCATTATCGGAGAGCCCGATGATGCTGAAAATTTCATAGATGTCGCAGGCATCGAATCCCCCGGACTTTCATGCGCACCGGTTATCGGTGAGTTTGTCGCGGAAATGGTGCTTCCTGCGTTCGGAAATCCCAAACAAAAGGAAAACTTCATCGGAAAACGCACAGGCATCCCTCATGTGAGCCAGCTCTCCGAAGAAGAAAGAGAAGCGCTTATCAAGGAAAACAGCGCATATTCCGTGATAGTATGCAGATGTGAGATGATCACTGAAGGCGAGATACTTGACGCTATCCACAGACCCCTGGGCGCAAAGACCATGGACGGGATAAAGAGGCGCACACGCGCAGGCATGGGACGCTGCCAGGCAGGATTCTGCACGCCCAGGACCATGGAGCTGATCTCGAGAGAACTCGGCATTCCCATGGAACACATCTTAAAGAGCGGGAGGCGGTCGCATGTATTGTAGAGAAACAGACGTCGTAATAATCGGCGGCGGCCCTGCGGGGCTTGCTGCGGCACTTGCCGTAAAGGCGGCCGGCGTGGAAAGCGTGCTCATCCTTGAACGCGACACACAGCTCGGCGGTATCCTGAACCAGTGCATCCACAACGGATTCGGGCTTCACACCTTCAAGGAAGAACTCACCGGACCCGAATATGCAGCGCGATTCATAAAGCGCGTGCTCGACGAAAAAATAGAATATATGCTGGAGACCATGGTGGTCGACTTAAAAAGTGACCGCACTGTGGTCGCGATGAACAGAAAAGAAGGACTTTTCTCGATAAAAGCAGGCGCTGTGGTGCTTGCGATGGGATGCCGTGAGCGTCCCAGAGGTGCGCTCGGCATACCCGGTTTCAGACCGGCGGGCATTTTTACGGCTGGTACCGCGCAGCGTTTTGTAAACGTTGAAGGCATCATGCCGGGCAGCGAAGTCGTGATCCTCGGATCCGGAGACATAGGGCTCATCATGGCACGAAGAATGACACTTGAGGGCGCGCACGTAAAGCTTGTTGCGGAACTCATGCCTTATTCCGGCGGCTTAAAGAGAAACATCGCACAGTGCCTTAATGACTACAACATACCGCTCAAACTCTCACACACCGTTGTGGACATCAAGGGTAAGGAAAGAGTGGAAGGTGTCACCATCGCCGAGGTAGACGAACGCCTTAAGCCCATTCCGGGCACAGAGGAGTTTTATCCCTGCGACACACTGCTCCTTTCCTGCGGACTTATCCCTGAAAACGAGCTTTCAGGCTCTGCCGGCGTGGCGCTAAGCCCTGTCACCGGAGGCGCCGTTGTCGACAATACGCTCGAGACTTCGATCCCCGGCGTGTTCGCGTGCGGAAACGTGCTCCACGTGCACGACCTTGTCGACTATGTTTCGGAAGAGGCCGAAAATGCAGGAAGAGGCGCCGCAGAATATGTCAAGGGCCAAAAAGCCGGTATCGTTCCCGAGGATGACACCGTTATGGAAATGAAAGCGGGAAAAGGCGTGCGCTATACCGTTCCCGCAAAGATACGTCCGGCTACCGTGAAAAAGGACGTTCTTGTGCGCTTCAGAGTGGACAACAACTACAAAGATGTTTCCATCGGCGTGTTCTATGACGGACGCCTTGAGCGCTCGGTAAAAAAGCGTACCGTCGCTCCGGGAGAGATGGAGGAGCTCCGCATCAGAAAAGAAGAGCTCGACAAATATCCCGAAGTAAAAGAGATCACGATCGGTTTTGTTGAATAGGAGGCGCGTATGGAAACACGTGAAATGACTTGCATCAACTGTCCTTTGGGATGCCTTCTCACGGTAACAAAGGACAACGGGAAGGTCACGGTTACGGGAAATACCTGCCCCCGCGGTGAGGACTACGGCATAAAGGAAATGACGGATCCCAGAAGGACCGTCACGTCCACCGTGAGAGTAAAGAACGGCAGCGCTGTCAAGGTCCCCGTAAAAACAAAGACCGATATCCCCAAGGACAAGATATTTGAAGTGATGGATGTGATACGAAAGGCTGAAGTAAAGCCTCCCGTACACATAGGAGACATTATCGTTGACGACATCGCGGGAACGGGCGTCCCTCTTGTGGCGACCAAGGATGTCGAATAAATGAATGTAAAGGGGCTTACATGAAAAAATATGTGATGAGTCTGGATCAGGGAACCACAAGCTCAAGATGTATCCTTTTTGACGAAAAGGGAAATATCTGCAGCATGGCCCAGAAGGAGTTTGAGCAGATCTATCCTCAGCCCGGCTGGGTGGAACACGACCCTATGGAAATATGGTCTTCGCAGCTTTCGGTTGCGACGGAGGCCATGGCAAAGGTCGGCGCGGGCGCCGAAGATATAGCTGCTCTCGGCATCACAAACCAGCGTGAGACCACCATAGTATGGGACAAAAAGACCGGAATGCCGGTCTACAACGCGATCGTGTGGCAGTGCAGAAGGACAGCGCCCATGATCGAGGAACTCGTCAAAGAAGGCTATACCGACGAGATAAAAGAAAAGACGGGACTTCTTCCCGACGCTTATTTTTCCGGCACAAAGATCGCATGGATACTCAACCATGTCGAGGGAGCAAGGATCCGCGCGGAAAAGGGCGAACTTCTTTTCGGCACTGTCGACACCTGGCTCATGTGGAACCTTTCAAAGGGTGCCATTCACGCAACAGATTACACAAACGCATCCAGAACGATGCTTTTTGACATACACAAGCTGGAATGGGATGATGCGCTCCTGAAGCGTCTCAGGATCCCGAGGTCCATGATGCCAAGAGTCCTGCCTTCAAGCGCCATCTTTGGCACGACCGCGCCCGGGATACTTGGCGGCGAGATACTGATAGGCGGTGCGGCGGGAGACCAGCAGGCTGCGCTTTTCGGACAGTGTTGCTTCGAGCCCGGCGATGTAAAGAACACATACGGCACAGGATGCTTCCTTCTTATGAACACCGGGCACACGCCCGTAAAATCCGAGCACGGTCTCATCACAACCATTGCGGCGAGTCTTTCGGATGATGTGGAATATGCCCTCGAGGGCAGTGTGTTTGTGGCGGGAGCTTCGATTCAGTGGCTACGTGACGGCCTCAGAATGTTAAAGAGCGCCGCACAGTCCGAGGAATATGCCACCGCCGTATCGGACACCGACGGAGTGTACGTTGTCCCCGCATTTACGGGACTCGGCGCGCCATACTGGAACCAGTACGCGAGAGGCACCGTGGTCGGCATCACACGAGGCTGCACTAAAGAGCATTTTGTGCGCGCTACGCTTGAATCGATAGACTATCAGGTTTACAGTGTTCTCCGCGCTATGGAAAAAGATACGGGAAACAAGCTTACCGGGCTCAAGGTGGACGGAGGCGCGAGCGCCAATGATTTCCTCATGCAGTTCCAGGCGGACATCCTCACGGAAAACGTATTCCGCCCGGCATGTATTGAGACCACCGCACTCGGCGCGGCTTACCTTGCGGGATTGTCGGCCGGCTTCTGGAAAGACAAAGACGAGATAAAGAACAACTGGAAACTCAGCCGCACCTTTACTCCCTCAATGGACGACAAACACAGAAGACAGCTTCTCCACGGCTGGAACAAAGCTGTCCGCGCTGCGCTCGCCTGGCAGGAAGAGGTCCCGGAGGACGATTTCTTTTAGATGAGATGTGCCGTGGGGCACACGGATTTTGATGAACAGAGAGCAATCAAAGAAATATGAGATAGACATGGCGACAGGACCTTTGTTTTCAAAGATGCTGTTGTTCACCATACCGCTCATCCTGTCGAGCATTCTGCAGCTTTTGTTCAATGCCGCCGACATGATAGTCGCGGGTAAATTTGCCGGAGCGAACGCTCTTGCTTCCATAAGCGCCACGAGTTCGCTTACAAACCTCATCGTGAATCTTTTTATCGGACTCTCGGTGGGCGCGAACGTGCTGATCGCAAAGTACTATGGACAGAAGGAAGAAAAAGGCATATCCGATACAGTCCATACCGCAGTGATGATAAGCATTGTGTCGGGCGCATTTCTCGCGGTTTTCGGCATGATCGTCGCAAGGCCGCTTTTGCTCCTCATGGAGACTCCCGAGGATGTAATAGACGGCGCCGTGACCTATATGAGGATATACTTTGCGGGAATGCCCGTGATCATGCTCTACAACTTCACCTCAGCCATTCTGAGGGCTGTCGGTGACACGAGACGACCTCTCATATACCTTTCGTTTGCGGGCCTCATAAATGTCGTCCTGAACCTCTATTTCGTGATAGTGCTCCATATCGGAGTCGCGGGAGTGGCGATAGCAACGGTCGTTTCGCAGACCATTTCCGCTTTCCTCGTGCTGAGGGCGCTCGTGCTGTATGACGGTGCGCTGAAACTCGTGATAAAGGATTTAAGGATCAACGGGCGGACGCTTTTGCAGATGTTAAAGATCGGCCTTCCGGCAGGCCTTCAGGGGACGCTTTTTTCCATTTCAAACGTTCTGATACAGTCCTCGATCAACTCGTTCGGCTCCGCGGCAATGGCGGGAAACGCCGCAGCGGTAAACCTCGAAGGCTTTGTATATGTCGGGATGAATTCGTTCCACCATACATCGCTTTCGTTCACGGGGCAGAACTACGGAAGAGGCGAATACAAGAGGATCAAAAAAGTGCTCATCTATGCGCTTTTCTTTACCTCATTCGTGGGACTTCTGCTCGGATGGAGCGCATATCTTCTGCGTTATCCGCTGCTCTCGATCTATGTGAGGAAAGAGCCCAACGTGGATGAGATAATCGGATACGGCGTGATCCGAATGACGGTGATCATGACCACCTATTTCACCTGCGGCACAATGGATGTGCTTGTCGGAGCGCTGAGGGGCCTTGGGCATTCGATCCTTCCCATGATATCCACGCTCACATGCGTGTGCGGACTGAGGATACTCTGGATCTACACCGTTTTCAAGCAGTTCAGGTCGCTCGAAGTCCTGTACGCGTCCTATCCGCTTTCCTGGATGCTCGCGACACTCGTGCATATAGTGAGCTATATAATAGTCTATTCACGGGTCAAAAAACAATTGATGTCGAAAGGTCTTTAATGCCACATGAAAAAGATATTGCTTACAGGCGGCGGCACAGCCGGCCATGTCACACCAAATCTCGCGCTCGTTCCGAGGCTCAGGGCCGAGGGCTATGAGATAGTATATGTCGGGTCATACAAGGGAATAGAAAAGGATCTCATCGAGGCGGAAGGCATAAAGTATTACGGCATTTCTTCCGGAAAACTCAGGAGATACTTTGACCTTAAAAATTTTTCCGACCCGTTCAAGGTCCTCAAAGGCTATTTTGAGGCAAAAAAGGTGATCAGAAAAGAACGTCCGGACATAGTGTTCTCAAAAGGCGGTTTTGTTGCGGTGCCTGTTGTCTATGCGGCGACCCGTTACAAGGTGCCAAGCATAATCCACGAATCCGATATCACACCGGGACTAGCAAACAAACTGTGCTTTAAAAAAGCCGAAAAGATCTGCGCCAATTTCCCGGAGACCATAAAATACCTGCCTTCCGGCAAAGCCGTGCTCTCAGGATCGCCCATACGCGAAAAGCTGTTCAAGGGAAGCCGCGAGCGTGGACTCAAGTTTACAGGGCTTTCCGGAAACAAGCAGATCATTCTTGTTGTGGGCGGAAGCACCGGCGCAGTTCGTGTAAACGACGCCATAAGGGACATTCTTCCTACACTTCTCCGCGACTATGATATCATCCATCTTTGCGGAAAAGGAAAGACCGACGACGAGTACAACAACACTGAAGGCTACAGGCAGTATGAGTTTATAGGGCCCGAACTGCCTGACATCCTTGCTGCCGCGGATATAGTCATTTCCCGTGCCGGCGCAAATTCGCTCTGCGAACTCCTTGCGCTCACAAAGCCGCACATCCTGATACCGCTTTCCGCGGAAGCCAGCCGCGGCGACCAGATCCTCAACGCCGAATCCTTTGAGCATCAGGGCTTTTCCTATGTCCTTCGTGAGGAAAACCTTACAAATGAGGAACTTTTAAAGGCTGTGCGCTATGTGAACGACAACCGTGCAAAGCTTGTCAAGGCTATGAGGGAGAGCAAGCAGGGAAATGCGATAGATACGATAGTGAACCTCATTGAAACATGCAGGAGGAAGACAGGAGCGTAATGTCGTACACCGCTTTATATCGAAAATTCCGTCCGGCGACATTTGATGATGTCAAAGGGCAGGATCATATAGTCACCACGCTGAAAAACCAGATAAAGGCCGACAGGATAGGGCACGCTTTTCTTTTCTGCGGCACACGAGGCGTCGGAAAAACAACGATCGCAAAGATCCTCGCAAAAGCGGTAAACTGCGAGTCGCCCGTGGACGGCGGCCCATGCGGTGAATGCGCGACCTGCAGAGCGATCGCTGCGGGCACGTCCATGAACGTTATTGAGATCGATGCCGCGTCAAACAACGGCGTGGACAACATCCGTGAGATCATCGATGAAGTGCAGTATTCGCCCACAGAAGGGAAATACAAGGTCTACATCATAGACGAGGTACACATGCTCTCGCCGGGCGCTTTCAACGCACTGCTAAAGACGCTCGAAGAGCCGCCGTCATATGTCATCTTTATCCTTGCGACGACAGAGGCGCACAAGATCCCCGTTACCATCCTTTCAAGGTGCCAGCGCTATGATTTTAAGCGCGCCACTGTGGATGACGTGGCATCAAGACTTCGCACGCTTGTTGATGCGGAGGGGGTAAAGGCGGAAGAAAAGGCACTCAGGTGCATAGCCGTAAAGGCGGACGGATCCTTCAGAGACGGTATCAGTCTTTTGGACCAGTGCATAGCATTTTTCCTCGGGCAGGAACTGAAATACGACAGAGTGCTCGACGTGCTCGGAGCAGTGGACACCGCGACCTTCGGAGGGCTTGTGACCGCTATAAGGAAGGGCGATGTGAAACGTTGTCTTGAGATACTTGAAGGAGCGGTGATGCAGGGCAGGGAGCTCACGCAGTTTGTCGTGGATCTCACCTGGTTTTTGAGAAATCTTCTTGTCGCAAAGGCGGAGGGCTCCGCGGACAATGTCCTCGACATACCGAGCGACTATCTTCCGCAGTTCATGCAGGAGGTCAGCGCAAATTCGGAAGAGACTTTGTCGCGCTATATCAGGATACTTTCAAATCTCTCAAACGATTTGAGATTTTCTTCGCAAAAGCGCGTGCTCACGGAGGTGGCGCTGATAAAGCTCTGCCGCCCCGAAACAGAGGCTACGAACGACTCTGTGAACGAGCGCATGGAACGCCTTGAAAATGAGATAAAGAGCGGCGTGATCCGCCTTCCGAGTGCTGCGGCGCCTGTAAAACCGGAAGGACCGCAGGAGGCCGAAGAGGAGCCTGCGCCTGTTTACACAAAGGCGGTTCCCGAGGATCTTCAGGAGATAGCGAAAAGATGGCGCGAGATCGTAAAGGCTTTTAAAGGGCCTGTCAAAGAAGCGCTGTCGATCTGCAAGGTCAGCGTGACCGAGGATGACAAGCTCCTTCTCATATTTGCGGACGACTTTTCATACAGCTATGTGGCAGAACCTCCGGAAACACTGGAGGAGGTGGCCGGAAAGATCGCAGAGATAACCGGAAAGACAGTGGATATCGAGCTGAAGCTTGTCCAGTCAAAGAAAGAGAGCAAGGGCTTCCCGGATCTTGTAAAAATGTTCAAGGACATACCGGTAGAGGTCGTATAAAAACAGGATATTTTAACAAATATAACTGAACAGGAGAACGAACAAATGGGCAAAAAAGGTGGATTTATGGGCGGCGGCATGCCGGGAAACATGAGCAATCTCATGAAGCAGGCACAGAGGATGCAGCGCCAGATGGAGCAGCAGCAGGCAGAGGCCGAGGCAAAACTCGCCGATCTTGCAAATCAGCAGTTTACGGCATCAGCCGGCGGCGGAGCTGTCACCGTGACTTTTACGGGCGACGGAAAGCTTTCGGGCGTTAAGATATCTCCCGATGCGCTCGATCCCGATGACGCAGAGACACTTGAAGAAATGATAACCGTAGCCGTAAATGACGGCCTTGCCAAGGTACAGGCAGCGGTGGACGAGATCGAAAAGAGCGCGGGCAGCGGAATGAACGGCCTCAGCGGATTTGGATTCTGATGGAATATTATAGTAACCACATCAACAAGCTTATAGAGTCTTTTGCTGCGCTGCCGGGTATAGGCACAAAGACGGCGCAGCGGCTGGCGTTCCATGTGATCAACATGCCGGAGGACGATGTGCAGGCGCTTGCCGATTCGATCATCGGCGCGAGGAAAAACGTGCAGTACTGCAAATGCTGCTGCACACTTACCGACAAAGATATATGCCCCATCTGCTCCAGTCCCGAAAGAGACAAAAAGACCATCATGGTGGTGGAAAACTCCAGGGATCTTGCGGCATACGAAAAGACAGGAAAATACAAAGGAGTCTATCATGTGCTGCAGGGCGCCATTTCCCCCATGCTCGGGATAACGCCGGCAGATTTGAGGATAAAGGAACTGCTTGAAAGACTGAAAGGTGACGTTAACGAAGTCATCATCGCTACAAACTCAGGGATCGAGGGCGAGGCAACGGCGATGTACTTAAGCCGTCTGATAAAGCCCATAGGGATCAGGACCACCAGGATCGCGAGCGGCGTTCCGGTGGGCGGAGACCTTGAATATATTGACGAAGTGACGTTGCTTCGCGCACTTGACGGAAGAACGGAATTGTAGATCGTGTCAGGGCCGGTCACAAAAGGGTGACAAAGCGCTCTGGGAAAGGGAGACAATTATGGCGGAATCGATACTTCATGGCGGTAGAGAAGAACTGTTGACACTTCGTGAGAGAGTTGTCGAGGCAGAGGCTGACAGAATCAAGGTAGACGAGCTTTTAAAGGAACAGTCTTCGCTTTCTAAAGATATTGACGCAAGGCGGAAGGCGATGAACAACGAGATCGACCAGACCATCAGGCAGAGGAAGGCCGAGATCGAGAACGCTTACGACAAGGAGATCACGGAACTCAACAAAAACAGGAAAAAGATCGTTGACGACAAGCAGAAGGAAAAGTCTGTCAAGGTTTCGGAAAAGGTGGTTCATGAAACAGAGAGCCATCATGAAAAGATCAAAGCGCTGAACCTTGAGATCCGTGCTGTCGCCAGGGAAAACAAGATCCCCGGGATATGCCGTTACAGGATATTCTATGCGCTCTTTATGCCAAGGACATTTGCGGATGTCTGCATTTCCATCGTTGCATTCATCTTCCTGTTCCTGCTCGTTCCGTGCGCGATCTATACACTGCTTGACGGAAAGCCGTTCGGACCGACGCTCACGCCCGCATTTGTATATGCTATCTGCATAATCGTTTTCGGCGGCATCTATGTGCTCGTAAACAACCTCATCAAAGACAAGCACCACGCCGAGATCAAAAAGATAATCGCTCTCCGTAAAGAGATCGCCCTTACGAACAAAGAGATAAAGCGCATAAAACGCGGCATTGAGAAGAGCAAGGATGAGTCTGAATATGGTCTTGAAGCATATGACAACGAGATCAGCGAGATGGACAGCAAGCTTTCGGGCTTAAGCGAAGAGCAGCGCGCCGCGCTTGAAGTGTTCAACCGTGAGACAAAGGGCGTCGTTACCGATGAGATAAAAGGCCGCTATGAGCCCGAGATCAACAAGATGAAGGAGAGATTTGACGAAGCTGCCGCAGAACAGAAGCAGATATCCGAAAAACTCCGCAATGAATCACTCGAGCTTTCCAGAAACTATGAGGCGCAGCTCGGCAAGAGCAACATGACCATCACAACGATAGACAAGCTTCTCGCAATCTTTGACGAAGGCCGTGCGAACACTGTTGCCGAAGCCATCACCGTCATGAATGAGGACGCGAGCGGAAAGACAGCGAAGGATACTGCAGCAGAGCCTGCCGAGGCAGCGGAGGGAGAGCCGTCTCAAGCGGAAACCGAGACAGTGGCAGATGCTGTTGAAAACGAGATTGCGACAGAGACTGCTCCCGAATATGAGCAGACAAACACAACTGAAATTCCCGATAACACAGAGCAGAACAATTTCTGATCCGGAACGAAAAAACAGAGGGCGTCTTAAGGCGTCCTCTGCTTGTTTTTTTTTCAGTTTTCATACTGTCATGAACAGTCCCATGGTGAACACGACCAGAATGGCTACCGGAATAGCTATATAGCCCATCTTGCGCTTAAAAAGCTCCCAGTCGGAGGGGACGGCAGCCGCAGGATTGTGGACACTGAAACCCAGTTTCAAGCGGAACAGCTCATCCTCGAAAAGGATGGAAAGCACGTTGTAGACACTTATGATCACGCCGAGAATGTAAAATGTAGGAAAGCACCGCCTGACGATCTGAGGGTCCTTTACAAGACTTATGATGTCAAAGACCGAGGGCATGACGGGATCGTAAGTGAGACCGCTGTCAAAAGTATCTGGTCTTTTGTCTACGTCAATGTTGGAAAACAGCAATTCACCGTTTGTATCACAGAGTATGTATCCGACAGTGCTTATCCTGTACAGCCCGCCGCGAAAGAGAAGGTCATCCCCCTGATAAATGCAGACGCCTTCCACATACTGCTGTACCCTTTTTTCGGAAAGCGGGGAGGAGGCAGGAATGACAGTGGGATCTGAAACAATCCTGTACGGGGCATATTCCTTGCCGTCATACCTGTAATATAAAGTCCCGTCGGGACGTACCGTAAGCACGGCTTCCTTCAGATCGATCCAGCCGGAATATACTGTATTTCCGTTTTCCTCGCTCTTTACAAAAAACTTGTCTTTGTACAGAACGCCCACGCGGTTGTAACTGATAATGTAGAGCACCGCAAAGACCACGACCATGACCACCGAAGCGATCATGCCGGCCTTTTGCAGGGCGCTTGATTCTTTAAACCGATCCATAGTTATTTCTGGAGAAGATGGATCTTGAAGCCTGCAAAATCGTCCTTAAGGTAGATGCGGACCATCTTGTCGTTCTTGTAGATCGCGGAATCCTTGTCAAACTCAAAGCCCTGCATCTCCATGTGGTAGATGGCTCTCTCGATATAGTTGGTGCCGATGGCGAGATGGCCGTGTGTGCCGGGGCCGGGAGTTTTGTTGAGCTCGATCGCGGAGCTTGCAAAAATGCTGCTGTTTCCGATCTTTGACTCAAATCCGAAGAACTGCTCAAACATCTTTGCGGTCTTAAGAGCCTGCTCTTCGTTCTCGCAGTTGATGCCGACATGCTTAAGTTCAAATCCGAGCATGGTCCTTACTGCTTCCTTTGTGAGGCGTTTGATCTCGTCGAAGTTGCCTTCTTTTATGAGGTCGCCCTTTACCATCCAGGAACCTCCGCATGCAACGATCTTCGGGAAGTCAAGGTAATCCTTGAGATTTGCGGCATTTACGCCGCCTGTGGGCATGAAGCGCACATTGGTGTAAGGAGCTGCCATTGCCTTGATCTTTGCGATGCCGCCGGACTGCTCGGCAGGGAAGAATTTTACAACGTCGAGGCCGAGTTCAAGAGCTGCTTCGATGTCTGTGGGACTTGATGTGCCGGGGGTGATCGGAACGCCCTTTTCCTGGCAGTAACGTACTACCTTGGGATTGAGTCCGGGGCTTACGATGAACTTTGCGCCGGCGTTAACTGCTCTGTCCACCTGCTCTGTGGTGAGGACTGTGCCTGCGCCCACGAGCATTTCGGGGAACTCTTTGCTCATGATGCGGATGGATTCTTCTGCCGCATCTGTACGGAATGTTACCTCGGCAACGGGAAGACCGCCTTCGCAAAGCGCTTTTGCAAGAGGCGCGGCGTCTTTTGCGTCGTTAAGGACAACTACGGGGATGATTCCAAGTTTGGAAAACTGTTCAATGATGGGATGCATATTTTTCTCCTTTAGTCATATTTGAAAGCGGGATGACCGCTGTCATTTCAAAAGTCCCAAGAGCCTCGCTGAAATGAAGTTGTGCTCATAGATGAAGTTGAGTAACGGGTTTGCGTTTATAAGTGAGAGCGTGCTCTGGCCGAATTCCGTGGTGCCGAGCATGGTGACGATGGTAAAGAAGAGCCACACGAGAAGGAGCCCTTCGAAAAGTCCCGCAGCGCCTCCGAGAACGGTGTTCAGCTGTTTGAGTCCCGGGATCTTTGTGATGAGGTTTAAGAGCTTTCCTACCACAAACACCACGATCGCCACGCCTATGAAGGTGATGAGGAAACCTACCGCGTTTACCACTGCTCCGGTGAGCACTTCGCATACATGGGCCTCGAGAGGCTTTAATTTCCCGCGGGCAAACTCGTCGGTATGTTTTGAAACATAATCCTTAAAGCCTTCGCTCTTTGTGACGGCTTTTCTGAGAGCCGAAGGAAGTCCAAAGCTTTCGAGCACCGCATCGACGTTGTTTGAAACGGCTTCTTCCGAATCGCCTTCAGCCGGCGCGTCCTTTGAGGACATTTTAGAGACGGCGTTGTCGTAAGCTTTTTCAAGATCCACAAAGCTATCGATCTTTTCGTAGACGCTCTTGTGGAAACTTTCGTTGTTTTTAAGCATATTTACAACGATAGGGCAGAGGATGATCGTGAGGACGATGATGAGAAAGGTGGCGAGCAGAGAATATATCGTGCTGGCAAAGCCCTTCACAAGTCCGTAGATCAGACCTCCCACAAGCAATATAAGTACAGTTATCAATAACCAGTTCATTCACTGACCTCCGTGTTGCGCTTGCTCTTTGCAAGCTTGATGGTGCGGATCCGCCCGGAATCCACAAGGAAATATCGGTTGTCTCCGCCGAAATATACCGTATCCAGCGTGCCGTCAAAGGTACCGCTGTATTTTAATGTCCCGTTTTTACGATAGATGTGTACTTTTCCCGGACTAATGAGCGCCGCTTCGCCGTTTGCGGCCTGCAGTACGTCATATTCCGGGACCTTTCTGATCGTGCCTTGTTTTTTGCCGTCTGTCCCGTAAAAAGTGAGGATGCGTTCGGAATCCTTTTCGGTAACGGTGCAGACACCCTCGTCAAACATCGAGAGGTCCACGATCGTGCCTTCGGGTTTTATGTCGCACAGGGCTTCGGGTATCTCTTCCATCCCGTAAAGGACAAAGCCGTCCTCGAGCGTGATCCCGACTGTGTCGTTCCCAAGGAATTCCACGTCATAGACGAGTCTTCCCGTGTATTTTTTCTGTCCTACGATGTTGTCGATGAAATTCTTGCCGACACTCGCCATATTGTAAAACGTGACCTTGCTCACGAGCTCGTCTTTGTCAAAGGAGATGCAGAGAGTCACAAGCTTTGTCCCGTCATCAGAAAGCGCGATGTCAACAGGAAAGCCGTCCTGCTTTGTGCTGGTCGCAAGCTCCACCCTGAGGCTGCCGCCTATGTCGTATACCTGGACAATGTCGGTATTTCCGCTGTCCATGAGCACGGCGGTCACACCCTGCTTTGCGACGGCGATGCGGCTGATGGGGTAGTTGGTGGTGTAACTTGTGTAGATGCCGCTCTCGGGGATCACATAAACGCTGGTGCCGTTTATATCGGCGATGGCGGAAACCTCGCCGCACGATACGACTTCAGGGTTGTCCAGGCTGAAGGCCGCTTCCCATATGAGGGAACCCGTTCCGTTTATGGCTCTGGCGCCGTTTATCGAACTCATCGCAAGGATGTTTGCGTCATTATGGCATTTCACGTCCGAGGAGAGCTTCATTTCACTGATGACCTCATAAGACGAATAGGTGCCGTACAGCCTTTCTTTTATGTAGTGCCATGCGAAGGCGGCAAGCGTGCCTATGACCACGACCGCGATTATTATTTTTATAAGTGATCTGGTACTTTCTTTCATACGCCTGTTTTGTGTTAAGCCAATATTCCACATCATTTTAGCACTATGCGGCATCTTCGGCAAGATATTTTGGTTGCACTTGAGTTTTAAGGTGTTTTATGTTAAATTAATAGTTTGGACCATAAGGTCCTTGAGTTCAGTGATAAACAGGAAACATGTAATGCCGAAGAGATTCGTGAAAACAGCATATATTTGTCTTTTGGCTCTGTTTCTCACAGGCTGCAACGGAGAGGTTTTTTATGACGACCCCGTAAGACCTACCCCCGTAGCAACTTCCGGAATATCGGGAACGGTGACCGGCAATCCCGGGAAAAAAGATCCGGACGCTACGAAAGCACCTGCGGTGACAACGCCCGATCCCGGAAAAAAGAGCGCACCTTACGGGATTCTTACAAGGATCACACATGAAGCGGGAACAAAGCTCACGCCCGAGGAGTTCATCTCAGGGTATGAGGGGACCGTCACGGTGCTCACCGCATTTTCGGAGGAAGATCTGCTGGCGGTGGGAGCGTCGTTTGCCGCGGCCATCGACTGTGACGGCAGAGAGGTCACGGTGATCGTTGACATTTCTGACAATGCCGCGCCTATTTTCAAGGGGATACAGGATATCGAGATAAACGAGGGCGACACGATAGCGTACAAAAAGGGCGTGTCAGCCTATGACAACGTTGACGGCGAAGTTTCGTTCTCTGTCGACAATTCCAATGTGGACACGGATAAAGCCGGGATATACACGGTCACATATTCTGCCACCGACAGAGCAGGAAACACGGCCGAAGTCACCGCAAAGGTGACCGTGAATGCCTTGCGTGACCAGCTCCAGATACTTATCGACGATAAGGCGGATGAGGTCATAAGGAGCGTTGTGACTGACAATATGACCAAACGCGAAAAGGCATATGCGGTCTTTGTATGGTGCCATACAAATCTCACTTATAAAGGTGAAGAACGGGACCTGACCTACGATGAAGCCGCCTACGCAGGGCTGTTTGACCATGCCGGCGACTGCTATGTTTCTTATGTGCTCCTCGATGTGCTCTACAGGAGAATGGGCTTTGAGACCATGATGGTAGAGCGTGTGGGGGGAACGAGCGACCATTTCTGGAACTATGTAAACTACGGAGAGGGCTGGTATCACTGCGACTGCATAAAACGCCGCACCGGAAACAAGGCTTTTGACGACTACTGGTGCTTCATGCAGACAGACAGCCAGGTTGAAGGATACAACAAGCTCCGCGGCGATACGATGCCAAACTGCTACACCTATGACAAGTCAGCATTCCCGGAATGTGACAAGTTTAAGATATATGACGGCAACACGCATGAGTTCATACTTGACAAGGAAGCACCCGTTATAAATGGTGCGATGGATCTTTTTATCGCGAGGGGAGAGACGGTCGCCTACAAGAAAAATATCAGGGTGACGGACAATTCCGGCGAGGATATCACGGTGCACGTTAAAAACAGCGGCGTGAACCTGAATGTGGTTGGCATATATCCTATCACCTATTACGCAGAGGACTCTTCCGGAAACAGATCGGAGGTATCGGTCAATCTGCATGTCTGTGAGCCATCGGCTGAGCTCGCTTATGACATTGCCGATACGCTTCTCGCAAATATCACAAATGACAAAATGTCCCAGTATGACAAGGCAAAGGCGATCTATTTCTGGATCGCGTACCACATTGCCTACGTGGATGCGCCCACAGGTACGGATCCGCTTCTTGCGGCTTACGACGGACTCACAAAATACAAGGGTGACTGCTATGTTTACGCAAATGTGGCACAGCTCCTTCTCACACGGGCGGGTATCGAAAACATCATGATCGTGAAATACCCGGTCTATGATGAGGAGCATTTCTGGAGCATCGTAAACGTGGGAGACGGCTGGTATCATTTTGACAGCACGCCCTGGTGGGACGGAACGCAGATATTTATGTGGACCGAATCCCAGCTTGAGAAGTTTTCAAAGAGAAACGATATGTCTCACGCATACGACAAGAGCCTGTATCCTGAAGTGGTGCAATAGAGGATACGGCGGAGGCTTTATTTTGGAAATTCATTCGGAAAACAGAAAAATACTCGGCGTGATCGGAGGCCTCGGCCCCATGGCTTCGGCTTATTTCATGAGGCTTGTGACGGAAATGACCGATGCGAAGACCGACCAGGAACATATTGAGATATTGCTGCACAGCAAGCCGCAGCTGCCTGACCGCACAGGTTTTATCATCGGAGAGAGCAAGGAATCGCCACTGCCCGGCATGCTCGAGGCAGGACAGGGATTGAGGCGCTCAGGCGCGGACATCATCGCGATCCCGTGCGTTACAGCGCATTTCTTCCAAAAGACGCTTGAGGAAGAAATAGGGATTCCTGTGCTGAATGCGATAGAAGATGCCGCAGAAGTCCTAAAACAGGCGGGTGTGAAAACAGCAGGCATCATGGCGACCGACGGCACTGTAAAAAGCGAACTGTTCCCGAAGGTGTTTAAGTCTCACGGGCTGGAATGTGTGATCCCGAGTGCCGAAAGGCAGCGTGACGTGATGCATGTCATCTATCACAACGTCAAAGCCGGGATACCGATAGAAAAAGACAGGTTCATGGGCATCACCCGCGAACTCTTTGACAAAGGCGCAGAGGCTGTGATACTGGGCTGCACGGAGCTTTCGATCATGAAGCGTGACAACCCGGATATTTTGCAGTGGGGCGGCGCGCGGCACGGGTTTCTCGATATCCTTGAAGTGCTCGCGCAGAGCAGCGTGAGGAAATGCGGGAAGCTGAAAGCTGAGTATGAAAAATTGATATAAGCGCCACGGAGGCAATTATGCAAAACAATCTTTTGGATTATCTTTACGATATAGTGGACAGGGTACCGGACAAGACGGCGTTTTCAAACGGAACGGACAAGCTTTCGTTTAAGGAACTATACGAAGAGTGCGGCGCGGTCGCATCGGCTGTGGCTGAGCGCGGGATCTACAAGAAGCCTGTCGTGGTCTTTATGAAAAAAAGCCCCGCTGAGATCTCCGCATTTTTCGGAGTGATAAGAAGCGGTAACTATTATGTTCCGATAGACGAGGAAATGCCAAAGATCAGGGTCGACCTGATACTTGACAATGTGCAGACGGATCTTATCATCTGCGACGAGTCTACCATCGAGATCGCAAAGGGTTTTAAGTACAAATGCGAGCTTGCGCTCTATTCGGATCTCATAAAACACGAGACCGACAGCGAAAAGCTTAAGTTTATCTATGACCACCAGATAGACACGGATCCCATCTATATCGTGTTCACATCAGGTTCCACAGGCATTCCCAAAGGCGTTGTGGCATGCCACAGGTCGGTCATCGACTATATCGAACAGCTTTCGGAAACTCTCGGGTTCAATGAGAACACTGTTTTCGGAAACCAGTCGCCGCTTTACTTTGACGCATGCCTGAAAGAGGTATATCCGACACTTAAGTTCGGCGCGACCACATATCTCATCCCGCGCGAGCTTTTTATGATACCTGTGAAGCTTGTGGAATTTATCAATGAACATGAGATAAATACCATCTGCTGGGTCGTTTCCGCGCTCACCATGATCTCGGCGTTCGGCACTTTCAAAACGGTCGTGCCGCACACGCTCCGCACCATAGCGTTCGGAAGCGAGGTGTTCCCGATAAAGCAGTACAAGCTGTGGAAAGAAGCGCTTCCTGAAGTAAAGATGACAAATCTTTACGGACCCACGGAATGCACCGGCATGAGCTGCTTTTTCCATGTGCCCGAAAACTACGATCCGGAGGGACCCATCCCCATCGGAAGGCCCTTCAAAAACACAGAGATACTGCTCCTTGACGACAATGGCAGACTTGTGCCCGACGGGGAACAGGGAGAGATCTGCATAAGAGGTACCGCGCTCACTCTGGGCTATTACAACAATCCCGAGAAGACCGCCGAGTGCTTTGTACAAAATCCGCTAAACCACGTATATTCGGAGCTTATCTATAAGACCGGAGACATCGCAAAGCGCGACAAGGACGGAAATCTCATCTTTGTGTCCCGGAAAGACTATCAGATAAAGCACATGGGACACCGTATCGAACTCGGAGAGATCGAGGCAAACGTTTCATCGATGGCCGGTATCCGCATGAATGCCTGCATCTATGACGAAGAAAAAGGAAAGATCGTGCTCTTTTACGTAGGAGACATGGAGAGCGCCGAATTAACTTCGGAACTAAAGGGGAGCCTTCCCAGATATATGCTCCCGAACCGTGTGATAAAGGTGGATTCACTGCCCCTCACACCCAACGGTAAACTTGACAGAAAGACACTGAAAGCCGACTACAAGAGTGGCGCGAGAGCCTGATCGGGAGCAGAAAAGCAAGGATTTATGAAAAGTTGGATAAAGTGGATCGTGACCGCAGCGGTGGTCATTCTGGTCCTTTGGTGCCTGCAGCGGCTTGTTATGCCCAAATATGCAAAGGGTATCGTTGAGGGCGCCTTCATAGCAGAATATTACAAAGACAGACCCGACCATGATGTGATATTTGTGGGGGACTGCGAAGTGTATGAAAACTTCACTCCTGTGCTCCTGTGGCAGGAATACGGGATAAACAGCTATATCCGCGGAAGCTCACAGCAGACGGTATGGCAGTCGTATTACCTTGTCGAGGACACCTTCAGGTATGAAAAGCCGGATGTCGTGATCTTTAATGTCCTTTCGATGGAGTTTGACAAGCCCGAGGACGGCGGGAGCAACATGGAAGCATACAACCGCATGACCCTTGAGGGAATGAGATGGAGCATGTCAAAGGTAAAAGACATACAGGCTTCCATGGTAAAGGGCGAGAAGTTTTTGGATTATGTTTTTCCTATCCTCCGGTATCATTCGAGGATCACGGAGCTTACGGCAGACGATCTTAAATACTGCTTTAAGACCGAGAAGGTCTCGCATAACGGCTATTATCTGAGAGTTGACGTGAAGCCCGCGGCAAACGTCCCGGGTGGGCGTATCCTGTCCGATTACAGCTTCGGAGAGAATGCATATTCCTATCTCGACAAGATGACAAAGCTTTGCAAGGAAAACGATGTGGAGCTGATCCTCATAAAGGCGCCGAGCCTTTACCCTTACTGGTATCCCGAATGGGACGCTCAGATGGAGGAATACGCAGAAAAGCATGGCCTTGAATATATCAATTTTCTCGATCTTAAGGAAGAATGCGGCCTTGACTATACCACAGACACATATGACGCAGGTCTTCATCTGAACCTGAGCGGCGCGGAAAAGACAACACGCTGGCTGGGGGAATTTCTCAGCACCCAAAAAGGTCTCAAGGACCGCAGAGATGACGAAAAACTCTCTGCCGAGTGGAAACAAAAGATCGAATTTTACGAGAATGCTATAGAGGAACAAAAAAAGAAATACGGTATCACCGATTTTACAGGAGAGTACAGAAAAGATGAAGAAAACAGTTAAGATCATGTGCATGGTGCTCGGAACGGTACTTTTTATGAGTTTTGCCGCATGCGGAAAAGAGCAGGAGAAAGAACCTGAAGATGTGAGCGTGATATGTCCCACTGCGGATCCCGCGGATCCTTCAGGCGTTACGGACGTGACCTGCGACCCCGTGACCATTGACACACCCCCGACAGCTGCGGGTTTTGTTTTTACCTATAACGGGGTTGATGTGCGTGTGGACGCGGCTGCTGCGGACATCGTGGACAAGCTTGGCACTTATTCGTATTTTGAAGCACCGAGCTGCGCGTTCAACGGACTTGACAAGATCTATACATACACGAGTTTTGAGATAGACACATATCCCGTCGGCGATGCGGACTACATTTCCGCCATCGTTTTCAAGGATGATACCGTGGAGACCGCGGAAGGCGCCTGCATAGGAATGAAAAAGGAAAAGGTGGTCGAAAAGTACGGCACTCCCTCAGAAGAATCCGGAACGCTCTCGATCTACGAGAAGGATTGCATGCAGCTTCGCTTTATCTTTGATGAAGAGGGTTATGTGATATCGATCCAGTATCTCAGCAGCGTGGTGTGAACTACCAATGAACTGTTTATTAAGATTTTTAATAATGGTGGAAAGTTTTTTTGTTCAGTGATATAATACAGACAATCCTAGAGTGTTCGACACTCCTTGCAATTTTGAACCTACAAAACTTTAAACGGGATTCCTATATTGCGTGACGGATGTCAGGCCGCAACCTCATCGCCCGGATCATATCCGGCCGCAGCGGAAGGCAGCAAGTCAGGCTGCGGTCACCCACCTGGCTGATAGCTAGGAGTCAAAATGCGGGAAACGGCATATCCGGGATTATTTTTGTACCCGAAATGGGATTCGGGCGGGTTGTGAAGGATTTGACTCAAGAAATAACAGGTTATCGATGAAAAGATTTATCTTCAGTTTAATATTATTGTCTCTTTTTTGTTTCGGGGCAGCGGCATGTTCTTTGAAAGCGCAGAACGATACGGGATTTTTGGGACCGGTGTGGACACTCACGCCCACTCCCACGCTCACGCCGACTCTGATGCCGACTCTTACGCCCACAACATCCCCCACTATGACACCGGTGCCTACGGAGACACCGACTCCGACGCCTACTTTCGGGCCGGACTATGAACCGCCTGTCATCTCAGGCGTACAGCCTATCGTTGTCGCCACGGGAGGAACTGTGTCCTACAAGCGCGGCGTTGAGATCACCGACAACTCGGGAGGAGACGTGGAACTCATCATCGACAATTCCACAGTCGACCTTTCAAAGCCCGGAGAATATGATATTTCCTACACCGCCATAGATCACGCGGGAAACACTACGATCATCTTTTCCACGGTCACGGTCAAAGACGCGGATATCCTTATGAAAGAAACGGAAGCGAACCGTCTTGCGGATGAGGTCATAGCCGAAGTCATAAACGATGACATGACCGAGTGGCAGAAGATTTACAAGCTCTGGCAGTGGGTAAGAGGAAACGTGAGATACTCCTACACCACGGGAGACATGACTTCGGAATACACCGGGGCTTACGAAGGACTTCACGACAGGATTGGCGACTGCTACAGCTTTTACGCAACATACAAGATACTCCTTGACAAAGCGGGAATACAAAATTTAAAATGTACAAGGGTCGGGGGCGAGAGCGACCACTATTGGAACCTTGTGATGTATGAGGGAAAATGGTACCACTGCGATGCCAGCCCGAGGCGTCTTGAAGACCCGTTCAACACATTCCTGCAGACGGATCTCCAGATAAAGGCCTATACCGAGAGCTATCCGGAGAAGCCGAACTACTACACGATAGACTGGGATGCCTATCCCGAAAGGGGCACTGTCCCGGTTTATGACGGCTGGACACACAAAAGATTAAAGTCCGGAGTGGTGCTTACAAAGTCAGCGCTTCTTGCAAAGATCGAGGAACTGAAGACAGAGTTCCCCGCAGGCACCTACTGGAACGGTGAGAACCTCGGCGTGACCGATGTGCCGTGCGAAAATACTCCGGATTATGCGGGCTGCAACTACTATCACGGACCGTCAAGCCTGTGCTTCGAATCGCATGATGCGGGATGGCAGTGCCTTGGATTTGCCAGCCTTTTGAGCGACAAATGCTTCGGAGAGGACACTTCCGCCTATATCGTACGTGATTACGACCAGGTGAGGATCGGTGACCAGGTGAGACTTTCGCCGAACGAAAACAGCCCTTATCACAGCGCATTCATCATCGACAAGACGGACGAATACATCGTTGTCGCGGAGTGCAACAGGGATTTCAGGACCTGCCTCATCGAGTGGGGAAGAGTGATACTAAAGAGCGAGCTCGACAACATGGAAGTGTGGTATATCAGCAGGAGCTGTGAGATCAAAGACAAATGACGGAACAATCCGTTTAAGCAAAAAAGGAGACAAAAATGGAAAGACTGCTTGAAATATTGTCGGAACTTCATCCCGACATTGATTTTGAAACCGAGGAGCATCTGATCGACGACGTTATCATCGATTCTTTTGACATCGTCACATTGATATCCGAGATACAGGAAGAGTTTGACGTGACTATCAGCGCCAAAGACATCATCCCGGAAAATTTCAATTCCGCAAAAGCAATCTGGGAGCTTATCGAACGTATTGAGGAAGAGGAAGCCTGATCTTTTATGTTGTTCACCTCATATGAGTTCCTTGGCTTTGTTCTGATACTGGGGCTTTTATATTACATCCTTCCGAAAAAGGCAAAATGGCCTCTGCTGCTCATTGCGAGCCTGGTGTTTTATGCGTTTTCGGGAGTGAAGGCGCTCATCTTTGTGGGAATCACCGCGTTCACGGTATATGGTGCCGGAATGCTGATCGACAGGAACCGCGCCGCTGTGGATGCCTATATCAAGGCAAACAAGGACACACTTTCAAAAGAAGAAAAAAAGGCATACAAGGCAAAAGCGGCACGCATACGCACCGTGTATCTGCTGCTTTGCATGTGCCTTAATCTCGGAATTCTCGTTGCGCTGAAATTTGAGTTTGTTTCCCTTCTGCAGCCGATGGGAATTTCATTTTATACCCTGAGAGCAGTGGGATATCTTGTGGATATCCACAGGGGAAGCTATAAGGCGGAGAGGAATCCATTGAGGTTCCTGCTTTTCATTTCGTTCTTCCCCATAGTGATACAGGGACCTTTGAGCAATTACGGGGATATCGCTCCGACTTTGTTTGAGGGGAACGCCTTTGACAAAAAGAACGTGAGCTTTGGCTTACAGCGCATGCTCTGGGGCTTTTTTAAAAAGCTTGTGGTGGCTGACCGCGTGATGAAGGCTGTGATGGTCTATATCGGTGATCCCGTGACTTACCGCGGAGCATATGCGCTCATGGGAATGCTTCTCTACACGGTTGAGCTCTATGCCGATTTCACGGGAGGCATCGACATCACGATTGGTGTTTCGGAAATGCTTGGGATCAAGGTTTCCGAAAACTTTGAAAGACCGTATTTCTCCACCTCCCTTAAAGAATATTGGAGACGCTGGCACATCACGATGTGCGAATGGTTCAAGAACTATGTGTTTTTCCCGGTTTCCGTGTCAAAGCCGATGCAAAAGCTTTTGAAGGTCACACGGAAAGTCTTTGGGGAACGTGTCGGGAAAAGGATCCCGGTATATGTGTCATCGTTTATCGTGTGGCTCCTTACGGGACTCTGGCACGGACCGACATGGAATTTTGTCGTATGGGGGCTTTTGAACTGGCTGATCCTCATGGTATCAGAGGAGTTTGAACCCTTGTACGAAAAGTTCCACAAGCGGTTCGGATGGACCAATGCGGCGGGCTACAAGGTTTTCATGATGATAAGGACATTCATCCTGATCACTGTATTAAATCTGTTTGACTGCTTTGTGAATGTAAAAACGACGCTCACTTCGATCGCATCGGTCGTGACCGCGGGTAATTACAAGGGTGCGCTTGCGGGCGCATACAAGGCTTTCGGCCTTTCGGCGGCGGATCTTGTGATACTTGGCATAAGCATAGCGATCATGTTTACGGTGAGCATCGTTCAGGAAAAAATGTCAGGAAACGGGCAGACAAGCGGAAACAGCAAAGTAAGAGAAAGACTTTCGGCGCTTCCTTTCCCTGTGCAGGCATGCATCTGGACCGCGCTCTTTGCGGCAGTGCTGCTTTTCGGAGCATATGGAGTGGGATACGATCAGAGTCAGTTTATATATAACAAGTTTTAAGCTACGGGGGCGGACAAGGACCGGAATGCCTCCGGCATTCCAATTATGGTCCCTCAAAGCCGGGACGGGCTCCCTCCCTGCTTTGAGAGCAGGGAGGGCAAATGTGTGGCATAGCAGGTTTTTTTGATCTTCATAACAACAGCAAAACAGACATTTCCGTCATGGAACGGATGCTTGATGCGATAAAGCACCGCGGGCCCGACGGATCGCGTATTTTGGAACTCAAAGGGCTCACGCTTGGATTTAACAGGCTTTCGTTCCTCGACCTCACGGGCGGGATGCAGCCAATCAAAAATGAGGATGAGACCGTCACTGTCATCTGTAACGGTGAGATCTTTAACTACAGGGAACTGAAGGAAGAACTTGTAAAAAAAGGTCATTCCTTCAGGACAGAGACCGATATCGAAGTGATCCTCCATCTTTACGAGGAGGAGGGGCTCGATTTCCCCAACCGTCTTAACGGACAGTTTGCGATAGCGCTCTATGACGAAAAGATAAAAAAACTGTTCCTCGTAAGGGACCAGATGGGAATATGCCCCCTGTTCTATTCGCTGATCGACGGGAAACTGGTTTTTGCGTCTGAGATAAAGGCCATAATGGAGTATCCGAACGCTCCGAGAAAGCTCAACATGAAGGCTGTGGATCAGCTCATGAACTATCCGGGCGTGGTGTCTCCCGAGACCTTTTTCAAGGGCGTAAAATCGCTTAAAGCGGGCCATATGATCACAGCGGAATACGGTCACGACCTGATCGATGAGGAATACTGGGACCTGCAGTATTCTCCCGAAGAAGAGGACAAGGGCGAAGCCTACTATGTGGAGCGTCTCAGGGAACTCATAAAGGATGCGATCACAAGGCGCCTCATCGCCGATGTGCCGATCGGCTTCTATGTGTCAGGAGGTCTTGACAGCTCTGTTGTTGCCTGCTTCATCGGAAAATACCTGCTGAACAGTATGTACTCTTTTTCGGCGGAGATCGGTGACGGTGAGCTTGACGAGAGCCGTTTCCAGCAGATGGTGAAGGAATGCGTGCATTCGCACCACTATATCACAAAGATCACCGAAAAGGAGATCTGGGAAAATCTCGAAAGCGTTATATATCACTGCGAATCCGGCGTCAAGGAAAGCTACGATACCGCGGCGTTCCTGCTTTCAAAGCTTGTGAGCGGTTCGCCCGCAAAGGCGGTTCTTACCGGTCAGGGCTCTGATGAATTTTTCTCGGGCTATGTCGGATACATGGTGGACCTTTTTCGCCACATGCAAAAGGATAAAATGACAAAAGAGGAACTCGAAGTGAATGAGCGCCTCTGGGGAGATCCTTATTTCCGCTATGAGAGGAACCATCCTGAGATCAGAAAGATACACGAAAAGGTCTATTCCGCAAATGTGCGCGGAGAGATCGGGTCATTTTCGGCTTTTGCGGAAAGCCCCATTAATGTGAAGCGCGTGGAGGGGTTAAGCTCTCAGAAGCGCCGTTCCTACATCGATTACAAGCTCAGACTTTCCGACCATCTCCTCACAGAGCACGGCGACAGGATGTTTTTCTCGCATTCCGTTGAAGGACGTCACCCGTTCCTTGACAAGGACCTTCTGGAGTTTGTGATCACGATCCCGGATAAGTATAAGCTTAAGGGTGTGAACGAGAAATATATTCTTAAAAAAGCGGGTGAAGGCGTTGTGCCCGAACCTATATTAAAACGCAAAAAGTTCCCGTTCCAGGCGCCCGGAATGTCCTCGATGATAAAAGAAGCCTCGGCGCTGCCTTATCTTGACGAAACACTTATCAGGAAATATGGTGTGTTTGACGTCGATTACGTGAACGAGATGAAAAAGATATACAGCGCCCCTGATTTCAAACTCATGGGAGCATTTGAGATAGACTATCTTTTGATAGTGATGACAACGACCATGCTTTGCGAAAGGTATTCGCTGACATTGTAGAGGTGGGATATTGTCCGGATACGACGATCACAATGACGAATACAGAAACAGAAAGATCATAAGGACAAAGATATTGTGGGTCCTTATCCTCTCACTGGTGCTGGCGCTCCTCATCCTCACAGGTTTTCTGCTCGACAGACTTGCGGGAAACAAGGGAGAATATTTTGTCGCGACGCCGACGCCCACTCCTGTGAACGGAAGAGAGGTCACGCCGACACCTGTTCCTACAAAGGATCCTGCTTTGATCACGCCTCTTCCCACGGAGACACCCACACCCACGCCTGCGGAGCCTGAGACTACGCCTGCTCCGACGCCCACCGACATAGGAGGAGTCGTACTGACACCCACGCCTACTGAGCCTGTGGAGCACGATTTCACGCCGTGGGTCAGTGATGATACCGAGGACAAGGAAAAACAGCAGGAATTGCAGCAGGAGATCCTTAAGGCGGGAGGATTTATCCCTATAGCAGAGCTCTTCCCTAATCTTGCGACTTACTTTAAGCGCGACAAGGTCACAGGTATCGAGCTTGGCTGGATCGATCAGAATCCTGAGCTCCCCAGCGGGTGTGAGAGCGTTTCGCTCACCATGGTCCTGAATTACTACGGGTTTGACCTTAAAAAGACCGATATCTCGGACAGATATATGATCTACGGCGACAATTTCGTTACGAGTTTTGAGGGAAATCCTTATTCAAAGCAGGGAGGAGCCGTGTTCGCTCCGGGACTTGCCACAGTTGCAAACATCATTCTTTCGGAAAGAGAGAGCACGCTGAAAGCCGAAGATGTTTCAGGTACGGATTTTGAGACGCTGATCACGGAATATATATATCATTATGTTCCGGTAGTGATCTATACGACGACTGATTATGGGAAAGTAAGCTATTATGATGCCGTAAGGACCTACAATGGCAGGGAATATCACGCTGTGCGGCGCGGACACTGCGTTGTGCTCGCAGGGTATGACGAGACGGATAACAGCGTGATCCTGTACGATCCCATTTCAGGTGTCATCAAGGTCGATAAGGAAAAGGTAAAGTCGATATACGACGATTTCTATCAAATGGCGGTCGTGGTCAAGTGACTGTGTTTCTTCCCGGACCGCAAAATGGGGGTTTTTATGAGTCTTCATCTTGTGACCGGTACAGCGGGAAGCGGAAAAACAACATATCTTTACAATGAAACGATACGTATGGCGGGAAACGATCCCGCCACTACGTATTATTTTATTGTGCCGGAGCAGTTTTCCATAAAAACCCAGTATGATCTGGTCCTCGCGCATCCCGACGGCGGGATCATGAACATCGATGTAACAAGCCTTGCGCGGCTCGCACACAAGGCATTTTCGGTGCTCAGCGGTGAAAAACACGAATTTTTACCTGAAATAGGAAAAAGCATGATCATCAAAAAGGTCTTAAGTGACCACAAAGATGAACTGCAGATATACGGGAGGAATGCAAGACGCGCAGGATTTGTGGCCGATGCAAAAGCGCTTGTTTCCGAGCTTTTTCAGTACTGTGTGGACGAGGAAGCGCTTGAAGAAGTGATACGGGCATCCTCGGACAGACCCCTCTTTCAAAAGAAAATGACTGATGCCCTCACGGTCTTCAGGGGTTTTAAGGAACACCTCACCGGCGGACTGATGACGGGGGAAGGACTGTATGACGCTTTTGCGGAGATCGCGGAAAGATCCGGGATATTAAAGGATTCCGTCATACTGATGGACGGCTTTACCGGGTTTACGCCCTCGCAGTATGAGCTTCTTCGCTGTTTTATGAGACAGTGCAGGGAAGTGTATATTTCGTTTACGGCGGACCGTACCGCGCTTTCCGGAAAAGAAATGAAGGATTATGAGCTTTTCAGGATAAGCCAGATTTCGATAAAAAAGGTCAGAGAGCTTGCGGCTGAAGCGGGCTGCGACGAAGCGGAGCCGGTCATCTGCGGGCATGATAAATTTTCCGAAGCGCCGGGGCTTAAGGCGCTTGAAAAGAACATTTTCGGGCATTCACGTATCAGGCAGAGCGCCTTTGGAAACATTGTGCTCTACAACGCCGAAAATGCACGCGAAGAGGCAAGATACGCCGCAATGCAGGTGGAAATGCTGCTCCGTGAAGGCGGGTACCGTTATCGTGACATCGCGATAGTCCTGTCTGATACAGAAAGCTACGGAGAACTTGTCGCAAGGGAACTTGAGCGCATCAATGTCAGATATTTCCTCGACAGAAAAAAGAGTCTCGGAGAGAACGAATGCGCGGGCCTCATTGCAACGGTGCTGAGGCTTATGGAAAAAGGCACTGACACCGAACTTCTTTTGTCATTTGCAAAGAACGGACTTTCGGGTTTTGACAAGCGTGAAGTGTGCATACTTGAAAACTACTGCCTGGCGCTCGGGATAAAAGGGAGCAGGTTCAAACGCCCGTTTGACAGGGATTTTGTCAGTGCTTCGGGACTTGTCATCACGGCAGAAGAGGTGAACAGGACAAGGGCTGCGCTCATGAGCATTCTTTCTCAGGTGACGGGCGTTAAGAAAAGCAGCGCGTTGTCACTCAACAGCCGGGTCACCGGATTGTTTGAAAAGATCGGACTTGAAGAAAAACTTCAAACGCTGTCCGAGGAATTTACCGCAGCAAATGACAGGCTCAGAGCCATGGAGTATTCACGTGTTTACGAAGCAGTGACCGAGATATTTGCCCAGCTTGACATGTTCCTCGGTGACGAAGTGATGAGTGCCGGCGAATACCGCGAAGTGATAGAGGCCGGACTTTCCGAGGCGCGCGTGGGCCTTGTTCCCAGGGGCAATGAGCAGATACTTGTCGGAGATATAGAGCGCACAAGGCTTAAAGACATAAAGGTGCTGTTTTTGCTGGGCGCGAGTGACGGGAGCCTTCCAAAACCGGGTGCTTCGGGCGGCATTCTTTCTGAGAGAGATAAGGGAAGGCTTGAGGAATACGGTGTCGAGCTTTCTCCGGGGATGTTAAAGAAGATCGGCCGCGACAGATTTTATCTGTATCTTGCACTGACAAGGCCTGATCACAAACTGTTCGTAACATTTCCCGGAGCCGACGAGAACGGCATGCAGCTGAAGCCTTCGCAGATAGTGCCAAAGATAAAAAATCTTTACACGGATGTTTCCGTGATCACAAAAAAAGACCTTCCCGAAGTGCAGAGAGTGCTTTCGGATGACCTCGGACACGAGCAGTTCCTTCGCGAGGAACGGGATAAAAACGTAAAAGAGCTTGCCACGGCCCCGTATAAAAGAGAGATGCTCACAGAAGAAACGGCGGCAAAGCTGTACGGAGAGCGCCTTCAGGGAAGCATCTCAAAGCTAGAGACGTTTTCCAACTGTCCTTTTAAGTTTTTCCTGACCTACGGCTTACAGATACGTGTGAGAGACGAGTTTGAACTGGGTAATGCCGATTTCGGAAATGTGGCTCACGACGCGCTCGAGCATTACGGGAAACTGCTGAGAGATGAAGGGCTGCAGTGGACCGATGTCGATGAGAGCCGCATGGATGCATTTGTGGAACGGGCTTCGAGGGAAACGCTTGAAACATACAAAGAAGGGATATTTACATCATCGGACAAAAACGCCTATATCGCGGAACGCGTGCGCGAACTGGTGGGCGTTACGGTCCGTGCGCTCACAAGACAGCTTGAGGGAAGCGATTTTGAGCCGCTTGCGTTTGAACAATCTTTTAAGGTGGAAGGAGAAAACTATTCTCTTTGCGGAAAGATAGACCGCATAGACATATGCACAACTGGATCCAAGTCGGTAAAAGTGATCGATTATAAATCCAGTGAGCATGAGCTGAATATCACCGATACCTATTACGGACTGTCACTTCAGCTTCCGGTATATCTGAGACCCGCCACCGAACTTGCAGGCGACAACGCGCGCCCTGCGGCGATGCTTTATGAGCAGATACAGAACCCTATCGTCGAGGACAGATCCCCCATGGACCTCGACAGCGAAGAGGCTGTTGAAGAAGCGAAAAAGGATATTTTCAAAGAGTTTAAGACCAAAGGCATCGTGAACTCCGATCTTGAGATCATAAAGCATCTGGACCACTCTTTTATCGACGACGAAGCCGCCATAAAAAAGAGCGTGACATCAGTAAAGATACCGGTGGCCACCATAGATCCGGCAAAGGGAAACGGGCTTTTCAGCGCATTCTCTCATGTGGCGACCGACAAGGAAATGAAGACGATCTGCGACCTCGCTTATTCAAAGATAAAGACCAGAAGCGAAGAGATCATGAAGGGCAATGTCGCGGTGACACCTGTGAGAAAAAAGGACGGGCTGGTGCCGTGCAGATACTGTGATTTTGCAGCTGTCTGCGGATTTGACGAAAAGAACGGCGACAGAAGCAAGAGCATCAGAGAATACAAAAACGATGAGATCTTTGAGAGACTGAAACGCGCGGAAACGGAGGAGAGCAATGGCTGAAGTGGAACTTTCAAAGGAACAGCAGGCGGTCGTCGACGCTCGTGACTGCTCTCTTCTGGTCGCTGCGGCTGCAGGCTCCGGCAAGACTTTTGTGCTTGTAAAGCGCATAATGGACAGGATACTGGACAAAATAGCTCCGCTTGACATAGACAGGCTGCTGATAGTAACCTTTACAAACGCCGCGGCAGCGGAAATGCGCGAACGCATCGGAAATGCGATCGAAAAAGCGATAGAGAAGGATCCGGAAAACATGCAGCTGAAGAAACAGGCGGCGCTGCTTTCATCCGCGCAGATCTCGACCATAGACAGCTTTTGTATGTCGGTGGTAAAGGAAAACTACCATGCGCTGGATATAGATCCGGGCTTTACGATAGAGGATGAGAGCGTTCTTGCGCTCCTCAGGGACGATGTGCTAACCGAACTCCTCGATGAGGAGTATACGAGAGCGACCCCTGAATTTATGCAGCTTATGGCAAGCTACACAGGACACAAGGATGACGAAGGTGTGAGGAGCATGATCTACAAGATCCGTCATTACGCCGACAGCGATCCGAGACCTGAAGACTGGCTGGACAGGGCAGAAGAGGCGCTTGACGAGGGCTTTGATGAAAATGGGGTCTTTGACGGAATACTCACCGAAAGCAAAGCTTTGATAAAGAGCCTTTTGTCCCGCGTGGAGGCTATGCGCGCCATAGCATTGTCGCCTCTGGGACCGGCTCCTTACGACTCGACATGTGACGCCGACAGGGATTATTTTAATTCTCTTCTTTGCGCGGACACCTATGAAAAACTGGGCGAAATGCTCCGCACGACCGCGTTTTCAAAGATGGCGACGATATCAAAAAAGGATATCGAAAGCGGGAAAATCCTTGAAGAAAAGAAAAAGGCGGCGGCTGATGTAAGAGACGAATACAAGAAAAAACTCGGCAGTCTGAAAGAGCGATATTATGCCGGAACGCCCGAACAGCTGCAAGGGCAGTATGATCTCACAAAAGGCGTAACGCGTGAACTGCTGAGACTGACACGTGAATTCATGAAGCGCTGCATGGCTGCGCAGGCTGAGCGTAATGCTTACGGTTTTTCCGATGTGGAGCATTTTGCGCATCAGATACTTTGCGAAAAGGATGAGGAAGGAAACATCGTTCCCACTGCTGTCGCAAAGGAAATGAAGGAACGCTTCGATGAAATAATGATCGACGAGTATCAGGATTCGAGCTTTATGCAGGAAGACATCCTGAAAGCCGTATCGGGAGAATATGGCGGTATCCCCAATCTCTTTATGGTGGGAGACGTAAAACAGAGCATATACGGCTTCAGAAAAGCACGCCCGGAGCTGTTTAACAGGAAATACAGCGAATTTACGGCCGAAGGTGAACACAGAAAGATCGACCTTTTCAAAAATTTCCGGAGCAGACAGGTGGTGCTCGATTCGGTAAATGTGCTGCTTTCGGCGCTTATGAAGCGTGACACGGCCGAGATAGAATATGACGAAAAGGCCGCCCTTCACTTTGGATCTGCCGAGTTTACCAAGGATGAGGAAAAGCATGCAACAGAGCTCATGCTGATAGACAAAGACCTTGTGGAACTGCAGGAAGACAGCGAGGGAGCGGAAGGGGCGAACAGCAGGGAGGAGATTTTTGATTCCTCCAAGGACGAAAAGCTGAGTTCCGCGCGGACGACGCCCATGGAGCGTGAAGCGCTTGCGGTGGGCCTTCGCATAAAAGAACTCGAAAAAGAAGGCTTTAAGCTTTCGGATATTGCGATACTTGTGCGTACCGCAAAGGGAGTGACCGAAGTTTTTACAAAGGTGCTCGCAAAGCTGGGCATTCCGACATGCGCGGAAACAGGCTCGGGCTTTTTTGCCGCCGTGGAGATCAAAAAAGTACTCTCGTATCTTAAGATCATTGACAATCCCTGCCAAGATGTGGCTTTTGCGGCTGTTCTGTATTCTCATTTTGTGAACATGGATGCGGAGGAGATCGCCGGGATCGTTGCAGACTGCGGAATGAAGAACGGAAAAAGGACAGGGCTCCTGTATGATGTCGCAAGGCTTGCCGCTGCACAGGGCAATAAAAAGCTCTCTGGATTTTTTACTGTCTACGATGAACTGTGCCGTGCAAGCGAACATCTTAACGTACACGATCTACTCGATCTTTTGTATGAGCGGACCGGGTACAAAGACCTGGTATCCGTGATGCCGCAGGGAGACAGAAGGCGCGGAAATCTTGAAAATCTCATACAGCTTGCGATGACTTTCGAAAACAGTTCATATGCAGGCGTGCATGACTTTCTGCGCTATATCGAGAGGCTTGAGGATTCTGAAAAGGATTTCGGTGAAGCTCCTGCAGAGAGCGGCGAGGGCCAGGTGAGGATCATGACGATCCACAAGAGCAAAGGTCTGGAGTTTCCCGTTGTTTTCTTAAGCTGTATGGGAAGGCAGTTTAATGATACGGACGCACGTGATAATCTACTCTGCGACCAAAAGCTCGGTGTTGGCATAAAGTGCATAAACTTAAAAAAACGGACCAAGGACGACGGGCTGAAGCTACGATTCCTGAAAAAAAAGAAACTGATGGAATCGAGGGCGGAGGATGTGCGGACGCTTTATGTTGCTCTCACACGTGCCAAAGAAAAACTCATCATGACCGGCACCGTTGACAAAATGCAGCAGAAGATAAGGACATGGGCGCAGAGGCCGCTTGATGACGGAGCGCTTTCTTATCTGGATATGTCATCTGCAAAGAATTACGTAGATTTTGTGGCACCAAAGATATTCAGCGGCATGGAAGAGGATGAGATATCGGAATTGTTCGAAGCCGGGACACGGACCCGCAGGATTTCGGGAATGTGCGGCACTGAGGAATATTCCTCGGGATTTGTGATATCGTGTCTGTGGTTTGCCGAGGAGGCTGCTCAAAAGTCACTTGAAGGAAACGGTGATGATATCCATGGCAGTGCGGGATCCGAAGAAGATAAGGAGACTTCTCTTCTTCAGGGATTCATGGATGAGATCGAAGCAAGGCGTTCTTTTGTCTATCCGTTCAAAGGCAAGGCGGATGCACCTGTAAAGGTCTCCGTGTCCGAGCTCAAGCTTATAGCGATCCATGACACCGAAGAGGAAAAAGCGGTAATGCTCGAAACCCCGACGGCGGCTGTGGACGATGAGCCTGAGAGCAATGAGGAAGCAAAGCCCGCGCCTGCAAAAGAACGAAAAGGCGCGCGTGGAGCGGAACGAGGCACGCTTTACCACGAAGTGCTCGAAAAACTGCAGTATATGGGAGATTATTCAAATGCCGCGGCCTGCATAGAATCCTTGGATGCCGAGATATCAAGGCTGATGGAAGAGGGCTTCCTTGAGAAAGACATTCTTGACACGGTTTCCGTCAAAAGACTTGTGAAATTCTGCATGAGCAGTGTGGGACAGCGTATGATCGCGGCGTTTAAGAACGGAAAGCTTTACCGTGAGCAGCAGTTCGTATATGGGCTCACAAATGAGGAATACCGCAGGTTTTCACATTCCGACGCCGATACCGATATGGTAATGCTGCAAGGTGTTATAGATGCATTTTTTGAAGAGAACGACGGCCTTGTCCTGGTGGACTACAAGACCGACAAGGTGGTAAGTGACGCGGCGAAGGAACTCACCGAGCGCTACAGCGTACAGCTTGAGCTCTATGCCAAAGCCCTCTCGGCTCTAAGAAAAAAGCCTGTTAAAGAGAAAGTGATCTATTCGGTCTCGAAGGATCTGGTGATAGCGGTGGAATAAAATGGACGAAAATATCGAACTTGCAGTGAAGCGCCTTAAGGATCTTGAAAAGCGCTCGTATAACAACAACACATTCGAATTCGGGGGTTTTTTGAGCCCCGCAGAGTTTGACGCTTTTCGTAAGGTATCACCGGCGGGTGAGGCTTTCGGAGGATATGCTCAGGCGGAGCGGCGCATGCTTCGTTTTGGCGACCCTGAGGAACTGGGCTATGACGTGCCTTTTCCGATAGACTGCATAAAGGTTTCTTCTGCTTCGGGAAAGTTTTCCGCACCGCTTTCGCACAGGGATTTTCTCGGAGCGCTCATGAGCCTTGGAGTGGAGCGGCGCGTTTTCGGGGATATCGTCGTAAGGAACGGCATTGCCTATATTTTCTGTGAGAACAGGATGAGTCCGTTTATCCTGGAAAACCTTGTTTCTGTCGGAAGAAACCAGGTGCACGTGGAGATCTCCGATTTTCCTGAGGAGGAATATGAGGCAGGAAGGCAGCAGATGGCCATACAGGTCTCATCTCCCAGGGCGGATGCCGTCATCGCGCATGTTTGTAAACTTTCACGTGGAAACGTAACGCCATATTTTACGGGTAAATTAGTACAGCTTAATGGCAGGATACTGGAACGCCCGGACAAGCTTCTCACCGAGGGAGACATCTTTTCGGTGCGCGGCTTTGGAAAATATGCCGTGGGTGAGAGTACCGGCGTTTCCAAGAAAGGTAAAACAAACATATTGATCTACAAATACGTTTGACGACGGAAAAATGAAAAGAAAAAACAGAAATATTCGAAGTGTAGTTATTGTGGTGCTTTCAGTCATACTGGCGTGCGGAATTCTGGCGGTCGGTGTAATGGTGCTCATAAGACCTTTCCTCGGAACCTCCGACAAGCGCCGTGCTGACAGGTATAAGGGCGAGATCGCGCAGTATACGAGCAGCACGGACAAAGACGGAGACGGGATCGACGACCAGACGGACATTTTAAACAGCGCTCTCGAATATGTTAAGACAAAGCCTAAGTACAAGAGCAGATACTATGCGGGAGGCTACCCCGACGATGGCTATGGTGTGTGCACCGATGTTGTGGCATATGGCTTTCTGGGCGCGGGATACGACCTTAAGGAACTGGTATCTGAGGACATTAATGCCCACAGAGAACGCTATGACATAGATGTCGTGGATCCTAATATCGATTACAGGCGTGTGAGAAACCTGAAGGTCTTTTTTGAAAACAATGCAGAGTCGCTCACGACCGATGTGCATGATATTGAGGCATGGCAGGGCGGAGACATCGTTGTGTTCAAGTCGCACATTGGTATTGTTTCGGACCGCAGAAACAAAAGAGGCGTGACTTATGTGATACACCACGGCGATCCGAGGCAGCTTTATTATGAACAGGATATCCTTGAAAAACGAGAAGAGGATATCGTGGGACATTTCAGGATGACCGGCACGGATAAATGAAAAAGATATCTGAGACAATAGAATACATTGAAACAAGAGAGACTCCACTTTCCGCGGAGGTGGTTTTTGTGCACGGAGACGGAAGACTTTTTGTGTTTGATGCAGGCTGCGGCGAAGAAGTGCTTTCCGAGACGCTTGACATGATAAAGGCGGCCGCATGCCCTGTGTCGGTGATATTGTCCCATTTTCACACAGATCACGTGGACAACGTGGCAAAGATCCCTTATGACAGGCTGTACGTATCCGGATACACCGCAAAGCAGTTGTCAAAAAAAGGATATATTTCAGAGGACGACACGCGTATCGTGATCGCTCCCGAAAAAGATCCCCTGCTCATCGGAAAGACGGCAGGGGATGAAGAGGTTGTAGTGCGTGCTCTGCCCTCAAGCCATTCAAAAGGCGGGCTGATGCTTGAAGCGGGGCGTTTTGCTTTCCTTGGAGACGGTGCATATCCTATGTACAAAAACGATGAGAGAGTGTACAACAACACCCGCCTCAGGGAAGAGATCGACGCGCTGAAACAGGTGAAAGCGGACACATGCTATTTAAGCCATGAGTTTGAAAAACCGAAGACACGTATCTGGATCGTGAACAGGATGCAGATCATCTATTCGCATCGTGACAAGGATTCCGCCTTTGTCCCTGAGGGAAAAGACAAGATCATATTGTAGGCGTCCGGTTTTCACGCGGATCAGATCTGCTCTATGTTTTCAAGCGTCACATTTCTGCAATACTTCATATTCACAGTGCCGAGAGAAGGATCCTCGGCCTTTTTTATCTTTATGTCTTTGAAGGTCACGTTGTTCAGTTCGTGGCCGGGCACATCAAAGCCCTGCAGGTCTATCGGGAAGCAGTTGTGCCATTCATTCTTTCCGCCATTGTTGTCAAAGAAACGTCCGAGGAGCGTGAGGCGCTCAAAGTGGCAGTTTTCCAAAACAGGAGGCGTTTCCGCTCCGATGCCGTCATCGTTGTAGCCCACGGAATGGACCTGGATGTGGGATGCTGCGCAATCGCGTACATCAATGTTCCGCACATATCCGCCGCGCTTTTTTGTGGCCTTTATCTCGATGCCGGACCAGGTTTCCGACACGTCGCAGTCCCAGATCTTTACGCCGTCGATACCGCCTGACATTTCCGATCCCATGCATATGCCGTGGCTTGACGGGGTGAAACAGTCAAAAACCCTGATATTTCTGGTGGGGCGGTTTATCACGTTGCCCTCGGGGTTTTTGCCGGATTTTATGGCGACGGAATCGTCCTCGGTGTGGAAGCGGCAGTTGAAGATGGTGCAGTCTTCGGAAGAATCGGGATCCCAGCCGTCGCCGTTCCAGATGCCTTCGGAATAAAACTCACAATCGTCCGTGACAACGTCGTATGAGTATATAAAATGCACGTTCCACGATGCTCCGTGCCCGAGCTTCAGGCCGTGGATCCACACGTTTTTGCAGTTGCTTAAGTTTATGAGGCGGCCTCGTGCCCGGCTTGCTATTGTTTCTGGTTTTTCATATTCCTTTATCTTGTCGCCGAGGCTTGCGATGTAGTCTTTGAGGCGTTCGGCCTCGCTTTTTGCGATATCTTTTGCAAGAACCGCACCGCCTCCGTAGATCTCTCCTTCACCGCGGAGCATGATGTTGAAGCAGTCCGGGCCTGAGGAATGGTCGAGATTGCCGCAGTTTATAAGGCTCTGATAGCATTCCATCTCATAGCCTTCGAAACGGCTTTTGATCTTCGGAAGATAATCTTTTCTGTCTGAAGTGCCCTGGAGTACGGCTCCTTTTTCAAAATAAACATCGGTATCGGAGTGGAGACGTAATGCACCCGAGAGATAGACGCCCGCAGGGAAGTATACCGTATCCTCAGCCGTACACGCGTCAAACACAGCCTGAAGCGCTGCGGTGTTTACGGTCTTGCCGTCGCCGACCGCATTAAAGGGTGCTTTTGTGACGTCGAGACGGTTTTTGCTTTTTAATGTGCGGCACCTGATCTCTTCTGAAACAGAAGAACCCTTCATGACCATTTTTACGGTGTATTCCGTGTCTTCGTTGAGACCCCGGACAGTGCAGTGGGTCTTTTTTGTTTCCGCAGTCATCCTGCCGTCCAGAAAGATTTCGAAAATGCTTTCCGGCGTGGCTTCATCCGGCTTGTCCCAGTAGACTGTTATCTCGTTTTCGGTGCTTTTGTATGCTATGTATCCCATTTAGTTTTCCCCTCTCTTTTTCCTGCCCGTTTTGATCTTTACAAGGAGGCATGCCACTCCGAAGGCAGCCCCTATTATGCATGCAAAAATGACGGCGCCGGGGGCAGGTCCCCAGTTCAGGAAACCATACCAGTCGTTTGTGTCCGGCCATTTGCCTTTGCCGTTTATCAGAATGTTTATGACATATGCCGTGCCGTATACAACGGTTGAAAGCGAAGCAAGCATGCAATGCTTGACCTTTAGTCCTTCGGCGTTGCCGACCGTGAGAAATTCCGCGATGCAGAGAAGAGGCACGATCAAATGAAACTCAAGGTTCGAGCCCTGGTAGAGATTCAGCCATCCGTAAAGCGGTCCGAAGAAGCAGGCTACAACGAGGAACGTGAGAGTCACTGCGGTCACTGCGGTAAGCTTTAACACGCGCAGGTATTTTTTCTTTACGAGATCGAAAATGACCTGGATAAGCGCGACGATCCCCGCAAAGACGTTGGAGAGCGTGGTGTAGTATTTCAGGTTTTTCCAGCCGCTTGTGGTGAGTCCCGTGGCGCTCGCTTTGTTGCGGAGCATCACAAAGATGCCGAGGATCACAAGCAGCGCCGTTGCTGTATTAAGTATGATGCGTAACGCGATCTTTCGTTCTTTCATAGGTGTTACCTCCGAATGCATTATATTTTGCCATAAACCGGCACATAAAGCAATTCTCGTTTTTCTTTTAACAGTATTTGTGACGATGCAAATGTTTTGTGCAAATTGCACAAAAACCACAACGTTTTTTGTGCATAATACCAATAGACCAAACAAAAATCAGGTGCTAATATGGAAACCAAGAAACGAAAAACGGTTTCCAAGTTTCCAAGCCCCGGAGCAAAGGGGCGGCAAAGCTTGAAGAAAGAGGGCAAAATGCGCAGACGTGAAGAGAAAACCGAAGGATCGCTTTCCGAAAGAATAATACTTGCGGCCATATCGGAGTTCAGCAGGAGTGGGCTCAAATTCACGATGGACGACGTGGCTCAGAACATGGGCATAAGCAAAAAAACGCTCTATACCTGTTTTGACAGTAAAGAGGATATGCTTATGGCCATTGTGGACTACTGTTTCCGTGATATCAAACGGAGCGAGCAGGAGATACTCTTAGATCCCGATATGGACATAGTGGACAAGATAAAGAGCATCATAGTGGTGCTTCCGGAACGATACAAAAACATAGGCCTTAGCGCCCTCTATTCTCTTAAGGACAAGGAACCGGGCGTATACAGGAGGCTTGAGGAGCACCTTAAGACCGACTGGGATGCGACCATCACTCTTCTTGAGAGCGGAATGGCGCAGGGGAGGATCAAAAAGATATCGATCCCGCTCCTTAAAGCCATGATAGAAAGCAGCATCGCCGGTTTTTTCTCCGGAAACGTGCTCGGCGAGGCAGGACTGACTTACGAAGAAGGACTTGAGCAACTTATTGACATCGTGATGGACGGGATAGTCACAGAACCTGGCGGAAAATAAGGAAGGAGAGCTTTGTATGGATGACAGATCTGCCTGCATATTCGGAAACGAGATGCCAAAGAAGGTCATAAAAAAGGCTGAAGCGTCAAAGCGGAAATTTGTAAAAAAATACGGTGACGACAGCAGCATTGATTATGGCCTTGAGATCGGCAAAAACCCGTATGTCGGGACAGCGCTCGGCATAATGAACGTGAAGGTCGGAAAAGAGTGCAGTGGCGGTGACTTTGACCGCGACAAGGGCATCATCGTCGGCAACATAAGGATGGGCTTCGGTCATTACAGGATATCCATGGCGATCGCATCGGCGGCGCATGCGCGAGGATACATTCCTTACTGGATGGACCTGAATTCCTATCCGGAGACCACCTGCACAAAGGTGATCGGAGCCCAGAACGACCTGTATTCCATGGGATCGAGGCTCTCTCAGAAGTCAAAGCTGTTCAACTCACTCTTCTGGGAACCCATGAACTATGAGGGCTTCAGACAGCTTTCCTACAATGCTTCAGACCAGAAAAACGCCGAGCTGATGGCGCCTGTGTTTAAAAACGTGCCCCGTGACATCCCCGTTGTGGCGACTCATGTGTGGCCGGCGCAGGCCGCGCTCCACGCGGGAATGAAAAACGTGCTGAACGCCGTGCCGGACAACTGGCCGATGGCACTGCACTATGCCGAAGGAGCGCTGCATACAGTGCAGACCTGGTACGCATATCAGGGATACCGCATCGGAAACGGGTTCCTCAAAGAAAAAATTGTAAAACCCATGCCCAAGGATTCCCTGATGTATGTCGGTCATTACATCGATCATGAGCTGGTGTCAAACATAGAAAAAGACTGCGAAGCGAGGACCGCCCGTGTGAAAAACGGGGAACCGATGAGGTTTCTCCTTACGATCGGCGGAGCCGGCGCGCAGAAGGAGATATTTGCGGAGATCATAAAGTATCTCCTGCCTTATGTGAAGGAGAACAAAGCCGCGATATATGTGAACGTCGGCGATTACAGAAATGTGTGGGATTCGCTGAACGAAGAGATCCCCGAGATGAAAAAGATCTCAGTGGCGCATTTTGGAGACGGCATTAAGGAAAGAAGCCTTGAAGACAGGATACCTGAGATCCTCTCCGGAAAGTTTGACGGCGAGCCGCTTGACAAAGGGATCCACGGCTTCTGGCACCAAAACATATTTGAAGCGGTCTATTGCACGAACATACTGATGAGGATCAGCGATGTCCTTGTCACAAAGCCTTCGGAGCTTGCGTTCTATCCTGTCCCGAAACTCTTTATTAAACGCGTGGGCGGGCATGAACAGTGGGGCGCAGTGCACTCGGCGGAGATCGGAGACGGAACGCTTGAATGCAGGGATGTACCACATACTCTGCAGATGCTGGACATGTTCCTGAAAGACAGGACATACCTTCCGATGATGTGCGAAAACATAATACATAACAAAGCCTGCGGGATATATGACGGCGTGTACCGCGTTGTCGAAGAGGCAATGAAGCTTAAGGACAGATGAACACTTCGTCATCTGCATTGAACAGACAAAAGGAGAAAATTATGAACAAGACTGCTGCGGACAAAAAGAACCTGATCTTTTATCCTCTTGGCACGGTGGGGCGTGACATGGTCTATGCGCTCATTTCCAGCTATCTGCTGACTTTTGTGCTTTTTACGAGAAGCCTCACAAAAGCACAGCTTGGCGCGATCACCGCGATCATGGTGTTTGCGCGTGTGTTTGACGCGCTCAACGATCCCATCATGGGAAACATCATCGAGAGCACAAGGACAAAATGGGGCAAATTCAAGCCCTGGCTCATTGCCGGCTGCATCACCACAGGTGGCGTCATCATCACGCTCTTCAATTCCAAACTGAACGGCTGGCCGTTCATCTGGCTCTTTGGCGCAATGTACCTGCTTTTCAGTATCACCTATACGATGAGTGACATTTCATACTGGGGCATGGTCCCTGCGCTTTCGTCAAATGCCGACATGAGAAATCAGCTCACGAGCCGCGCGACTCTTTTTGCAGGCATTGGCTCGACCGCTGTCTCCGTATTTCTTCCCCTTCTTACCGCAGGCACTTACTGCATAGGAGGCGATGCGCGCACAGCATATGGCGTTATTGCGATAGGTATCGCGGTCCTCACTCCTCTCTTTGCGCTCTTTACGTTCTTTGGAGTCAAGGAGACAAGGGATCTGAACAAACAGCCGAAAACAAAGGTATCGCTTAAAAAGATCGTTTCCACGATAGGCGGAAACGACCAGCTTCTCTGGATCACCATCATCTTCCTTATCCAGCAGATCGGTAACAGCATTGTTTTCGGAGGCCTCGGAAGCACATATATCTATTTCAGCTATGGCTATGAGGGCGGAAAATATTCCACCTTTACCATTGTAGGAATGATGGCAACGGCGGTGCTCATGGTATTTTATCCCGTGATCTCCCGTCATATCAAGAGAAAGAAGCTCATGGGCATAATGATGATAATCTCATCCGTGGGCTATGGCATGATGTTTGGCTCGGGACTCGTGATGAAGGGTGACATTTCCTTCTGGATACTTGTCATCGGCTACATGCTCGGAAACTTCGGAAGCTACAGCTATTACCTCATCATGATGATCTCCATCATGAACACCGTGGAATACAACGAACTCAAAAAAGGCACCAGAGACGAGGGCATCATCACATCCATCCGTCCTTTCATCACCAAGATGGCTTCGGCAGTTGTAGTCATAGTGACTGCAGGTGTTTACGCGATGCTCGGGGTGACAGACTATACCAACCAGATCTCGGACCTTGAAAATGCCGCAAATGCAGGCACCATCACCGATGCCGAAAAGATCTCACAGATCGCGGATGTTTTAAAGAATGTCACAAGTGGCGAGACAAACGGACTTCTTGTCTGGATCACGATAGTGCCGTTCATCTTCATGCTTGCGTCGTACTTCCTGTACAAGAAGAAATATACGCTTGACGAGGATGTTTACGAGGACATCTGCAGACAGCTCGAGGCAAAAAAGTGATAAGACGCTGACGGGCTTCTTTTGCCCGGACCGGAGGAAGATATGATAGTTGTTTCCCAGAATACTTTTGAACTGAAAACGGAAAATACGTCGTACATCTTTACAACGGGAGAAAACAATGAGCTGCTCCATCTTTACTATGGGGCAGCTCTGTCTCTTGAAAGCGACGGAAGACAGGCTCTTTTGCAGAAATGGTCAAATCAGAACGGATGCAGCATCGTGCATGATGAGGCTGGAAACAAGAGATGTCCGGATGATGAAAAATATGAGATTTCGGCACCGGGAACCGGGGATGTGAAGACGCCGATGGCAGCGCTGAGATACACAGACGGAGGCACTACCGGGGATTTCCGCTTTGAGAGCTATGAGATAAAGGACATAGCGGAAGTGGCAAAAGCCCACGAAGAAAGCGGGCTTCCGCATACTCACACGAAAACAAGGGGTGAGAAAAACGCGCTTGTAGTGACGCTCAAAGAAAAGAAGACAGGCGTTGTGATGAAGCTCGTTTACTGTGTTTATGAGGATTGCGACTGCATAACGCGCTCCTGTGAGGTGTGCGGGAACGGTGCGCCTGTGACGGTGGAAGCTTTGTACAGCCTGCAGCTCGATCTGGATGCGGACGCAGTGAAAGTCAGCTCTTTCCACGGCGACTGGGGAAGAGAGATGGACAAGTGTGATGTAATGCTGTCCGGAGGCTCGTTTGTTTCGGGATCCCGCACAGGAAACTCTTCAAACCACGCGAATCCGTTTGTTATGTACGGGGAGCCCTGTGTATGCGAGACTTCGGGAGAGTGTTATGCCACAAATCTCATCTATTCCGGGGATCACAGGGAATCGGTGGAATTTGGCGGACATGGGAAAGCACGCATTCTTACGGGCATAAATCCTGATTTCCTTGGGTTTACTCTTTCCGAAAACGAGATATTTACCGCTCCGGAAGCCGTGATGACATATTCTTCTTCCGGATACCGCGGGATATCAAAGAACATGCACGCTTTTGTACGTTCCCATGTTGTGCGCGGGAACTGGCAGTACAAGGAAAGACCTGTACTTCTGAATTCATGGGAAGCAGCGTATTTTAAGATAACAGAGCACAAACTCCTGAAGCTCGCGCGGGCCGCAAAAGATGTGGGGATCGAGCTTTTTGTGGTGGACGACGGGTGGTTCGGAAAGAGGAATGATGACACTTCCTCGCTCGGCGACTGGTATGACAACAAAGAAAAACTCCCTGACGGGATCGGAGCGCTCTCAAAGAAGATAAAGGACATGGGTCTCATGTTTGGCATCTGGGTGGAGCCCGAGATGGTGAACGAAGAGTCCGATCTGTTCAGAGCACATCCCGACTGGGCAGTGAGAGACGCGGCTCGCACACAGGCGCTCGGAAGAAATCAGATGATACTTGACCTCTCAAAGACAGAAGTCCAGGAGTACATCATCGAAACGATGAGCGATGTGTTTGAGCGGAGTCACGCGGACTATGTGAAATGGGACATGAACCGGAATTTCTCCGACAGGTTTTCTGCGGGGAGAGACAGCGAAGGACAGCGGAGGCTCCCGCATTCTTACATACTTGGGCTTTACCGCGTGATGCGTGAACTCACGAAACGCTTCCCGGACATTTTGTTTGAGGGTTGCGCTTCGGGCGGAAACCGTTTTGACCTTGGAATACTGTCGTTTTTCTCGCAGATATGGGCAAGCGACGACACGGATGCTGCGGAACGCTGCAGGATCCAGGCGGGGTATTCCTACGGATATCCGCAGAGCACCTGGTCGGCACATGTTTCTGCTAGTCCCAATCACCAGACGCTGAGAAGTACGCCTCTTGAGACCCGTTTTGCGGTGGCTTCCATGGGTGTTTTCGGATATGAACTGAATCTCTGCGATCTTTCCGCGGATGAGCTGAAGGAGATAGAGACAGAAGTCGAGATCTATAAGGGGATACGCCGCACTATGCAGTTTGGGGATTTTTACAGGCTAGGCGGAAGTGTCTGCGCGGATTCGTTTGAAGGCTACACCGCCGGCTTTCTCGGGAGTAGGCTGGAAAACGCGCTTTTACGCGCATGTGTTGTTTCTCCGGATAAAAAAGATGCGGTGGGAATCCTTGTGAACGGAACAGTGAGAGCAAATTATTCCCATACAGGCTTCAGATTTGCGGGGCTTGACGACAAGGCTCTGTACCATATGGTGAACCGCCCGAGAAAGTTTGACGTGCGTGTGATGGGAGACCTTGTGAACACCATGGCTCCCATCCATATCAAACAGGATTCCGCGCTTCACAGAATGGTCGCGCGGTTTGTGAAACTTGACGGAGAGACTGAAGACTACAGAGTGAGCGGTTCGCTCCTGAACAATGCAGGTGTCTCGCTCGCGCAGACCTTTGCCGGAGTCGGTTACGGGGAGAACACAAGGATATACAAGGATTTTGAGGCAAGGATGTATTTCGCGACAGAAGAGCGGGATACCGCCGGCTGAAACTGAAAACAGCAGATCGAAAGAGTCGGTTCTTATGAATTGACTCTTTTTTTCTTGCGACAGATTCAATTCCGCAACAAATTGCATAGATTTTTTGGGGCCGGAAATAGGATCAAAAACCGTTCCACATCGCATTTTTACTGGCTAATTATCAGAATTATGACTTAAAAGATAGTGAATTTACTTAAACGATTAACATTGTTATAGTTGCTGCCACGGAACGTTTCAACAAGGTAAAGTGGCTATGTGAAACCGATTGTGCCACATATATTTTTGTGCAAATTGCACAAAAAATCGATTGCATTTTTGTATATGTAATCGATTGCACAATTTTCATTTTGGGTTTATGATAAGTTTAGAATTAAAAGACAGTTTCTGAAAACTTATATGAACAGGGAGAATTTATGAAATATACAAGGGGAAAAAGGAGAACGGCTGCGCTTGCAGTTGCGATACTCACAGTATCTCTCCTCACTTCGGGGTGCGCATCCGGGGATACCGGAAAAAACATCTCCGAGAGTACACCGACTAACATAGCAACACCGACCGCAAGCCTTCCGACTTCGGCGCCGACACCTGAAGCAACGCCTGAAGTCACAAAGGCGGCAGTGATCCCGGAATGGAGCGCGGAAGAGCTTATGCTTGCGGATTTCATGCTCTATCGCGTGGATTGCGCGTCCCAGGAACGTGAAAGTTTTCCCGAAGGCATCGTAGCAGGACTTTGTCAGACCGTTTCCGATATGCCGTATGGCGAAGACCCGGGAACACATCTCACCTGGGGCTACAGACCGGAAAGATCCGTGATCTCCGCGCCCGATTCTCTCGGAGAAGGGCTCACCGCATATAAATGGGTCATTGACAGAGAAAGCGAGGATATCGCCAAGGCGGAGATACGGTACGATTTTACGGTGCCTGTGGGAACATACACTGTAACGCTCGGCTTTTACAATCCGTTCGGAGTGAGAAAGATCGACGTTGACTGTGAAGACACACACTGCGTTTCGGGTGAAAAGATCCTGCGCTATCTGGAAAATGAAAAAACCTTTGACGTCGAGGTCACTGACGGTGAGCTGAACTTAAGAGTGTACAACGCGGACGCCATGAATTTCATGGATACACCGATCTTAAGCTATATAAACATAGCCATTGAGCCGGAATACACAAGAGACCTTCTTGAAGCCGCGGTCAGCGCGATGACGGTGGAAAACGCCGGGGAGATATATACCACTGCTTCCGCAGAGGCATATCTTGACAGTCTGGAAAAGGCAAAGTCGTTCTTAAACGGCGACAACTCCGGTGAAAACGCCATCAAACTCAGATTCAATAATCTTAGGGAGAGTTTTAAAATGCTTACAGAGAAGAACAAATATTCATCATTCCGTCCGGGCGCCGTCTGGACAGATACGGAGAATACGCCCATACAGGCTCACGGCGGCCAGGTACAGCAGCTTGAGATACCCGATCCCGAAACGGGAAAGACCGTTACCAAGTGGGTCTGGGTAGGTGAAGACAAGACACACGGCTATCGCGGAGGCGTATGCGCATATACCTCGGATGACCTTTACAACTGGCAGTTTGAAGGCATCATCATGAGAAACGTACCTTCGAGGCACTCCCTTGAAGCTGAGGTGTATTTTAAAGAACTCTACAAAGATTACACTTCCGAACAGCTTGACAGCGTAGCGCTTGCACTTGACGCCGAGCGCGCAGTCATCGAGCGTCCGAAGCTCATCTACAACGAAAAGAACAAGCAGTACGTCCTCTGGTTCCATGCGGACGGCCCCACGGCCACCAGCGACAGTAACTATGCGGCGGCCTGCGCGGGAGTTGCCGTGAGCGACACACCTTTCGGACCTTACCGTTTTGTAGGAAGATACAGACTGAACACCTGCCCGCCCGATCAGGAGGACAAGCACCCCCAGAGCAAGGGAATGGCGCGTGACATGAACCTGTTCAAGGATACCGACGGCACAGCATATATCATCTATTCCAGCGAGGAAAACCTTACGCTGTATATTTCAAAGCTGAACGATGATTATACCTATCTTGCGACTCCTCCGGAAACGGCAGTATACGGGAAAGATTTCATAAGGCTTTTCCCCGGCGCGCAGAGAGAAGCGCCCGCCCTTTTCCTCAAGGACGGAAAATATTATCTCATGACTTCCGGCTGCACCGGATGGGCGCCCAACCAGGCAAGATATTATGTTTCCGATTCCGTGATGGGCGAATGGGTATCAAAGGGTGATCCCTGTGTGGGCGATGACAACCGCACCACCTTCGAGTCCCAGAGCACATGCATTTTCCGCGATGTGAACAGCGGCACATGGATCTATATGGGAGACAGATGGTTCGCGGACACGCTGAACGACTCCAGATATGTATGGCTCCCCATCGTTTTCAAGGAAAACGGAGACATGGAGATATCTTTCGTAAACGAATGGACATTACAGTAACTCACATCACGACAGCAGTGTAAAGTGGAGTGCGAAACTAAAGATGACAAATCCTTTTAAAAGTCCTTTTATAAATAAAGCCTTAGCGCTGACTCTGGCGGCAGTCCTTGTATTGCCTCTCGCATCTGCGGATGCGTCCCCCCGCGGCAATGACGACAGCCGCCCGGATATCAGCGCAATGGTGCACAATGCCGACAGTTACAGCGTTTATATGGCTGAGCACAGCGGCGCGGCAGAGCCCGATGTGGAGATAAAACTCTCCGGCGACGGATTCATCAAAGCTTCCGAGGATTTTGAGGTCCTCGATTCTTATGAAGGCAGGAGCGGAAAAAGCCTTTTCACAAAAGAAGAAGGCTCCGTCACATACAGTTTTGACGTTCCCGAGACCGGTCTCTACAGCATCCGCCTCACATATTATCCCGTAAAGGGAAAGAACAACACGATAGAGCGTAAGGTCTACATAAACGACGAGATCCCGTTTGACGGTTCGCAGTACATTGAATTTTCGAGGATATGGACAAACGCGGAGCAGATCTTACGAGACTCGAGAGACAATGACATCCGTCCGAGCCAGAAAGAAGCTCCCGAATGGATCACATCTTTCATGAAAGACAGCAACGGATATGTGACCGGGGCGTACAAGTATTACCTTGAAAAGGGTCCGAACACCGTAACGCTCGTATCCGTAAAAGAGCCGATGGTGATAGGAGAGATAGCTCTCACAAAGGAGACAATGCTCCCGACCTATGCGGAATATGACGCGGCAAACCGCGCAGACGGCTTTTCGGAGATACAGAACGCAGAGATAAAGATACAGGGCGAGGAAGCGATCTTAAAATCCGACTCCACACTCTACCCCATACCCGACAGAACGTCACCGCTCACAGAGCCTTACAATGCCTCAAAGACACGTCTCAACGTGATCGGAGGAACAAACTGGAAGCTTGTGGGACAGTGGATAACCTGGGAATTTGACGCTCCCGAGGATGGTCTGTACAGGATAATGGTAAAGTACAGACAGAACAAAAACACCGGCGTTACCGTCTGCCGCTCGCTGGAGATAGACGGCGCGACGCCGTTCAGAGAAGCGGAAGAGTTCTACTTCTACTACGAGAACGCATGGCAGATGTCAGTGCTCGGAAACGGCAGCAATCCATATTATTTCAGACTTTCCAAAGGAAAACACCGCCTGACCTTTCGTGTCGGACTTGGTCAGGATCTTGCGGACATATTGCTTGTGGCAAGTGACAGCGTTGAAGAACTGAACGCGGCATATCGCGAGCTTCTCATGATCATCGGCAGCACGCCCGATACGATGCGTGATTACCAGCTTGAAGTAAAGTGCCCTGATACTCTTAAGCGTCTTGCGCGCCAGTACGATGCGGTGAGTAAGCTTAAAGAAATGGTCGGCATATATTCCAAAGGCCGCAAGGGAAGCGAGACACAGGCGATAGACAACCTTATAAACCAGCTTGACCGCATGACGAAAAAGCCCGAGAACATCGCCAAACAGTGGACAGCCTTTAAGGACAACATAGTTTCCCTGAGTTCCTGGATACTCACGATGAGCGAGCAGCCTCTTGAGATAGACTATATGCTGGTCTGCGGAAAGTCCACCAAAAAGCCGAAAGCAGACCCCGGATTCTTCCAGAGCTTTTTCCACGAGATAAGGCAGTTTGCAGCAAGCTTTGTGGAGGATTACGACAGCATCGGAGAGATCTATGATGACAAGACTGAAGTGCTCGACGTGTGGATCCTCGCAGACGGAAGCAACATAACGAGCATGACCGGCGGCGGACGCGATCAGGCGACCGTTATAAAGACTCTTGTGGACAACTACTTTGTTCCTCAGAAGGGGATACCCGTAAATATCAAGCTTGTAAACAAAGATGTCCTGCTCTCCGCAACGCTTGCCGGAAAAGGACCTGACGTCGCATTGAACGTTGCGGGCATAGAACCCATGAACTACGCATTGAGGAACGCGGTCGTAGATCTCACTCAATTTGATGATTTTGAGGATGTAAAGAAGCATTTTTACAGCGAGGCGTTTGACCAGTTCACTCTTGAAGGCGGTGTTTACGCGCTTCCGCAGACGATGTCCTTCCATGTGATGTTTTACAGAGCGGATATCTTGAGCGAGCTGGGACTTGAAGTTCCCACCACATGGGACGAGTTTTACAGGTGCCTCTCGGTGATCCAGAAGAACAACATGAACATCGGTATCTTCCCCGACTGGACAACATTTGCGATGTTCCTGTACCAGCACGGAGGACAGTACTACACCGAAGATTCAAAGCACAGCGCGCTCGACACCGAAAATGCGGTGGCTGCGTTCAAGCAGTGGAGCGGAAATTATGTAAATTACGGAATGCCCGTATCGTACGATATGGCAAACCGTTTCCGTACAGGCGAGATGCCTCTTGCGATAGGAGACTACACTCAGTACAACTACCTTTCGGTATTTGCTCCCGAGATCAAGGGAGACTGGGGATTCACGCTCGTACCCGGATTTGAAAATGAGGACGGCACACTTGACCGCTCGGTTTCCGCATGGGAGACGGCATGCGTCATAATGGCCACCAGCGACCACAAGAAAGAGGGCTGGGAATTCCTAAAATGGTGGATGGGCGACGACACACAGACAGAGTACGGCAACGAGATAGAAAACGTGCTCGGCGTGGCGGGACGAGTTGCGACAGCCAACATGAAAGCACTTGAGAATCTGCCGTGGGCCACAGCCGACTACAGAGAGCTCGTAAAGCAGCTTTCATGGGTAAAGGCACTTCCTCAGGTGCCCGGCGGATATTTCACCGAACGCCATATAAAGAACGCATTCTACACTGTTTACAACAACAACGAAGACCCGCGTGAAACACTTTCTGACTACGTAAAGCAGATCAATTACGAGATAACGAGAAAACGTCTCGAATTTGGCCTGCCTGTCGATTAGGAGCTTACGTAATGGAAAAGGACGTTAAAAAAGAAAAAAGCTCGTGGTCCATTTACCCGCGCTACATGTTAAAGCAGGCAAAGCACGTCTTTAAGGACATGCGAAGACATAAGGTCTCATATCTGTTCATGCTGCCTTATTTACTGCTTTTTACCGTGTTCATCCTTGCGCCGGTCATCGTATCCATCGGACTCAGCTTCACCTACTTCAACATCCTTGAAAAGCCGAGATTTGTGGGATGGCAGAACTACGTGGATCTGTTCTTTGCGGACGAGGTGTTCCTCACCGCGGTAAAGAACACATTCCTCTTTGCGGTGGTAACAGGCCCCATCGGCTATTTCATGGCGCTTTTCATTGCGTGGATGATAAACGACATCAGGAACAAAAAGGTGCGCGCTTTTATGACACTTTTGTTCTATGCGCCGACTATCTCCGGACAGGCTTACATCGTGTGGAAATACATCTTTTCCAGCGATACCTACGGCTTTGCAAATGCATGGCTCATGAAGCTCGGGATCACTTATTCCGCACATCTGTGGTTTGAAGACCAGAAATACATAGTTCCGATCCTCATAATAGTAGTGCTCTGGATGAGCATGGGCACCGGCTTCCTTTCATTCATTGCCGGTCTCCAGAACGTGGATCAGTCGCTCTACGAAGCAGGATATATGGACGGAATAAAAAACCGTTTCCAGGAACTCTGGTACATAACACTTCCTTCGATGAAGCCTCAGCTTATGTTTGGTGCCGTAATGACCATCACTTCGTCATTTGCGATACATGAGCAGCTTGCCGCGCTGGCAGGCTTCCCCAGCGTAAACTACGCCGCGCATACCGTTGTGTCACATCTTGTGGACTACGGCAGCATCCGTTTTGAAATGGGATATGCATCGGCGATAGCAACGCTTTTGTTCATCGTCATGATCGTATGCAATAAGGGGATCCAGGCATTGCTCAGAAAGGTAGGGCAGTGATCATGGCATTCAGGCACAAAAAGAGAGCAAAACAGACTCACTCCATGGCGGGAAATGCAGTCTGCATAGCGATACTCATAATCATGGGCTCTTTCATGGGACTTCCGCTCGTACTAGCGGTTTGCAATTCCCTGAAGCCCCTTGAAGAACTTTTTATCTTCCCGCCCAGATTTTTCGTAAGGAACCCAACCGGAAAGAACTTCCACGACATTTTCGTTCTGATGAGCGAATCGTGGGTGCCTTTCAGCAGATATATCTTCAACACGGTGTTCATCACGCTTTTCGGAACCGCAGGACACCTGTTTGTGGCAAGCCTCTGCGCATATCCTCTGGCAAAGCACAAGTTCCCCGGAAGGAACCTGATATTCTGGCTGATCGTGACCGCCCTCATGTTTTCGGGGCATGTCACAGCGATCCCGAACTATCTGGTAATGGCAAAGCTCAACTGGCTTGACAACTACCTTTCGCTCATTGTACCCGCCATCGTTAAGCCTATGGGACTCTTCCTCATGAAGCAGTTCATGGAGCAGGTGCCGGATTCACTGATCGAAGCCGCAAAGATAGACGGATCGGGCGAGTTCAGGATATTCTCCACGATCGTGATGCCGTCGGTAAAACCCGCATGGCTCACGCTCATAATATTCTGCTTCCAGGATCTGTGGAACCTGCAGGGTTCAAACTATATCTACAGTGAGAACTTAAAGACACTGCCTTACGCACTCTCCCAGATATCCGCAGCGGGTATCTCAAGAGCCGGAGCTACGGCAGCGGTCGCAGTCATCATGATGATCATACCTATCACGATCTTTATACTGTGCCAGAGCAACATCATCGAAACGATGGTATCCTCGGGCATCAAGGAATAGGGGGTGCGCATGAGAAAAAGTCTGTTTTTCGCAGCTGTCGCATCGGCGTCACTCCTGCTGATACAGCCTGTCGCAGCGCATGCGGAAGTGCCGTATGAGACCTACAGCTACAACTATTACCAGGAAACGGTGGCTCAGCCTCACGTTTACCTGTATGACGAGACTTACACCTTTGACGGGTTTGAGACTCCCGTGAAGAACCCGCAGGACATGTTTGTAAAGGATGATGTCTTTTATATCGCGGACACGGGTAATTCCAGGATAGTAAAGACAAACAGCGAAGGTGAGCTCCTTTTGGAAATAAAGAGCGCATCGTCCGAAGAGGATCTGCTTTCAAAACCGCAGGGCGTCTTTGTTACCGATGAAGACCACATCTATGTGGCGGACAGCGGAAACGGCCGTCTTGTCGAATATGATGAAAACGGCGGATATATAAGGCAGATAGGACGTCCCGTAACGGATCTCATTGAGAAAGATGTGGCTTACACGCCGCAAAAGGTCGTTGTGGACAAAGACGGCAGGATCTATGTCACCGCTTACGGTATCAACATGGGCCTTCTTGAGTTCAACATCGAGGGTGATTTCCAGAGCTTCATGGGCGCCGTACAGGTTTCGGTATCACCGTTTGAGTACATCTGGAAGCACTATTTTTCCACAAAGGAACAGCAGGCCAGAATGGCGACCATCGTTCCCACGGAGTACAGCAACATCTTTGTGGACAAGGACAACTTCATCTACGCGACCATCAACAACCTGACAAACGCGGATTATGTGAACGGTGCGGATGCCATAAGAAGGCTGAACCCCACCGGAAAAGACATTCTCCGCCGCCTCGGTCACTATTCGATAATCGGAGATCTCTACAAGTCCGAGGATAACAAGTGGTCATCGTTCATAGACGTTGCGGCGACCGATTACGGCTGCTATTTCATCCTGGACAACGCAAACGGCAAGGTCTTTGGCTATGATTACGACGGAAACTCACTTTTCGTTTTCGGAAGGAACGGAAACCGCGAAGGGAACGTGATGAACGCTGTCGCGATAGGCACAAACTCCGACGCTTCGACGATCTACATTTTGGATTATCAGTTAAACAGCATACTTACATTTTCCATCACCGATTACGGAAGGCACCTGCTCGACGCGCTGAGACTGAACGACACCGGAGATACGGAAGGGTCGATCGCCGAATGGCGTGAGGTGCTGAGGCTCAACAGCAACAACGAATTTGCCTATACGGGTCTCGGAAAGAGCTTCCTTGCAAACGGCGAGTACAAGAAGGCGATGGAATACTTCAAGAACGGAAATAACAAGAAATATTACTCAAAGGCACTGTACTACCACCGTAAAGAACTCATGGAAAAGAACTTCGGGAAGATCATGGCCGTGCTTGCCGCGATCGTGCTGATCCCTGTGGTCGTAGTGACGTTCAAAAAGATAAAGAGATGGGCGGGTGAAGTGAAATGCGCTATGTCAAAGAATTAAAATACGGCTTTCATATCCTGTTCCATCCGTTTGACGGATTTTGGCAGCTGAAGCGTGAGCACAAGGGCTCCCTTGCGGCTGCGCTCACCTTTGTCGGCATAGTGATCATGCTCACCACCTTCGAAAAGCAGACGACGGGATTTCTCTTTAACGCCGTACGTTTAAAAGACGTGAACGTGGTGGTGGATATTCTTACGGTTACCATGATCTATGTGCTCTGGTGCGTAGCAAACTGGTGCCTCACATCGCTCATGGACGGCGAGGGAAACATGAAGGACATCTTCATCGCGATGGGTTATGCACTGCTCCCGATGATCCTTATAAGGCTTCCCATGATCGCTCTGTCTCTCGGAATAACCGCCGAGGAAGGGACATTCTACTATGTCCTCAACTCTGTGAGCTACATCTGGACCGGCATACTGGTCTTTTTCGGAACAATGGTCACACACCAGTATTCCTTCAAGAAAACAGTGCTGACCTGTATCTGCACCGTGGTGGGAATGGGGATCATAATGTTCATAGGACTCCTGTTCTTTTCGGTAATACAGCAGATGATCACGTTTTTTACAACGATCTACAAGGAGATCAGGTTTTAGGAAAGGGGTAAAACATGAAAAAAGGGCATATCATCACGGCCTGTCTTTTGATCATAGCGCTGCTCTTTTCCCTGGTTCCCGCTGTTCCGGCGAGAGCCGATGAGGTTCCTTCCGGTATTCCAGGGAAGATGAAACAGGTGGCGGAAAACGACAGCCTGATCCTTTACCTTGATGAAGAAGAGACAAGCATTGCAGTCTATGTGAAAGAAAACGGGGATGTATGGTTCAGCAATCCCGTTGACGCGGATTCAGACACTTCCGCATCGGATTATCAGAAAAACCAGCTGAAAGCCCAGCTCTTTGTGCGTTATTTCAATGAAAACGTGCAGGAAGCAACTATGGACAACTACAGCCAGTGCATAAAGGACGGACAGTTTGAGATCGAGCCGCTTTCCGACGGCGTAAAGATCACTTACACCATCGGAGAGGGCATATCAAAGCTTCTCCTTCCGCAGGTCATCAGCGTGGAGCGTATGGAACAGTTTGCTTCAAAGCTGGAATCCTCGCAGTCGAAAAAGCTTTTGAGAAACTATACGAAATATGAGCTCGCAACAGTGAAGGAATCCGACAAAAAGGACCTTCTCGAAAACTATCCGGGGCTTGAAAACCACAGCATTTACGTGCTGAAGAGCAGCGTAAAGGATTACATCAAAGAGGAGCTTTCGGGCTATATCCAGGAAGCGGGCTACACCTGGGAAGATTACGATTTTGATCTTACCGACAACGGTTACCAGACAGCCGACACAAAGCCGTGGTTCGTCATTCCGCTCACCTACCGCCTTGAGGGAAGAAACCTCATAGCCGAGGTGGATCCGGAAGAGATCACCTATAACGAAGAAGGCTATTATCCTGTCGAAGTGGAGATGCTTCCCTATTTCGGAGCCGCAAAGAAAGGCGAGGAAGGATACATATTCGTTCCCGACGGAAGCGGCGCGCTGATCTACAACGATACAAAGAGCAACATAGCATATAACGCAAGGGTGTACGGACAGGATGTCACGATGAACGTTCTGTCGACCGTAAAGTCACAGATAGACCAGTCCGTTACCATAAAGCTTCCGGTGTTCGGAATGAAAAAAGGTGATACGGCATGGTATGCGGTCATCGAAGACGGTGATGCATATGCCGACATAACCGCATCCACATCGGGACGTGTAAACAATTACAACAACGTCTATGCCGGTTTTCAGTTCCTTGAATACGGTGTGAGCACGCTAGGCAGCATGGTGGGCTCAAACAGTTTCCAGATGTATTCCTTAAGGGAATTTGACGGCACCTATAAGCTGCGATTCGGATTCCTTTCGGGTGAAAATGCAGATTATTCGGGAATGGCATGCGCTTACAGGGATTACCTTACCGGAAAGGGTGTCCTTAAGACAAGACTTACGGAAGGCTCTGCGCCGTTTTATGTGGAATACATAGGCGCGATCGACAAGAGCGCCACATTCCTCGGCATCAAATACCGCGCAGTGACGCCGGTAACCACATATGCCCAGGCAGAAAAGATCACGGACGCGCTGCTCACTGCGGGCGTGAATGACATAAATGTCATATGGTCCGGATGGGCAAATCACGGACTGCACGGGACTGCGCATACTGAGATCAAAAATGTGGGAAAACTGTCAAACGGAGGAGTTTCGCAGAAAAAATTCCTTTCGGACATGGCAGGAAAAGGGATAGACACATATTTCACGGCGGAATACCAGCATGTCTACAGAGATCTTCCGGCAGACGGCTATACGGTACTCGGGTCCGCTCCCAAGTATTTTGACCGCTCCGCGGTTAAAGAAGCGACATATTACCTTTCAAACAACATGGTCGACTCAAACGACAAGATCGCGCTCATAAAGCCCACACTTGCAGTAAAAGTCACGAATGCGCTCAAAAAAGCATTTGCGAAGCAGACGGGCGTAGGTTTTAACATCGGAACGATCAGCAGCAATCTCTACACTGACCAGCAGACCGAAAACTATACCGATCGTCAGCGGGCGCTCCTTTTGAACACGGCCGCCGTAAAGGATCTTTACGACGCCTTCGGGGGAAAGATCATCGCTGACAACGCGAACGCATACATGTTCGGATATGCGGCAGATATCATAAACGTTCCGCTTGATTCAAACCGTTCAAGGATAATAAGCGAAGCGGTACCGTTTTATGAGATGGTGCTGCACGGCTATGTGGATTTTGCGGGCGACTGCCTCAATATGACCGATGACTACAACACAACGCTCTTAAAGAGCATAGAATCCGGGGCAGGACTCTATTTCAAGTGGATCTACTCCGATAATTCGGTCCTCAAAGAAACAGATTTTGACTCTCTTTATTCGGTCAACTACAAGAGCTGGATCGACCGCGCAACGGAAGATTACGGCACGGTAAACCGGGTCCTTGGGCCTCTTCGCGGACAGACGATCGTAAAACATGAGATCGTTTCAAAGAAGGTCGTTCGCGTAACGTACGAGAAAGGAACGCAGATTCTGGTGAATTACTCAAAGGAAAACGTCACGGTTGACGGACAGACAGTGAACGCCGGAAGTTTTGCGGTGGTGACCGGGAAATGAAAAACAAAGGCTATTTCAAAAAAGCAAACGGAAAATGGAGACTTTCGCTCCTGGGACGTGAGGCTCTGGCGGGGATAGGCTTTGCGCTTCCTTTCCTCATCGGTTTCTTTGGGCTGTTCCTTCCCATGATCGTAAAGTCGGTGAGCTACAGCTTCAGCAATATGAGTGTCGAGAGCACGGGATATGTGCTGACAAGGGCGGAGAAGAACGGTCTTGAGCATTATATCAGGGCGCTCACGATAGACCCCGATTTCAACAGGATGCTGTTACAGGCGATCGTCGACATGTTCACAAAAGTGCCGCTCGTCATCATTTTCAGCTTCTTTATGGCAAACATGCTGAACCAGAAGTTCCACGGGCGCGCCATAGCAAGATCGATCCTGTTTCTACCTGTTATCCTGACTTCGGGTGTCGTTCTCGGACTTGAGTCTTCGGACCTTCTCCTTACGACGCTCAGCCCTGCGGAAATGTCAAACACGGATTTCAGCACAATACTTAATATTTCCGCTCTGCTCCTTAAATACACCGATCTCCCGGCATCTGCGATCAATTTCCTCGCAAGTGCCGTAAACGGGATATATAACATCATCATTGCGTCGGGCGTGCAGATCCTGATCTTCCTTGCAGGCTTGCAATCGATCAGCCCGTCGCTTTACGAGGCTTCCTCCATGGAGGGCGCGACAGCGTGGGAGAACTTCTGGAAGATCACATTCCCGATGATCAGCCCTCTGATCCTCGTAAACAGCATCTATACGATCATCGACTCATTTACGAGTGAGACCAACGCCATCATGAAGGACATCAAAGACACGATCTTCGGCGAGGTAAAATACGGTCTCGGCTCTGCGATGGCCTGGATCTATTTCATTTGCATCGGCGTGATACTGCTGATCGTAGGCGGCATCATCTCGAGACATGTATTCTACAATGATGAACGATAGTACGGGAGAGACTCTTATGAAAGCAAGGCCAAAAAATCACGTTCCGCACAGGATCACGGCGGCCAAAGTGGGAAGAGCGCTTTGGAGCATTGTGCGCGGCGTCATAATCATAGGGATATGTTTCACGATCCTGCAGCCTTTGTTCGTCAAGCTCAGCGTATCGTTCATGAGTGAAAGGGATCTGTTTGACTCGGGCGTAAAATACATTCCAAAGCATTTTACACTGAACAACTACAGGCTGGCACTGAAAGGAATGGACTACTGGCGTTCGCTGCTCAGGACCTTCCTTCTGTCGGGCGGAGTGGCTCTCCTTCAGCTCTGCAGCTGCATGCTCGCGGCATATGGGTTTGCGAGATTCCGTTTCCCGTTTAAAAAACTACTGTTCGCCTGCGTGATCCTCATGCTGATCGTGCCGCCGCAGATAATCATGTTGCCGCTGTTCATGCATTTCAGGTTTTTTGATATCCTCGGGATCATAAAGGCGGTAAAAGGAGGCCCCATAAGCCTTCTGGACAGCTACTGGCCGTTCGTCATCCAGGCAGTGACCTGCACAGGCTTTAAGAACGGACTGTTTATCTACATGCTGAGACAGTTCTTCAAGGGGATGCCGAGAGAGCTTGAAGAGGCCGCATTTGTTGACGGCTGCACAAAGCTCAAGACCTTTACAAAGATCATCGTGCCGAGTTCCGTGCCGATGATGGTGACCATTTTCCTTTTCGGATTTGTATGGCAGTGGATGGATTCCTTCTACACATCACTTTACCTTAAGGGAACAATGGTAATACCTGTGGCTCTCGATTCGCTTGCCGCGTCTGTATACAACGAGTATTCAAATTACGGCGGAAGCATGAATTTCATAAGCCCGGGCTACATTTCGATGATGAACAATACGGGAACCGTTCTGGCAATGCTCCCGCTCATCGTGCTTTACATCGTCTGCCAGAGATACTTTGTGGAGGGCATCGAGCGCTCCGGTATCGTGGGATAATTGCACACGGACCGCCCAAAGGGCAGGACACCACGTGCTTTATTTAATAATTTTTCACCTGCGAAAGCAGAAAAGGAGGTTTTTTATGAAAAACACTTTAGGCAAAAGGCTGCTTGCAAGTGCACTTGCTCTTGTAATGGTATTCGCGCTCGCAGCCTGCGGCAATGAAGGCAGTGAGGCTTCGAATACTCCGGCCGCAAATCCTACAGCTGCCGCAAAGGCGACCGACACACCGGCACCCACAAAAGCAACAGAGCCGGCCGCAACACCCGCAGCAACAGCAACACCCGAACCCACACCCGAACCGACTTATGATTTTGGGGGAAGAGTATTCAAGATCGGTTCATATTATGACATGACTCCTTCACCCGACGAAGGCGCTCTTGAAGCAGCTCTTGCAGACAGGATCGCAGAAGTTGAGTCGAAGTACAACTGCAAGATCGAGTTTGTAAACCTCGGCGGCGACTACGTTGCAGAGTATGTTACAAGCGTACTTGCAGGCACACCTGTTGTTGATATCGGTTATGTTGTAACCCAGAAGCTCCTTCCTTCACTTATCGAAGGCGGCATCGCTTATCCTTTAAGCCAGCTCAAGGCTCTCGATCTTTCCGAGTACAAGTGGCGTTCCGACGTTGTCGAGGCAGGTAAGTACAAGGGCGAATATTACGCAATGCTCCTCAAGGATCCCGAGATCCGTTACGGTATCTTCTGGAACAAGACATTATTCAACAAGTATGGTCTTCCCGATCTCTACACTCTCGTTGACAACGGCCAGTGGACATGGGAGAAATTCCAGGAGATCGCAGCTCTCGGAAACCAGGATACAGACGGTGACGGCGAGATCGACCTTTACGGCTTCAACGCAAGAGAAAACCTTGCATGGTGCTATCTGTACTCCAACGGCGCTTACGTTGCAAACAAGACCAACGCAGGCATCGACATCAACTTAAAGGATCCCAAGGTTGTTGAGGCTCTTACAGGCCTTCAGAATTTCACTCAGAACGTTAAGTTCCGTGATGCCATCGACTGGTCCAAAGAGGGCTGGGACAGCTTCATCAAGGATTTCCGTGACGGTAAGTATATGATGTGCCTTGAGGAGTTCTGGATCTCCTATGCATACCTCAACAAGGCTGACGGCGGTATGACCGACGACTGGGGCTGGGTACCTTTCCCGAAGGGACCTTCCGCAACAGACTGGTCATGCTATGGTAAGGAAAATGGCGCACGTTTCATTCTTAACGGCGTTGAGAAGCCTGAGGACGTTGCACTTGTTTACGATCTCATCACAGATCTTGCAGACACCAACGAAGAGTGGGATGAGCTCATGGAAGACAAGCTTGAGAACTGGTGCGATGATGCCAAGACAGCTGAACTCGTTTCTTACATCTACAACAACAAGCTCTCCGTTATCAACGGTATCCAGGGCTTTGGCGATCTGAACGGCGCAGTTAACAACATGGTAAACGAAGTTTCCAAGGGAAGCATGACTCCTCAGGTAGCACTTGAGACATATCAATCAGCGATCGATGCGGCTATCGCAGATCTCGCAAATCACGATTACAGTGCAGAAATGCAGGAATACAAGGTTGACGAAGAGTAATCTTTAAGAACGGACTTAAAACTATCAATGGACAGCGAAAAGAAGATCACAATCTATGACATCGCCAGAGAAGCCGGGGTATCCGCATCGCAGGTATCCCGGGCCATCTCGGGCAGGGGATACGTATCGGAGGAAACGCAGGCAAAGATAAGCGAGCTGGTCGAGAAGTACAACTATCGTCCGAACGCCGTTGCCAGAAACCTCCAGAGAGGCCAGAGCAATACTGTGGGCTTCCTTATTCCGCATGTCTATCAGGAATATTTCCCGCTCGTATACTCGGTTTTTGAAAGGGAAATGACCGAAAAAGGTTATGTTACCGTTGTCTTCAACGGTAAGAGCACACCCGCCGACGAGATAAAAAACTTAAATCTCCTTGAGGAACTGAGGGTAGACGCGGTGGTAATCATCGGCGGAAGTCTTGACTTTGCCGACTGGGAGTCCAGAAAAGATTACGTAGAGGCAATAAAACGCCTGAGCAGGAACATCCCCTGCATTTTGGGAAACGAAAGGGCGGGAACATTATCCTGTTCCGGAGTGTATGTGAACATCGACAGGGGCGTTGACGACCTTGTAAGACACCTCGCGGAACTGGGACACAAGACCATGGGCATCCTCGGAGGTTTCAGGACCGTCCATCCTTCGTTCCGTCTTCAGGAAAGCCTGAAAAAGAGCGGAAAGAAGTACGGCCTGGAATTCCGTCCGGAGTGGCAGGTGTTCTCTTCCTACAACTCGCACGATGGTGCGGAGGCGATGAGAAAACTCCTTCAGCAAAAAGAATTGCCGACTGCAGTATGTTGCATAAACGACGAGATCGCAGTCGGAGCGATGGGCGTTGCAATGGATATGGGAATGCGGATCCCCGAGGATATCGCGTTCACCGGCTATGACGGCGTTGACCTGAGCCGTGAATTCCGTCCGCAGCTCACTACCATCCAGATGGATTTTGAAACGATGGGAAAAAAGCTTGCGGAGCTCGCATACAACAGCATCAAGGGTGATCGTACGATCACCGAGGTGATAGTGGATCCGACGGTCGTGCTGCGTCACAGCACCGAAGGCGGCAAAAAATAAAAAATGCGCATATCCTGCGCGATGAAAATGCTGATTTTACTATTTCTATAGGGTTTCTCCAAAGTAAACGGGGGCGGCTTTGAAGCAGCGTGTAAGCTGTTTCGGGGTCGCCCTCGTTTTTTGTCGGAACTGTGTTAGAGGCAGTTCCGCATTGGACTTATCTTGTGTGTAGCCTCAGTACCGTAACCGAATACTGAGGAACGGTATAATTGAACGCTTGTCTTATCCCGTCGGTCTTTCCGGTCTCGAGAGTGACAGCTTCCTTGGAGCCCAGGATATTGTCGTCTGCGAGAGAATGTCCAGCCACCGTGTAGATGTCCGCAAAGCCTGTGAGCGAAGGATCTCCGGCAAGAGAGATCGCGACAGTCTTTTCATTTCCTGTGGTGTTTACGAATTTTATGATGATGTCACCGGTCTTTTCGTCGTAGCCTGTGACCTGGTAGTTTTCGAGCATGGTGGAGCTTCCGAAATCATAGTCGACATAGAGGTCGTCGTTGATATAGCACTTGACGAGCGAGCCGCTTACCACGATCTTCAGGTGGTAGGTCTTGTTAACCTTTATGACACATTTCTTTACGTTTCCGAGCTGCCCGGACTTTGCGCCGCCCGAAACTTCCTGAAGGCATGAGACGGTGTTCCCCCATCCGCCTATGTTCCAGAACACATTATTGTTTTTGTCCTTTACGGCGAACGGGATGAGAAATCCTTCGGAGCCTGTGAGCTTTGTGGCATCGAGCTCGTAGGTGTAGTTTTCCCACGATGCGTCGCCAAAGTATGCCGCGGCACCTGTTGATGAGTACCTGTCCACATCGGTCCTTGCGTTTGACTGCATAAGTGCGCCGTCGTCGATCCTCCAGGAGCCGTCGGAGATCATTGTCCATTTTTTGATCGAATCGTCTGTGGAAAAATCTTCGGAAGCGAGGACTTCTCCGGTATCGTTGTTTGTGATCTTGATATTGTCAAACTTTGCGGCTGTTGACCATGTGCCCACGCCGACCTTTCCGGAGAGGCCTTCGGAGCCCACTGGAACAGCATCCATCTCGGACTTTAACACCTGAGTGGCCGCGTTGTTTGAAAAGACCTGCTGCATGTAATAGTTGACGGACGCAGTGGACGTGTGGTTGTTGAACCAGATGAGGTCGGGAGCCCAGTGTGTTGCCGTGGTGTTTCCGAAAAGCGGTGCGTAGGCCGCCATGACAACGATGTCGGAATTCCGCTCAAGGCCTGTCATGTAGGAGGCTTCGGCAAGCGCGGCTTTTAAAGTGTTTGAACGCGCCGCGTATTCTCCGAGAAAAACATTGATGCCGCCGCAGAATTTTGCGTTTTTGTAGTCCGCGATGTCTCTTGAATAGTTGGCTTCGTCGTAGTAATCATTGTGTGTGAAGAACCATTCGGGTGTATTGTAGTAATGGTGGTCTGTGGCACCCGCAAAGGCTGTCATTTCTTTTCCGGGATGCTCCGAAAGCCATTTTGCGGCGTACTGGTAAGAGTTTGAATAGCCGGAGCCGCCTTCGCCGTCGTCAAGGCCTGCGGAGAAGATAAGCTCGATGTCACCGTAGAGAGCGGGGTTTTCGGTCCTTGCTTTTTCAAAGGCTTCGACGAACGCGGTGTAGTTTGAGTAGAAAACGCCGCCGTACTGCTCGTTTCCTATGCAGATGTATTTGAGCGCGAACGGTTCTCTGTGACCCATGTCGGTACGGAGTTTTCCCCATTTGGTGGACGAGTCGCCTCTGCAGAATTCCACAAGGTCGAGAGCATCCTGTATATAGCCCTGTAATTCCTTTTCGCTTGCGTTGTTCCCGGTGCCCTGCCCCTGACAATGCATGCCGCAGTTCAGCACAGGAACACCTGTGGCGCCCACATCCTCGCAGAGCAGGAAATATTCATAAAAGCCGAGTCCGTAGGTCATGAAGGACGGGAATTTGTCGTTTGTGAGGCGTTCATCGGTCCAGATGTTCTGTCCCATCTTTCTCGCCGCAACATCGCCGTAGGTGCCGTTGAACAAAAGAGGCTCTCCGTTTTTGTCAACGCCGACCGAATCTTTCCAGTCATATGCAAGAGCAAGCGTGTAACCCTCGATGACGCAGCCTCCCGGGAACCTGATGAACGAAGGCGACAGGGCTTCTATCTTTTCCACAAGATCGCGTCTGAGGCCGTTTTCACGTCCCTTGTAGGTGTCCGCAGGGAAGAGCGAGATCATGTCCAGGGCGACGGAGCCTTTGTCAGCGGTGATCTGCAGGAAAACATTCTTTGCCGCGCTTTTTTCAGGGGTAAGCGTAACGGTGTATTTTGTCCATCCTTTTGTGATGCCGGTGACCGCCGCCGAAGCAACTATGTCCTTGGAAGCCCTTAGGCTTACATAGATCTTTCCTGTGTATCCGTCGAGCGCTCGCGCATAGAAACTGCATCTGTACTGCTCATCGGCTTTTATGTACATACCCTCAAGAAATCCACTGTTTTCAATGCCTGCGGGGCTGTCGCCCGTGTTTTTTATAACTGCATAGTTGGGATTGTTTTCATTAAGTCTTCCCGCGGCATCGTCTTTTATCACAGTGACTTCGGCATCCCCGACCTTTGTCCAGGCGTGGAGCTCGTTGTCCTGCGCGATCTTGTTGAACTCAAAGGACCTGTTCTGCACCATTTCAGCATAGAGACCGCCGTCGGCGGCAAAGTTTATGTCCTCAAAAAATATCCCGTAGAGCATGGGGGATACGTCATGAAGTTTCGTGGAAAAGTCTGCGGAAAGCTTGTAATCAGCGGATTCTGAGGAATAGTCGCTAAGCACTCCGACAAAACCTTCGGTCATAGTCTGCACGACCGGAGACGGTTTAACAGGTTCTGTGGGAGCAGTGGTATATGTCGCAGCAGGTGACGGTGAGGGAGTCACTGCGGAAACAACAGGATCGTTAGGCTTTTCGGAACAGCCGGTCAGCTGCAATGCCAGGCAGAATGAGATAAGTAAAGGTGTGAGTGTCCTTTTTTTCATGATTCCTCCGTGTTTTACGGCGGGATATGCCACCGCCGGAAAATAAACCATTTTTTATATTATCACAAGTCCCTGTCGGAGTGCAATTACATTGACAACCCATTTTTTGCGGTGTATACTTACGTGGCACGTGAAAGTGCGCACAAATACTATCGAGGTGTATTTTATGGACAAGATTCGTACACGTTATGCTCCGAGCCCCACGGGAAAAATGCATGTTGGAAACCTTCGTACCGCTCTTTATGAGTATCTGGTGGCCAAGCATGAAGGCGGAGATTTTATATTCAGGATAGAGGATACCGATCAGGGACGTTTTGTTGAAGGCGCCACCGATCTTATTTACAGAGTTATGAAAAAGACGGGACTTGAATATGACGAGGGTCCCGACAAGGACAAGGGAAACGGCCCTTATGTGCAGAGTGAGAGAGTAAAGGCCGGTATCTACATGAAGTATGCAAAGCAGCTTGTTGAGAAGGGCGAGGCATACTATTGTTTCTGTACGAAAGAGCGCCTGGATTCCCTTAAGACGCCCGTAAATGCTTCTGAGGACGGCGAAGAGGGCGGCAAGGAGATCAGAAAATATGACAAGCACTGCCTTTCCCTTTCCAAAGAGGAGGTGCAGGCAAATCTTGACGCAGGCATGCCGTTCGTTATAAGGCAGAACATTCCCACAGAGGGTACCACAAGCTTTACCGACGCGATCTATGGTGAGATCACCGTGAACAATGATGAGCTTGACGATATGATCCTCATCAAGTCGGACGGTTTCCCGACATACAATTTTGCAAATGTCATCGACGACCATCTTATGCACATTACACACGTTGTGCGCGGAAACGAGTATCTGTCGTCGACTCCGAAATATACACGTCTTTACCATGCTTTCGGATGGGAGGAGCCCGTTTATATCCACTGCCCTCTCATCACAAACGAGGAGCATCAGAAGCTTTCAAAGAGAAGCGGACATTCATCGTTTGAGGATCTGGAGGAGCAGGGCTTTTTACCTGAGGCGATCGTGAACTTCATGGCTCTTCTCGGCTGGAGCTCGGGCACGGACAGAGAGATCTATTCTCTTAAGGAGCTTGTGGAGGTGTTTGATTATCACCACATCAACAAGTCGCCTTCCGTATTTGACATGAACAAGCTGCGCTGGATGAACGGCGAGTACATAAAGGCGCTTGACGATGAGAGATATCTTTCTATCGCTGTACCTTATGTTGAGCAGGTCGTTAAGCGCGACTATGACAAGGCAAAGATCGCAATGCTCGTAAAGACAAGGATCGAGACATTCCTCGACATCGCCGAGAAGATCGATTTCTTTGATGAACTTCCTGACTATGACACAGAGATGTATGTTCATAAAAAGATGAAGACCACCCGTGAGAGCTCGCTCGAGGTGCTAAGAGACCTCCTTCCGAGGCTTGAGGCTCTTGATGATTATTCCATCGCCGGAGTTGAGGGCGTTCTGATGGGCTATATCAATGAAAAGGGAATCAAGAACGGGCAGGGCCTGTGGCCTGTGAGAACAGCGGTTTCCGGTAAGCAGATGACTCCGGGCGGAGCTTATGAGATCATGGAGATCATAGGCAAGGAAGAGTCGCTGAAGCGTGTGAGAAAAGCGATAGAAATGCTTGAAAAAGCCGTAGGATGCTGAAGAACGCCCTGCGGTATACAGGGGAAGAACAAGGGGTTTGCAATTGGAATTTAATAAAGCGCAGAAAGACGCTGTAAACGTTTTCCGGGGCCCCGGGCTTGTGCTCGCGGGCCCGGGGAGCGGTAAGACCGCCGTGGTCACCGCAAGGACGGAAAGGCTCATAAAAAGGGGTGTGGGCCCGGAAAACATCCTGGTCGTTTCTTTTACAAGGGCTGCGGCAAAAGAGACTGAACAGCGTTTCAAAAAACTTATGCCGGAAATTTCAGGCGTGACATTCGGAACGTTTCATTCGGTCTTCTTTAAGATCCTGAGATTTGCATATGGTCTTGACGGTTCAAACATCATCAGGGAAGAACAGTCGGACAGGATTTTACGTGAGCTCGCGGAGGAACTGGGTATCATCCCGGATGACGCCGGGAGCTTTATTTGTGACCTGAAAAGTGAGATAGGGAAAGTGAAATCGTCGGGGCAGGACCCTTTAAAGTATCATTCTCTCAGCATCGACGCATCACTGTTTCCCACGGTTTTCGGAAGATACAATGAGGAACTTTTAAAAAGGCGGCTGTACGATTTTGACGATATGCTGACCGAAACTCTGAAGCTCTTCAGAGCGCGCCCTGACATACTTGAGGCCTGGCGCGACAGATACAGGTTCATCATGGTGGATGAGTTTCAGGACATAAATCCGGTACAGTACGAGAACATAAAAATGATCGCGGCCCCACAGAACAATCTGTTTGTGGTGGGTGACGACGATCAGTCGATATATGGTTTCAGAGGCGCAGACCCCGGGACGATGGTACGTTTTGCAAAGGATTTTCCCGAGGCACAGCTCATAAAGCTCAGCGTGAACCACAGATCGGGAAAAGCCGTCGTGGATGCTGCGAGCCGTGTGATCTCACACAATACATCGCGTTTTGAAAAGGAGATCACCGCGTTTAAAAAAGAGAACTCCGCCGTAAAAGTGATGGAGTTTCAGTCGCTTTCTGAGGAAACGGACAGGATCGCCGACATGATCGAAGAGTTTCATGCGAGAGGCGTTCCTTACAGAGAGATCGCGATCCTCACGCGGACGGTCGCAGGTTCCGCATGTTTTCTCGGAAGGCTGTCCGACAAGTGCATACCTGTAAATGTGAGGGACAGGATACCGGGACCTTATGACAGTTTTCAGGCGGCGGACATGCTTTCCTATATCCGTGCCTCGGCAGACGCGCCGGCAAGGGCCGATGTCGTAAGGATAATGAACCGGCCGTGCAGATGGATCCCAAGGGATATTTTTCTGTCGGATCCGGTATCGTGGCAGGATGCCGCAAAACATGCCGCTTTGCGGAAAGGCGCAAAGGAAGGGCTGGAGAGGCTGAGGTACGATCTTTTTATGATCGGAAAATGCACGCCATCTGCGGCGATCACTTATATCAGGCGCTCGGGTTATGACGGTTTTCTTTCGGAATATGGAAAGGAAAGAGGGATACACATCGAGGACCTGACAGCTCCTCTGGATAAACTGAAAGAGGATGCAAATGGTTTTTTGACACATGAGGAATGGCTTTTGCATGTGGAACGCACCGAGCAGGCGCTTTTGGATGCTGAACGGGAGCGCAGCCAAGGACGGGTAAGAGACGCGGTGACCCTTTCCACGATGCACGGCGCAAAGGGGCTGGAATACAGGATAGTCTTTATCCCTGACGCGGTGGAGTCGGTGATGCCGTACAAAAAAGCGATAAGTGCCGCTTCGATAGAGGAAGAGCGGAGACTGTTCTATGTGGCTATGACAAGAGCAAAATCCGGGCTTTTTGTGTCATATTGCACTTCGATGAACGAAAAAAAGACAGAAGTGTCGAGATTTGTCAAGGAATTGCGGGAAGATGAGAAAAAGTCGTTTTTTTCCCGTTTCAGAAGGGAGACCAAATGAAGACAGTAAATGAAAAACTTGAATGCTTTGATATTTCCCGTGTTTCCGTTACGGAGCCGTATCTCGTGCATTCACTCGAACTTGAGACCGAGTACCTCCTGAGTCTTGATGCGGACAGGTGGCTCGCGGGTTTCAGGGAGACGGCGGGCCTCGATATGAAAGGCTGTGAAAGATACGGCGGATGGGAAAACCTTCTGATAGGTGGGCATGCTTTCGGTCATTACTTAAGTGCGTGCTCGCAGGCCTACAGAAGCCCGGACATCGCAGCATCCGACAAGGAAGAGTTTTTCAAGAGATTAAGATATCTCATGGATGAGCTTAAACTCTGCCAGGATAATTCCAAGGGCGCGCCCGGCTTCATTTTCGGAGCGGCGATCCTTGACAAGGACAATGTGGAAAAGCAGTTTGACAACGTGGAGATAAGAAAGACGGAGATATTTACCGAGGCCTGGGTGCCGTGGTATACCATGCACAAGGTCCTTCAAGGGATCATCGATGTGTACGAGAACACGGGATATGAGACCGCGCTTGATGTGGCGAAGGGGCTGGGCCTCTGGACATACAACAGGGCATCCTCCTGGTCGGAAGAGACACATAAGACCGTGCTTTCGACAGAATACGGCGGTATGAACGACTGCCTCTACGAACTCTATGCCATAACTCAGGATGAGCGTTTTGCGGTCGCGGCTCATGCTTTTGACGAGGAGCCGTTGTACGAAAGAGTGAAAACAGGCGGAGAAAACGTGCTTGACGGGCATCACGCAAACACGACGATCCCGAAGTTCCTGGGTGCGCTTAAGCGCTATCACTGCGCTCACGGCAAGGTGATAGAAGGGAAAAAGGTCGATGCGTCAAAATATCTTGAATATGCAAAGGCTTTCTTTGCCATGGTGCGTGACAGGCACACCTATATAACCGGCGGAAACAGTGAATGGGAGCATTTCGGCAGGGACTATGTGCTTGACGCGGAACGCACGAACGCAAACAACGAGACCTGCAATGTTTACAACATGCTAAAGCTTGCAAGGCTCCTGTTTATGATTACAGGCGATGCGCAGTATGCCGATTTTTACGAGAACGCTTATATCAACTCCATCGTATCCTCACAGAACCCGAAGACCGGCATGACTACTTATTTCCAGGCCATGGCAACGGGATTTTTCAAGGTTTACGGTGAGCCTTACACCAAGTTCTGGTGCTGCACAGGAACGGGCATGGAAAACTTCACGAAGCTCGGAGACAGCATCTATTTCAAGAACGGGAATGAGATCTACGTGAACATGTATATTTCTTCTGTTCTCAAGGTGGATGACGAGCTCCTTCTTAAGCAGGATTCCTCAGTGCTTGACGGAGGAAGTTCAGTGTTTACGGTTTCTCTTCCTGCGGGAAAAACAAAAGAAGTTTCGCTTCTTTTCAGGCTTCCGGACTGGGCTTCGGGAGAGACGGCAGTCATCGTGAACGGGGAAAAGCAGCAGTTTACCGTGAAGGACGGCTATGCTCTTTTAAAGCGTGTTTTTGCCGACGGTGACAGAACAGAAGTATGCATCCCCATGGGATTAAAGGCATTCCCGCTTCCCGACGAGAAAACATCCGTGGGCTTTAAGTACGGACCGCTGGTGCTCAGCGCAGGACTCGGGACTGAGGACATGAAGGAAGGAAAGACAGGAGTCGATGTTACCATCCCTGCGGAAAAGAAGGTAGAAAGTGAAGAGTTACAGCTTGGGAACGGCAGGACCGTCGACGACCTGATAAGCGATCCCGGAGCATTTTTTACAAAAGACAGTGATAAGCCGGAATTTCTCTTAAACGGCACAAAACTTAAATTTACTCCTCACTACAAGAGACATTTTGAGCGTTACGGCATTTACTGGTATTTTAAATGACCGGTGCACGGTTTTGTTTAGGAAGTGTTTATTACTTTTTTCGCGATTGTGTGATAGTATGATAGAATCTATTGCAAATATACACTTGCCTGATATTGAGGAATGGAAAAATGAAACTGCCTGAAAAACTGCAACGCGAGTTTGACAGCCTGATACTGATCAGTGGCACCTTGTCTTCCGAAATGGTGCTTCTCACATATGACAACGATGTCGCGAAATACCTCGGCGAACAGAGCGGCGCGGCATTTGCGATGAATATTGCCGAAGAGGACCGCCATTTTGTCGGCAGCTGTTTTAAGGAAGCGGAAGAAAACGGCTCGGCATCGGGGTATGCCAGGGTGCTCGCAGCGAACGGTGAATACAGGAATGCCTATATCACCGTGTATGCGCCTACCGAGGTGGGCGAGTCAAAGGCGTATCCTTTTTCGCTGATCGACCTGAAAAACGCCGAACAGGCTTATCCCAAGCTTGAGGGCGAGCTGAACAGGATACACAGGATGTTTGAAGCCGGAAACCTCATGCTCCTCGAATACAGCATAAGCCGCGATGAGAGGTCCTTGTACAGGTTTGTCGCGGGAAAACGGGAAGAAGTCGTGAACGACCGCTGCGATGCCGCGATCGACATCCTTCTCCACAAGATAAAGTCGACATCCTCAAATGTTGAGCGCTTTGCGGAGCGCATTCCTTCGGACGGGTTTGTCTTCACGTTTGACGGGGTGGTGCTGTACGAGAATTTCAAGCGTGATTCTCTCATAGGAACGCTTAAGGTGGAACAGGCCGGAAAAGAAGATCGGCTTGACAGCGGAGTGTTTTACCGCGACCAGAACGAGCGCTATGACAATTTCACGGGACTTTACAATAAGGTCTATGCGCTTGAATACGCAAAGGATATCCTCGAAAAGAAGAGCTACGGTCAGGTCCTCATGATCATGATCGATATAGACAATTTCAAGACCTTTAACGATACCTACGGGCATACTTTCGGAGACGAGGTGCTCGGGCGTTTTGCGGTGATACTCCGTGAGACTGTGAAGGGACACGGAATAGCGGCTCGTTTCGGCGGCGATGAGTTTTTCCTTGTGCTGCATGACATTGGCGACGAGACTGCGGTGCGGTCCGTGTGCGAGACCATAAGCAGCCAGTTCCGCTGGGCATTTGCGGAAAGGCTTGGCGACAAGCGCGCGGTCACCTGCACCATGGGTGTTTCCGAGTATCCGAGGAACGGTCAGGATTTTGACACGCTGTTTAAAAAGTCGGACAAGGCGCTCTATATAGGAAAGCAGAAAGGACGTCACCGCTATATCATCTACAAAGAAGCCATCCACGGCGAGCTTGAAGGATATGAGGCGGGCGGCGAGGTTTCAAAGATAGTGCACGGCACGGGAAGCGCTCAGGTGATCTCGGCGCTCTATGATGCGATGGCGATGCTCTACAGGGGCGGCATAGCTTCGTTAAAGAGTGTGCTCACAAATCTCCTGCCTGTCCTTCGCGTGAGCGGGATATCCATATACAACGGAACGAATTTTGAGATCATGCACCGGGTGGGAAATTATATCAATCCGCCCATGCATATGAATTTTGTGAGCCGTGAGGATGTGCTCGACCGTTTTTCCGAGGGAGGAAGGTTCAGAGTTAACCTTATGGGAAAGAACGAGGCGCCGATCCAGGATTTTTACGATTATCTGTCTGAGCATGACATAACCACTACGTACCAGTATATCATCGGAAACAAGGCGGAGATAAAAGGACTGGTAAGCTTTGACGTAAGGCTTTCTTCACGTGAGGAGAGCATCCCATGGTCTGACGATGTCTATTCGTTCATGGTCGTCTTTGCGCAGTTTTTGGGCGCGGTAATAAAATAACAATTAAAAAAATCCTTGACAATCAGGGAAACGGTGATTATAATATGTCCCGCGTGTGCTTTGCACGCGGGTTTTTGTGTGTTTTTGAAAGAAACATATTCCTAAAACACAGACAGCCACTCAAAGTTTATCATTAACAGGAGGAAAGAAAACTAATGCCTACATTTAATCAGTTGGTAAAGAACGGCAGACAGACTGCGGTAAAGAAGTCAACTGCACCGGCATTGTTAAAGGGTTACAACTCCCTTAACAAGAAGGCTATCGACACACAGTCGCCCCAGAAGCGCGGTGTTTGCACGGCAGTTCGTACCGCTACACCTAAGAAGCCTAACTCAGCTTTGAGAAAGATCGCCAGAGTCCGTCTTTCAAACGGCATCGAGGTTACAAGCTATATTCCCGGTGAAGGACACAACCTTCAGGAGCACAGCGTTGTACTCATCCGTGGCGGAAGAGTAAAGGACCTTCCCGGTACCCGTTACCACATCATCAGAGGAACACTTGATACAGCAGGTGTTGCAAAGAGACGTCAGGCTCGTTCCAAGTACGGAGCAAAGAGACCGAAGGACGCTAAATAAGTTACAGTAGATAAAGTTTAGCATTACTCAACAAAACGCAGGAGATGTTTTCATTTCAAACTCAGATGTGGCTGTCGGTTTGGATCACGATAAACAACTTGCGCGGACACAGAGTGAATGTGAGTACCGTTGAATTAATTGGCCGGGTATCCGGTCGCTATTAAGGAGGGAAGTAACGTGCCAAGAAAAGGACATATTCAGAAAAGAGACGTACTGGCAGATCCCATGTACAACAGCAAGATAGTTACAAAGCTCATCAACAACGTTATGCTTGATGGCAAGAAGGGAACAGCCCAGAAGATCGTTTACGGTGCATTCGATATCGTCGCTAACCAGAGCGGCAAGGAAGCACTCGAAGTATTCGACCAGGCAATGAACAATCTCATGCCTGTACTCGAAGTAAAGGCTCGCCGTATCGGCGGTGCCACATATCAGGTACCTATCGAGGTAAGACCTGAGAGAAGACAGGCTCTTGCACTTCGCTGGCTTACAATGTTCTCACGTAAGCGCGGTGAGAAGACCATGCAGGAGAAGCTTGCTGCAGAGATCCTTGATGCTGCAAACAACACAGGTAACGCAGTAAGAAGAAAAGAAGACATGCACAAGATGGCAGAGTCGAACAAGGCTTTTGCTCACTACCGCTGGTAGTTTTAATTAGGAGGAAAAAACCTTGGCAGAAAGAGAATATTCACTTGAGCATACCAGGAACATCGGTATCATGGCTCACATCGATGCAGGAAAGACAACTCTTACAGAGCGTATCCTTTACTACACCGGTATCAATCACAAGATCGGTGATACTCATGACGGAACGGCTACCATGGACTGGATGGTCCAGGAGCAGGAGAGAGGTATCACGATCACATCTGCTGCGACCACATGTCACTGGACACAGGAATTTGAGCACAAGAAGATCGCAGGTGCTCCCGAGTATCGTATCAACATCATCGATACTCCCGGACACGTTGACTTCACTGTTGAAGTTGAGCGTTCTCTCCGTGTTCTCGACGGCGCTGTCGGCGTATTCTGCGCAAAGGGCGGCGTTGAGCCCCAGTCCGAGACAGTATGGCGTCAGGCTGATAAGTACAATGTTCCGAGAATGGCTTTCGTCAACAAGATGGACATTTCCGGCGCAAATTTCTTTAACGTAATTTCAATGATCAAGTCAAGACTCGGTAAGAACCCTGTTGTTCTCATGCTTCCCATCGGAGCCGAGGACACCTTCAAGGGCATCATCGATCTTTTCGAGATGAAGGCTTACTACTATCTTGACGATAAGGGCGATCAGATCGAGATCAAAGAGATCCCCGATGATATGAAGGATCTTGCGAACGAGTATCGTGATAAGCTCATCGAGCAGATCTGCGAGACAGACGACGATCTTCTTGAGCAGTTCCTCGAGGGAACGGTTCCCGAGGTAAAGGCTTTAAAGAAGGCACTCAGAAACGCTACCATCGCAGGTACCGCAATACCCGTATGCTGCGGTTCCGCATATAAGAACAAGGGTGTTCAGAAGCTTCTTGACGCCATCGTTGACTATATGCCCGCTCCCACGGATGTTCCCGATATCAAGGGTACAGACCTTCAGGGTAACGAAGTTACCAGAAAGTCTTCCGATAACGAGCCTTTTGCGGCTCTCGCATTCAAGATCATGGCCGATCCTTTCGTAGGAAAGCTTGCATTCTTCCGTGTTTACTCCGGAACCTGCAACGCCGGTTCCTATGTCCTCAATGCGACAAGAGACAAGAAAGAGCGTATGGGCCGTATCCTTCAGATGCACGCAAACACCAGAAAGGACCTTGAAAAGGTTTACTCCGGTGATATTGCTGCCGCTGTAGGTTTCAAGTTCACCACAACAGGTGATACCATCTGCGACGAGGCTCATCCCGTTATACTTGAGTCCATGGAATTCCCTGAACCCGTTATCGACGTTGCAATCGAGCCTAAGACAAAGGTTGGTCAGGACAAGATGGGCGAGGCTCTTGCAAAGCTTGCTGAAGAAGATCCCACATTCCGTGTTACGACAAACGAGGAAACAGGCCAGACGATCATCGCAGGTATGGGTGAGCTTCACCTTGAGATCATTGTTGACCGTCTCCTTCGTGAATTCAAGGTAGAGGCTAACGTTGGTGCACCTCAGGTTGCTTACAAGGAAGGCATCACAAAGGAAGTCAACATCGACTCCAAGTATGCAAAGCAGTCCGGTGGTCGTGGTCAGTACGGTCATTGTAAAGTTATCTTCTCCCCGATGGATGTTAACGGAGAAAAGACATTCGAATTCGAAAATACCGTTGTCGGCGGTGCTATTCCGAAGGAATACATCCCCGCTGTACAGGCAGGTATCGAAGAAGCCATGAAGTGCGGTATCCTTGGCGGATTCCCTGTTCTCGGCGTTCATGCAAACTGCTGGGACGGCTCCTACCATGAAGTCGACTCTTCGGAAATGGCATTCAAGGTTGCCGGTTCCATGGCATTCAAGGAAGCAATGCAGAAGGCAGCTCCCGTACTCCTTGAGCCTATCATGAGAGTAGAGATCACTGTTCCCGAAGATTACATGGGCGACGTTATCGGTGATGTTTCATCCCGCCGCGGCCGTATCGAGGGCACAGAGGATGTCAACGGATCAAAGCTCATCCGCGCATTCGTTCCGCTTGCAGAGATGTTCGGATATTCAACAACACTTCGTTCCAAGACTCAGGGACGTGGCGCATACTCAATGTTCTTCGCACAGTATGAGCAGGTTCCGAAGTCTGTTCAGGAAAAGGTGCTTTCCGAGAAGAAGGGCAAATAGTTTTCAGTAAAATATACTTGAAAAATAATGTTCCTTGCTATATAATAGCCTTTATGAGGCTCAACGATATTTACCGTAGTCCGATGGGGCGTACGGCGTAAATAGAGCAAAATCCTAACAATCATTTAAGGAGGAAATTTTTCAAATGGCAAAGCAGAAATTTGAAAGAGGCACAAAAGCACATTGTAACATTGGTACCATCGGACATGTAGACCATGGTAAAACTACCCTCACAGCAGCTATCACAAAGGTTCTTGCTGAGAGAGTTGAAGGTAACGTAAAGGTTGACTTCGAGAACATCGATAAGGCTCCCGAAGAGAGAGAGCGTGGTATCACGATCAACACAGCTCACGTTGAGTATACCACAAAGAAGAGACACTATGCACACGTTGACTGCCCCGGCCACGCTGACTATGTAAAGAACATGATCACCGGTGCCGCTCAGATGGACGGTGCTATCCTCGTAGTAGCAGCTACCGACGGTGTTATGGCTCAGACAAAGGAGCACATCCTTCTTGCTCGTCAGGTAGGCGTTCCGAACATCGTTGTATTCATGAACAAGTGCGACATGGTAGACGATCCCGAGATCCTCGAGCTCGTTGAGATGGAGATCACCGAGCAGCTTGAAGAGTACGGTTTCAAAGGTTGCCCTATCATCAAGGGTTCCGCTCTTAAGGCTCTTGAGGATCCTCACAGTGAGTGGGGCGACAAGATCATGGAGCTCATGGACACTGTTGATGAGTACTTCCCTGATCCCGTTCGTGAGACAGATAAGCCTTTCCTTATGCCCGTCGAGGACGTATTCTCCATCACCGGACGTGGTACCGTTGCTACAGGCCGTGTAGAGCGTGGTACACTTCACCTCAATGAGGAAGTTGAGATCGCAGGTATCAAGGAAGAGACTCGTAAGGTTGTTGCAACCGGTATCGAGATGTTCCGTAAGCTTCTTGACGAGGCTCAGGCAGGCGATAACATCGGCGTACTCCTTCGTGGTGTTCAGAGAACAGAGATCGAGCGTGGACAGATCCTTTGCAAGCCCGGCTCAATCAAGTGCCATAAGAAGTTCACCGGCCAGGTTTACGTTCTTACCAAGGAAGAGGGTGGACGTCATACTCCTTTCTTCACAAACTATCGTCCTCAGTTCTACTTCAGAACAACAGACGTTACAGGTGTCTGCAACCTTCCTGAAGGCA
>JAEEGF011668373.1_pt1 | contig 103163 bp, 79 predicted proteins | sample 9134171 | NCBI WGS metagenome assembly JAEEGF01 (sample SAMN16246542, study PRJNA631951) | gut metagenome | biome: gut microbiome; feature: rumen; material: AP-attached | host: Bos | place: Iran: Karaj | collected 2018-10
GGGCGTAGGTCCGGAAGAGATAATGGTTGACCAGAGAGATCAAGGCATAAACGACCGCGGCAGCGATGAAAATCGCCGCCGTGGTCCATCGTATAGTCTTGTTCTGAATCATTTCGCAGGATACTTCAGTCCCATGTTGTAGAGGATGAAGGAATAGATATCAGCCTGTTCCTCAACGACTTTTGCTATTGGCTTGCCGCCACCGTGACCGGCTTTGGTGTCGATGCGGATGATCTTGGGTTCCGGGCCAGTCTGGGCAGCTTGCAAGGTAGCAGCATATTTGAATGAATGCGCAGGAACCACACGGTCATCGTGATCAGCAGTAGTCACCATGATGGCTGGATAATGCACATCTTCACCACTCTTGATGGTGTGAACTGGACTATAAGCATACAAAGCCTTGAACATCTCCTCGTCATCCTCGCTGGTGCCATAGTCGCTGGCCCAGTTCCAACCAATGGTGAACAGATGGTAACGCAACATGTCCATCACACCCACCTGAGGCACAGCCACACGGAACAGGTCGGGACGCTGGTTGACCACTGCTCCGACCAGCAATCCTCCATTGGAACCGCCATTCAAAGCCAGGTAATCTGGAGAGGTGTAGCCGTTCTGAATCAGATATTCGGCACAAGCGATGCAGTCGTCAAACACATTCTGTTTCTGTAACTTGGTGCCAGCAAGGTGCCATTCCTCACCATATTCATTTCCACCACGAAGGTTCATCATCGCATAGATGCCACCGTTCTCAAGGAAAGGCAGGCGAGAGACGGAGAATCCAGGATTCAACGTGATGTTGAAACCACCATAACCGTAAAGCAAGGTGGGATTTGTACCATCCTTCTTCAAGTTCTTCTTATAAGTCAAGAACATAGGCACCTTGGTGCCATCCTTGCTGATGACAAAGACTTGCTCCGTGGTGTAATCCTCGGGTTTGAAGTCAACTTTGGGTGCACGGAACACCGTGGAGGTGTTCTTCTCGATGTCGTATTTGAACACCGTCATCGGATACACAAACGAAGTGAAGCCGTAATAGACCTCATCCTCATCGTAACGGCTGCTAAAACCGACTTCGCCAAAGGTGGGCAGATCGATTTCGTGAAGCATCTCGCCATCCAAGGTATAAACGAAGGCGTGGTTGGCAGCGTCTTTGTCGAAGGTGACAATCATCTTGCCGGCAGCCATCTCAGCCGAAACAATCACGTTTTCCGACTCAGGAATGATCTCTTCCCAGTTGGCAATCTGAGGAGCCTTGGCCGTCACACGGCAGATGCGTCCCTTGTCAGCACCATAGTTCGTAAAGATATAGATTTGGTCGTTGATGACATCAACGGGGCTGAAGAAATAATCCTGTTCGTCAGTGATGCGCACGAAAGGAGCCTTTGGATTGCTCATGTCTTTGATAAGCAACGAGTTGCCGGAACCAGCACCGCTCTCGAACAAGAAGCAATACTTTTCGTCGTCAGTGACACTCACTGAATGGAAGAAACGGGGTTCGTTCGGGTTTTCATAGAACAGCTGGTCTTCCGACTGAGGAGTGCCCAGTTTGTGGTAATACACTTTGTGATTCTCGTTTACGTTCGAGAATTCCTTGCCCTCGACGGGAGCATCGTAGGCGGAATAGAAGAATCCATCCTTATACCAAGATGCACCAGTGAACTTGGCCCATTCGATATGGTCGGGGAGGAGCTCTTTGGTTTCAATGTCCATCACATAAATCTCCACCCAGTCGGAACCACTACGCTGAATCGTATAGGCAAAATACTTGCCGTCGTTCGATTGTGAACCACCACCGAAGGCCACAGTGCCGTCATCCGAAAGCTTATTGGGATCCAGTAATACTTCGGGTTGGGCATTGGGACCGTTTTGGATGTACAACACACTCTGGTTTTGCAGTCCGTCGTTCTTGCTGAACAGATAACGGCCGAAACGCTTTGATGGAACACTGTAACGCTCATAGTTCATCAAACCTAAGAGTCGTTCCTTGATGGCATCACGGAAGGGAATGTGGCTGAGATAATCGGCGGTTACCTCACGTTGGGCTTTCACCCAAGCAGAGGTCTGTTCCGAGGTGTCATTTTCGAGCCAACGATACGGATCGGCAACCAAGGTTCCAAAATAATCGTCCACCACGGTGGTGTCCTTAAAAGTCTCAGGATAAGCCGGCACCTCATAACGAGGTTCTGGAGGAGTAGTCTCCTCGCAAGCAGCAAATGCAATTATACTGCTCATAATCAGTAGTTTTGATCCTAATTTCATAATTTTATTATTCTGTCTTCTGTCTTCTTACTTCTTACTTCTTACTTCTTACTTCTATTTTATCTATATCTGTGTCGTCTTCAATTCTCAAGTTGTCAATAATGAACCTTTGTCTTTCAGGCGTATTGTTCCCCATATAATACTTAAGGAGCTCCTTGATACCGAAGTCGTATTGCAGGATGACTGGCTCCAAACGCATATTGGGTCCTATGAAGGCACGGAACTCGTCAGGGGAGATTTCGCCCAAGCCTTTGAAACGGGTGATTTCGGCCTGTTTGCCACACTTCACGATGGAGTTGACACGCTCTTCTTCGGTATAGCAATAAAAAGTCTCCTTCTTGTTCCTAACCCGGAACAACGGAGTCTGCAGGATATATACATGGCCGTTTTTTACCAGGTCAGGGTAGAACTGAAGGAAGAAGGTGAGCATCAGCAACCGGATATGCATGCCATCGACATCGGCATCTGTGGCGATGACGATGTTGTTATAACGCAGATTCTCAATATCTTCTTCGATGTTCAGCGCAGCCTGTAGGAGGTTGAACTCCTCGTTCTCGTAGCACACTTTTTTAGTCATGCCAAGGCAGTTGAGCGGTTTGCCTCGAAGGCTGAACACGGCCTGAGTTTGTACGTCACGACTCTTGGTGATGCTTCCCGAAGCGGAGTCACCCTCAGTGATGAAGATGGTGCTCTCCAGGCGTTTCTCATGATTGGTGTTCAAGTGAATGCGGCAATCCCTTAACTTCCTATTGTTTAAACTCACTTTCTTGGCACTCTCTCGGGCTGCTTTTTTGATTCCTGCAATTTCCTTGCGTTCCTTTTCGTTGGCCTGAATTTTCTGCTGCAACACGGACACCGTCTCCGGATTCTTGTGCAAGTAATTGTCGAGATGACGTTTCAAGATGTCGAAGACATAGGTCTTGAGGAAAGGACTGTCGTTGGTGCCATCAGGGTTGTTGGGAGCCAGGTGAGTAGAGCCGAGTTTTGTTTTTGTTTGTGCCTCAAATACAGGCTCTTGTATCCTGACACATAAAGCACAGATTAAACCTTGACGAATGTCAGCGGGTTCATATTCTTTTTGATAAAACTCGCGCACCACACGGGCATATGCCTCACGAAAAGCCGACTGATGAGTGCCTCCTTCGGTGGTGTGTTGACCGTTAACGAAGGAATAGAAGTAATCGCTCGACTGCCCGTTGACATGGGTGAACGCTGCCTCGAAATCGCCATCCTTGATGTGGATGATGGGGTAGAGGCCTTCACCTTCCATGTTGTTGTTGAGCAGGTCGAGCAAGCCGTTCTTTGAATAGTAACGTTTATCGTTGTAAATCAGGGTCAAACCGCGGTTCAGGTAGGCATAGTTCCAAACTCGTTTCTCCACATAGTCATCCACATAATGGTAGTTGCCGAATTTGGCACTGTCGGGGATGAACTCCACGAGGGTACCTGAATCTGTCGCGTTCTCATAGGGCATGATGCCCGAATCCGAAGTCATCTTGCCTTGAGAGAACTCCACGATGCGGGTCTTGCCTTCTCGGACCGATTGTACCTTAAAATAGGAGGATAGTGCATTGACTGCCTTGGTACCCACACCATTCAAACCCACGGACTTTTGGAAGACCTTGCTGTCGTATTTGGCGCCAGTGTTGAGTTGCGACACCGCCTCGACAAGCTTGCCCAGCGGGATTCCACGGCCATAGTCGCGAATGGAGACCTTCTTCTCATTCTTGTCAATCTTCAGCTCGATGCGCTTGCCAAATCCCGAGGTGAACTCATCGATGGAGTTGTCCATCACCTCCTTGATCAACACATAGATGCCATCATCCTGAGAGGCGCCGTCACCCAACTTGCCGATATACATGCCTGGACGCAGGCGGATATGCTCCATGTCCTCAAGGTGGATGATTTCCTCATCGCCGTAGTTGGACGTCACCATGGGGGCTTCCTCCGGTTGATTGAAAATGTCGGTATTATCTTCTATAGTATCGTATTCCATCGTTTTTATTTTTTTGCAAAGATAGCAAAAATCTCCTCTTTAAACCACGTCCAATCCTCTTTTGTCAGCAACAGTTCTTTCATCTTGACACCGGTCAACCGTCTAAAGACAAGCCACTGATAAACGATAATGGCCAGATAGGTAATTGAGAACGAAATCGCCGCACCTTGGATGCCCAAGCGAGGGATCAACAACAGGGTAGAGGGTATGGTGGCCGCCAACCCGACCAAGGAGGCATAGAGATTGTATTTTGGAACCCCGGTGCCCATGAAATAGTTCGCAAAGATCAACTGCACGGCAGAAAACAGCAAACCTGGCGACAACAGCAAGAGGATCACTTTCACCTGGCCGAATTGGTCGGAGAACAGCCATTCGTAAAAGTCCACGGGAAGGATGGCAATGACCGCCAAGGCAATCAAGGTCAACACCACAGTGATTTTCAAGAACTTGACGGTTAACTTCGCAATCTTTTCTTGATTGGTGAGGTTGCTTAACCTTGAGAACTGGACCATGGACACGCTCACACCAAACACCTTCACACCTTCACCCACTTGGGTGCCGGCACCAAATACTCCCACCGCATCCTCCGAACAATGCTGGCGCAACAAGAAAATGCTTAACCGTCGGTTCAGCGTGCTGACTAAAGTGGATAGCTGGATGACACTTCCATAACGCAGCATCTCTTTCGCAGTGACCAAGATAGGATCATAGCCTTCGTTTTTGATCATTGGCAGCAAAGCAAAGAAACCCACGAGGAAGGCTGTTGAGTAACCACACAGCAGGGAATAGATGAAGGCATGGGCGTCATGAAGGTGGAACACGAAAATGAACAGAGCCATCGAGCTTACTTGGACGAGGATTTGCAACAGGAAGATCCAGTTATAGGTGCTTACCTTCTCTTTGCCCAGGAAGATGTTCAGGTTAAAGCCATGGAAACTATAAATCAAGGTCAATAACAAAGTCAGGCCCTCGTAACCTCTCGGAACTAGTCGATCGAAGGTGACAGGGTAGTGGGAGAGGATCCAGAACAGCAAGGCATAAAGCACAATCACAAAGATGATCCAGACGTAGGAGACCAGCATGAGGGTGGGGAGCTTCTTGCGAGGTGTGAAATACACCAAGCCATTGCCGGCAATAAGCTCCACGCCGATAAGGAGAAAGGTTAAGTCGGTCAACACGGTGAAGCCGATGCCCCATTCCGCTGGACCCAAAACCTTGGTACCCATCATCATGGTGATGAAACCAATCAAAAGGTTCATCACCCGCGTAACTCCTGTGCCAAGAATCTTCTTAAACATGAAAACTGATCGTTATTTCGGGGTCAAAATTACAATTCTTTTGGGGATTATGCGTTATTGAAATGTCCTTAACGGAAAAATTCCTATTTTTGCTTGCTTTTTTACGGTATGAAGATTTCCATTGTCATCGTCAACTATAACGTAGAGTATTTTCTCGAGCAATGCTTGTATTCGGTACGCCGAGCTTTACAAGGTGTTGAAGGTGAGGTGTTTGTAGTTGACAACAACTCCGTTGATGGATCCCTGAAGATGCTTGCGGAGAAGTTTCCTGAAGTGAAGGTCATCGCCAACAAGGAGAATGTGGGCTTCAGCCGTGCCAATAACCAAGCCATTCGTGTCTCGACAGGTGAATATGTGCTCCTGCTGAATCCTGACACTGTGGTTGAGGACGACACTTTCACTAAGTGCATCGCCTTTATGGATAATCATCCCGATGCCGGAGGCTTGGGTGTCAAGATGGTTGATGGTAAAGGTAATTTCCTCCCTGAGTCAAAGCGTGGACTACCCACTCCGGCAGCGGCTTTCTACAAGATGTTTGGCTTAGCCAAGTTGTTTCCGCACTCCAAGCGCTTCGCCCGCTATTACATGGGCCATCTCTCTAACGACGAGACCAACGAGGTGGAGATCCTGGCGGGTGCCTTCATGTTGATGCGTCGGGAGACCCTTGACAAAGTGGGGCTGCTTGACGAGACCTTCTTCATGTACGGTGAGGATATCGACCTGTCGTACCGTATCACCCAGGGTGGCTACAAGAACTACTATTTCCCGGAGACGCGCATCATTCATTATAAAGGAGAAAGCACCAAGAAGACCAGTGTCAACTACGTGTTGGTTTTCTACAAGGCCATGGAGATCTTTGCCAAGAAACATTTCGGTCAGAAACGTGCCTTCTGGTTCTCTTTCTTCATCAACATGGCCATCTATTTCAAGGCGTTCCTGGCCTTGGTAAGCCAACTCTTCCACAAAATCGCCATCCCGTTCCTCGATGCGGTGTTGGGTTATGGTGGCTTGGCGGCTATCAGTTACTTCTGGGGTAAGTCGATGGTTTACGGAGGGACGGGAAGTTACCCCACCACGCTCTTCGCATTGGTCTTGCCCGCCTATATCTTGATATGGCTGTTATCCACTTATTTCGCTGGTGGGTATGACAAACCCTATAACATAGGCAAAGGTGTCTTTGGTGTTGCCATCGGCAGTGTGTTTGTGCTGATGCTTTATGCCTTGCTGCCCGAGTCGCTGCGTTTCTCCAGGGCTTTGATCCTTTTCGGGACCTTGTGGCTGGCCATAGAGATGAGTGTCACCCGACTCATTGGAATCATGATGGGCAATGAGAACTTCCAGTCGAAACGTACGGCCAAGAAACGTTTCCTTGTCATCGGCAGTCCCGAAGAGACCAAACGAGTGAACACTTTATTGGAGAGCACCTCCATCAAGCCCGACTTCATCGGTTTGGTGAGTTCGGAATCGCAAGGGGAGGCCCCGGAGGGATTTATCGGCAACATCTCACAGGTACCCGACATCATCACGATCTATAAGATCACCGAGGTCATTTTCTGCTCGAAGGACGTGCCGCACCAGGTTATCATCGACAAGATGGTGGAATGGCATGCTGCCAACGTTGATTATAAGATAGCTCCTGAAGACAGTTTGAGTATCATTGGAAGTAACAGCATCAACACGAGAGGTGATCTTTACACGGTGGATATCAAAGCTATCGATACGGTGGCTAATCGTCGTAGCAAACGCTTACTCGACTTCGTATTGTCGGGTTTCAGCATCTTGTTCTGGTTGCCTTTGGCTTTGGTGGTGAAGAGACCTATTCGTTTCCTGAAGGATGCCATCTTGGTGTTGTTGGGCCGCCGAACCTGGGTGGGGTATTGCAGTCCTGCTGACGACACTCAGAAGCTTCCCACCATCCGACGCGGGGTGTATTCACCAGCTACACCATTAGAAAAAGACGGTGCCAGTAACGACACCGCCTTCTATAACCAACTCAACCTCCTTTATGCCCGTGATTACACGGTATGGAAGGATGCTGAGATCTTTTTTAAATCAGTTGCTGCAAAATAATTATTTCACAGCATGTTTGTAACCATGCACCTTGTCCCAATCACCACGAGTGAAGTCGGGGATAGCCACAGGCATGCCACCATTGGCAATGGAGGCGGCAGTGAGCTCGCCTAAGCAGGACCATTCAGCGGCATCATACACGTCTTGGTCCAAAGGCAGACCGTTGTGTAAGCAGTAGATCAAACGGTAGTCCATGATGAAATCCATGCCACCATGGCCACCGACTTCCTTGGCTTTCTCCTCAATCTCTACAGCGATGGGATGGAGGTATTCGCTCATGATCTTGTCGCGCACTTCAGCAGGGACAAAGGCATGTGGGTTAAGATGTTGGCCCTCTGCAATGAATCCAGCCGGCAACTTCTCGTCGAGCAAGGTGAATCCTTCAATGGGATACTTGTTGGCAAATCCATCCGTACCCGTAAGCTGATATAAACGGTTGTAGGGACGGTAGGTGTAAACGTTGTGCTCGATAAGCAAGGTCTTATTTTTCTCCGTTGAGATCATCGTTGTGGTCATGTCACCATTGGCAAACTCATCCACATTCATCATCTCCTTGGCAATCTTTTTGCCGTTGTAAGAAGGTGTTGACATGGAGACCAAGGTTTTCATGCGGTCGCCACGATGGATGTTGAAGGCTTGGCAGAGAGGTCCAAGGCCGTGGGTGGGATAAACGTCACCTGCATGGTTTTGGTTGAATTTCAGACGCCAGTTGTCGTAGTATTCGTGCCAGAAAGGCTCCAGGTTATGGATATAAGCTCCTTCGCCATGAATCAGCTCCCCAAACATACCTTGTTGAGCCATGTTGAGTGCGGTCAGCTCAAAGAAGTCGTAGCAGCAATTCTCCAGCATCATGCAGTGGCGTTGTGTCTGTTCGGCCACGTCAACCAACTGCCAGCATTCGGCGATAGAGGTGGCGGCAGGAACTTCCACAGCCACATGCTTGCCATGTTGCATGGCATAGACAGCCATGGGAACGTGTTTGATCCAGTCGGTGCAGATATAGACCAAGTCAATATCGTCGCGCTCACAAAGCTGTCTCCAACTTTCCGAACCCGTATAAGCAGCTGCTCGAGACATTCCACGTGCCTCTAAAATGTTGGTTTGGACACTCTCCACACGGTCAGGGACGATGTCACACAAAGCAACTATCGTGATGCCGTCGATATAGGTGAAGCGGTCAACGGCATCGTAACCACGCATGCCCAATCCGATGAAGCCGACACGGACGTTCTCGATGGGATCGACAGTGAATTGAAGGACACTCTTTTGACCCTCGACACGTTGAGGCTCGTCGAAGACAATCACATTGTCCTTGATTACATAGTTTCCGTGACGGTTTTCCTTGGGAGCACATGCAGCGAACAAGGCCGACACGATGAGAATCATTGCGAAAATTTTCGTTTTCATAGATGAATTTGTTTTTGAGAAAGAGAAGCAAAGTTAGGTAAAAAAGTGTAACTTTGTCAAAAATAATCAACTATGAACGAAAGAAATACCCTTTTTGACATCGCTGCCCATTTTGTCGATGCCAATACCATTTCAGAAATAAAGCCTTTAGGCAACGGCTTGATTAACGACACCTATAAAATCATGACGTATGGTCGTGAGCAGCCGAGCTATGTATTGCAACACATCAACGACAAGGTGTTTACCGATGTCGAGATGTTGCAGCGCAACATCGGCATTGTCACCGATCACATCCGTCGCAAGTACGAGGCAGCACACGTGTCCGATATCGATCGTAGAGTATTGCATTTCCTTAAGGCTGACAACGGCAAGACCTATGTAAAGGAAGGGGAGGAGTACTGGCGTGTGATGGATTTCATCACTGACTCAGTGACCCAAGAGGCAGTCACTCCACAGTCTGCGTACGATGCAGGTCGTTCTTTCGGTGATTTCGAGGCCTTACTCGCCGATGTGAAGGAGCCGATAGGGGAGATCATCCCCAACTTCCACAATATCGAATTTCGTTTAAAGCAACTCGACGACGCCATTCATGATGACCTTGCGGGAAGAATGAAAGACGCTGAGGTACAGGACTTTGTAAAGAGTATCAAGGAACATGCTTCGGCAATGTGCTTGGGTGAGAAGCTTCATCGTGAAGGATTGTTGCCGAAACGCATTTGCCATTGCGACACCAAGGTGAACAACATGCTTTTTGATAAACAAGGTAATGTGCTGTGTATCATTGATTTAGATACAATCATGCCCAGTTTTGTCTTTTCTGACTTTGGTGACTTCCTTCGTTCGGCGGCCAATACGGGTGCCGAGGACGATCCCGACCTCGGGAACATACATTTTAACATGGAGATATATCGTTCCTTCTTGGATGGTTATCTTGAAGGCACGAAATCATTCCTTTTGCCTATTGAGAGGGAAAATCTTCCATATGCGGCATGTTTATTCCCATACATGCAAGCGGTTCGGTTCTTCACGGATTATATTAATGGTGACACCTATTATAAAATAAGGTATCCCGAGCACAACATGGTTCGCACACGGGCGCAATGGAAGCTTTTCATGGAAGCGATGAAGGAGTTGAAAGGTTAAAGGTGAAAGGTGAAAAACACCTTTCAATTTTCACCTTTAACCTTTAACCTTTAACCTTAGAATGGTAGGTCATCGCCGTTGTTGTCGTCGCCGAAATAGGAAGGCTCTTGTGAGCTTTGTACACTTGCACTAGGTGTTGGTGTTGGGTGCATCGGTGCTGGTGCAGCAGCTGATTGTACTTGACCTGTAGCGGGAGCTGTTTGTCCCACAGGATCGAAACGCCATACACGAATGTCGGTGTACCATTTTCCATTGAACTCACGCGATGAGATGTCAATCTGAGCTTTGATCATCTGTCCAGGTACCATGTTCTGGATTTCGTCAACCTGGTTTGTCCAACAGGTCAAGCAAATCGTTTTCGGATATTGCTCATCCGTTTCAATAATCAGATCTTGTTTGCGCCAGGGACCGCGGGCACTAGTGCCTTCAGTTAAACCGCCGAGTCGTACGACTTTTCCAATAATTTCCATAGAGCTTAGTATTTATTTGTTAGACATATATTCGCTATTGTTTTCCGGTGCAAAGATAACAAGGGATTTCCAAAATTGCCTTATTTTTGGAATTCTTTTCCAAGATATTTTCCAATATAATCGATATTATGTTAAATAGAAGACAGAAGTAAGAAGTAAGAAGAAAGAATGTAGAAATAAAAAAGCCCTAGGGACTTCCCCAGGGCCTTCTTCTTGCTTCTTGCTTCTTACTTCTTACTTCTTACTTCTTACTCCAACGCCTTGGCCTCTTCAAGCATGTTCAACTGAACATACATGCTCCTCAGCACTTGCTTGATGTCGTCAGCGGGCTGAGCTTCGTAGGCTTGCTTCACATAAGGAAGTCCAGTGCGAACCAATTCCTCAGCCTGGTGTACGAGTGAATCGTATCTCTCGATCTCAGCCTTGGAGAAACCAGTGATCTCGTTGGCCTCAGCCTTCAGCTTGTTCGACATGGTGATGTACATGGCGCCCAAGTTGTAAACTGCATCGTAATACTCAGGGTTCAAAGCAATGGCTTGCATGTAGTAGTCGATAGCCTTCTGACCGTCGAAGATGTCGTTCTTCTCATCGCCATAGATGGTTCCCAAGATGAACAGAATTGACGGGTTGTTAGGATCAAGCTCCTGCAGGCGGTTGATGTCAGCGATAGCCTCTTCACCTTTGCCCATGCGGAGATACAGGTTAACCTTCTCGATGATCATGCCAGCGTCGCCGGGGAACTTCGTGAGACCTTCTTCAATAGTCTCAACGCTCTTTTCCTGATTGCCCATGCTGGTATAGCAAGCGGCCATGTTCTTGTAAAGGTCAACGTGGTTGTAGCCCAAAGTTTTCAGCTCGTTGTACTCGTTAATGGCTTGATCGTACATCTCAGCACGTTGATAAGCAAGAGCTGAGTTCACCAAAGCCACCGTGTCGGGATTGGCACCGTTCAGAGAGATTTCATAGGACTTTCTGAAGCTGGTAGCTGCCTCTGGATACACCTTGTTATTGAAGTTGGTAACACCATCCTGGAAATAATTCACTGCGATGGCTGCAATACGAGGATAAACCTCGGATGCATTGTCCTTTGCATAATTGGGATCAACCTTGATGCAGTTTTCCAGGGCTTCGTAAGCTCTCTGAAGAGCGTTCGGATATTTTGCAGCGAGCTCAGGGTTCTGGTGCAGATTCAGATAAATCGTTCCGCAGTAAAGCCAAGCCTGTGCCTGATCTTTCGGCTTCATGCCAAGGAATCCTTCGTGATTCACGCATTTCTCGATGGATTCGGCAGCCTTCTCGTACTGACCGTTCTTATTGTACATGAATGCATTCGTACGGTCGGTTTTCTGAGCCATCATTACATTTGCTGTAAATACGACGGCCAATAAAATCATTAACTTTTTCATTTTTGTTCAGATTATAGTTCTACAATTTATTATTTTCAATATCAGGATTCAATCCTTACACAATTTCCGTTCCATTTTTATTCTTCGACTTCCTCAACGTTATTCTCACCAGTCGGTTCGGGATTCTCGGGAGAAGACTCTGGGTTCTCATCCCCCACTTCTTCTTCCTCATCGTCTTCCCTCTTCACTTTGGTGACAGCGGCGATCTCGTCGTTGTTTTTGAGGTTGATGAGTTTCACACCCTGGGTAGCACGACCCATCACTCGCAAGGTGTCCGCACCAATACGGATCAGGATGCCTGAGCGGTTGATGATGATCAAGTCGTCTTCGTCGGTGACGTCCTTGATGGCGATAAGGTCGCCGGTCTTCTCAGTGATATTCAAGGTCTTGACACCCTTTCCACCACGATTGGTGACGCGGTAATCCTCGATGCCACTGCGTTTGCCGAAGCCCTTCTCAGAGACCACCAGTACGGTCTGTTCAGGGCTGTGGAGGCAAATCATGCCGATCACCTCGTCGTTTTCAGAAGCCAAGGTGATGCCCTTCACACCGGAGGCGGTACGACCCATCGGACGGACGGTTTTTTCGTTGAATCTCACGGCTTTACCAGAACGCAATGCCATCAGCACCTCGTCCTCGCCACTGGTCATGCAGGCGGTCAACAGCTCATCTCCTTCACGGATATTGATGGCGTTGATGCCGGCTTTGCGCGGACGTGAATAGGCTTCGAGCGAGGTCTTTTTGATGATACCTTTCTTGGTACAAAGGATGACATAAGTGTTGTTGATGAACTCCTCGTCTTTCAAGTCTTTGACGTTCAGTCCAGTGATGATCTTGTTGTCTTTATCGACGTTCAGCAGGTTTTGGATTGCCCTACCCTTGCTGTTCTTGCCTTCTTCGGGAATCTCGAAAGCCCTGAGCCAATAGCACTTGCCCTGCTCAGTGAAAAACAGCAGGTAGTTGTGGTTGGTGCAGGTGAAGATATGTTCGATAAAGTCGGTGTCGCGGGTGGACGAGCCTTTGGAGCCCTTGCCTCCCCTGCTCTGACGACGGTATTCTCTCAGCGGGGTACGTTTCACATAGCCGAGATGTGAGATGGTTACCACCACGGTGTCGTCAGCGATCATGTCCTCGATGCGGAACTCGCCTGCAGCGGGAACGATCTTCGTGCGACGGGCGTCACCATATTTTTCTTTGATGGCGAGTAATTCGTCCTTGATGATTTGGAACTGCATTTCCACATTTTGTAGAACATCGTGGAAATGACGGATCTTTTCCTCAAGGTCTTCCAATTCGTCCATGATTTTCTTGATCTCGAGACCGGCCAACTGACCCAAGCGGTAAGCTACGATGGCTGAGGCTTGAGGATCATCGAAACCGAAGCGCTCCATGATGGCTTGTTTGGCTTCGGAAGAGCCGCCCTTACAAGCACGGATGGTGGCGATGATTTCGTCAACGATATCGATGGCACGGGCCAAACCTTCAAGGATATGGGCACGTTCTTCAGCTTTCTTCAGATCGAACTTGGTACGACGGATGACGACTTCATGGCGATGGTCCACGAAATGCTTGATCAGGTCTTTCAGGTTCAAGGTATAGGGTCGGCCATTGACCAGTGCCACGTTGTTCACGTTGAAGGAACTCTGCAGGGCGGTCATCTGATACAGCTTGTTCAGCACGATCTCCGCGTTGGCGTCGCGTTTCAGTTCATAAACGATACGGATACCTTTACGGTCCGACTCGTCGCGGATGTCGGAGATGCCGTCGAGTTTCTTGTCATTGACCAGGTCGGCGGTCTTCTTGATCATGTCGGCCTTGTTGACTTGATAAGGTATGGAGGTGGCGATGATACGCTCGTGGCCGTTATGTTCTTCGATGGTGGCTTCGCCGCGGACGACGATACGTCCCCTACCCGTCTCAAACGCCTCGCGGACGCCCTCGTAGCCGTAGATCACGCCGGCGGTGGGGAAATCCGGAGCCTTGATGTATTCCATCAGCTCTTGGATGGTGATGTCGTTGTTGTCGATATAGGCGATGATGCCATCAACGCACTCGCTGAGGTTGTGAGGAGCCATGTTGGTGGCCATACCCACAGCGATGCCGTTGGTGCCGTTGACCAGCAAGGCCGGAATCTGCGTGGGCAGCACGGTAGGCTCTTGCAGAGAGTCGTCAAAGTTATTCTGGAAATCAACGGTATCCTTGTCAAGGTCATCGAGCATCTCTTCAGCGATCCTCTTCAGACGTGCCTCGGTGTAACGCATGGCTGCCGGGCTGTCGCCATCGACGCTACCGAAGTTACCTTGGCCATCGACCAAAGGATAACGAAGTGACCAAGGCTGTGCCATACGCACCATGGCGTCGTAAACCGACGAGTCACCATGGGGATGGTACTTACCCAGCACTTCACCGACGATTCTCGCCGACTTCTTGTAGCCGCTGTGAGAGCTTACTCCCAAACCCAACATGCCATAAAGCACACGCCTATGTACCGGCTTCAAGCCATCCCTAACATCAGGCAATGCACGGGAGATGATCACCGACATCGAATAGTCGATGTAAGCCGATTTCATCTGATTCTCAAGGTTTACCCTGATTATTTTTTCACCGGATAAATTCTCTTCTTCCATTCTAATCGATCTTTCTTTAGTTTTTCAAAAATTCAAAATAAAGCCTTTTTTAAAAGCAGATGCAAAGGTACAAAATCTCCCTTTACCTACCACGTAAAAATTCATTTTTCATGAAAATTTGTCAAATTGGCTCAAAAAACAAGCAAGGAGCGATTTTTGTTATTAACTTTGCAATCTAATTTTTCACGACAAACGAAAACTATCACATCTATGGATGCCAAATTTTCACCAAGAGTACGTGACATTTTGTCATACAGCCACAGCGAAGCCTCAAGACTGGGTAATTCCTACATTGGGTTGGAGCATCTCTTCTTGGGGATGCTGAAAGAAGGCGGTAGCTGTGCGATACAGTTGTTGATCAACCTCAACCTCAATATCGAGGTCTTCCAGAAGAAATTGGAAGCCTCTATCAAGATTGTCAACCCTACCAAGGCACCGAGCGATAACTTGCCTTTGACCAAGCAGGCCGAGCGGGTGCTGAAATATTCCTATATCATCGCCAAGGAGTTCCGTAGTGAGTTGGTGCGTTCGGAGCATCTGATGCTCGCTATCCTTCATGAACGGAACAACATCATTTCACAGAACTTGGAGTTCGAGGGCATCACCCACGAAAATTTCAAGGCTGAACTGATCCGTTACAACACTGAGATGGGTAAAGACCTTCCACCCCAACCGGCACAAGAGGAGGCACCGCAGGATATCTTCGGAAGCAACGACGATGATGATGACGACGAAGACACCATGATGCCCCCACCGGAGAAGCCCAAGAAGACTAGCAACATCAAGAGCAAGACTCCGGTGCTCGACAACTTCGGTCGCGACTTGACCCGAGCAGCTGAGGAAGGACGGTTGGATCCCATCGTCGGACGTGACAATGAGTTGGAACGCATTGCGCAGATTTTAAGCCGCCGCAAGAAGAACAACCCAATCCTCATCGGTGAGCCTGGTGTGGGCAAGTCGGCCATCGCTGAAGGCCTTGCCATCCGCATCACACAGCATAAGGTGTCGCGTACCTTATATAATAAACGAATCGTGATGCTCGACATTGGAAGCGTGGTAGCGGGTACCAAATATCGTGGACAGTTCGAGGAACGTATCAAAGCCATCCTCAACGAGCTGGAGAAAAACCCCGACATCATCCTCTTCATTGACGAGATCCATACCTTGGTGGGCGCCGGCAATGCCAATGGCTCACTCGACGCCTCCAACATGTTCAAACCCGCCTTGGCACGAGGCGAATTGCAGTGCATCGGCTCCACCACCCTCGACGAGTACCGTCAGTATATTGAGAAAGATGGTGCCCTTGAACGCCGTTTCCAGAAAATCCTTGTCGATCCCACCTCTCCTGAAGAAACCGTGGAGATCCTCAACAATATCAAAGCCAAATACGAAGACCATCACCTGGTGACCTATACGCCCGAAGCTATCGAGGCCTGTGTCAAGCTGACCAACCGCTATATGTCGGACCGTCACCTGCCGGACAAGGCCATCGACGCCCTCGACGAAGCCGGAGCAAGAGTGCATATCCGCAATATCAATGTCCCGACAGAGATCACCCAACTCGAGCAGGAGATTGAGGAGATCCGTAAGCAAAAGAAACAAGCCATCGCCGAACAAAAATTCGAGGATGCCGGAAAGTTCCGCGACCAGGAGGTGAAAACCATGGATAGACTCGACAAGGTGAAGAAAGATTGGGAAAAAGACAGCATGACGCACCGCCAGCCTGTGACCGAACAAGACGTTGCTGAAGTCATTGCCATGATGACGGGAGTTCCAGTCCAACGCATCGCCCAAAACGAAGGCTCTCGCTTGATGGCCATGGAGAAAGAACTGGCCGGGACCGTCATCGGACAAGACGACGCCATCAACAAGGTCACCAAGGCTATTCGCCGTAACCGTGCTGGACTCAAGGATCCCAATAAGCCTATCGGCTCTTTCATCTTCCTCGGTCCCACCGGCGTAGGTAAGACTTACCTTGCCAAGGTGCTGGCCAAGTACCTGTTCGACTCGGAAGAGGCCTTGATCCGCATCGATATGAGTGAGTACATGGAGAAGTTCGCCGTGTCGAGACTTGTTGGTGCTCCTCCAGGCTATGTGGGTTATGAAGAAGGCGGACAGCTCACCGAGAAGGTGCGTCGGAAGCCCTACTCCATCGTGCTTCTCGACGAGATAGAGAAGGCTCATCCCGACGTGTTCCACCTGTTGCTTCAAGTGCTTGATGATGGACAACTCACCGACAGCCTTGGCCGTAAGGTCGATTTTAAGAACACCATCATCATCATGACCTCCAACATTGGAAGCCGTCAGCTCAAGGATTTCGGACAAGGAGTGGGCTTTGGCACCGAGGCTAAACGTAACGCTGCCGACCAATATTCGCATAGTGTGATTGAAAACGCTCTCAAACGCACGTTTGCTCCGGAGTTCCTCAACCGTATCGACGATGTCATCATGTTCAACTCGCTGAAACGCGAGGACATCCATCGCATTATCGACATCGAACTGCACAATGTGTTCAAACGTGTCGAAGACATGGGCTACAAGCTGGAACTCACCGAGAAGGCTAAGGACTTCATCGCTGATAAAGGCTGGGATGACCAATTCGGTGCCCGTCCGTTGAAACGTGCCATCCAGAAGTATGTCGAAGACGTTCTTGCCGAAGAGATTATCAAGACTCCGATGAGCATTGGAAGCGTCATCAACATCGACCTCAACGAAGAGAGCCAAGAGATTACTATCAATGTAATCCCTGCCGCTACCAAGATATTGGAGGAAGTGAACGCCTAACCCTGCAACACCCTTATGGAATACGACTTCAAACCCCATATCGACAACAGTCTGTTCCGACTTATCTCGAGATGCAGCAAAGAGCTCGGCGTGAGAAGCTACGTCATCGGTGGCTATGTCCGCGATATCCTACTTCGAAGAAAGTCGAACGACATTGACATTGTGACTATCGGTAGTGGCATCGAGTTAGCCAAGAAAGTGGCTTCTCGGTTGCCTGGAAACAAAGAAGCCAAGTACTACGGTGCATTTGGGACGGCGATGATTCGGCACCAAGGCATTGAGATCGAGTTTGTCGGGGCGCGTCGTGAGTCGTACGACCGCAACAGCCGCAAACCTGCTGTGGAGGATGGCTCCCTTGAAGATGACCAGAACAGGCGTGACTTCACCATCAATGCCATGGCTGTTAGCCTTAATGAGGATGATTTTGGAGCCTTTCTTGACCCCTTTGACGGTCTGAGCGACTTGGAGGATCTCACCATCCGTACTCCACTCGACCCCGATGTCACCTATTCCGATGACCCATTGCGTATGATGCGCGCCATACGATTTGCCACCCAACTGCATTTCTATATCGACCCGGACTCGTTCTATTCCATCACCCGCAACGCGGAACGCATCAAAATCGTCTCCATGGAACGCATCACCGAGGAGCTAAACAAGATCATGATGTCGTCGCGGCCTTCCACGGGATTCTTGCTCCTCGACGAGTCGGGGTTGCTGAAGTACATCTTGCCGCAACTGACGCTACTCAAAGGCGTTGAAGTCATCCGTGGCAAAGGCCATAAAGACAACTTCTATCACACCATGCAAGTGCTTGACCAGGTGGCCGAGATGAGCGACAACCTATGGCTACGTTGGGCGGCATTGCTTCATGACATTGCCAAGCCTCAGACCAAACGCTGGGAAGATGGCACGGGATGGACCTTCCATGGGCACGAGTTCAAAGGTTCCAAGATGGTGCCCAAGATCTTTGCCCAGCTGAAACTTCCGCTCAACGAAAAGATGAAATATGTGGAGAAGCTCGTCTTGCTCCACCTCCGCCCCATCGTCCTTGCTGAGGATATCGTGACCGATTCTGCTGTCAGGCGACTCCTCTTCGACGCTGGCGATGACATCGACGACCTGATGATGTTGTGCCATGCCGACATCACTTCCAAAAACGAGGAAAAAGTCAAGAAATACCACCGTAACTTCGAGATTGTCAAAGAGAAACTCAAAGAAATTGAAGCCAAGGACCATCTCCGCAACTGGCAGCCACCTATTGATGGATCTGCCATCATGGAGACCTTCGGTATCCCCGCCAGTCCTGTCGTCGGTGTCATCAAGAACGCCATTCGCGATGCCGTTCTCGACGGAGTCATCGGCAACAACTTTGAGGAGGCCTATGCCTATATGAAAAAGGTCGGTGCAGAACAAGGACTCAGCATCGTCAAAGAGCTCGAAGCACCGATCGTGGTCAACAACAACGGTCCTGTCCCTCAAAAAATCGAGCCTCATGAATGACCGCACCTTGATTGTCGTTGCAGGTCCTACCGCCTCTGGGAAGACAGCCACTGCCATCCGACTCGCTAAGGAGCTTGACACGGAGATTCTCTCTGCTGACAGCCGACAGTTTTATAAAGAAATGTCTATTGGAACTGCCGCTCCTACACCTAAAGAATTACATGAAGTAAAACATCATTTCATCCACAATATCAGTATTTTCGATCAATATGATGTTGCTACTTATGAGAAAGATGCCCTACTCTTGTTGAGTCAGTTGTTCATGGATCACCAAGAGGTGATTTTAACTGGTGGCTCAGGGCTATTCATCGATGCTGTTTGCAATGGAATCGATGCCATGCCTGATATTGACACTGCGGTACGTGATCGGGTGAGCAAGCTTTATCAACAATATGGACTTATTGCATTGCAGGAGGAACTGAAACAGTTGGACCCCGAATACTGGGCCATTGTTGATCGAAAAAACCCACGTCGTCTGCAACGAGCCTTGGAGGTCTGTTATCAGTCGGGAGACACCTATACCTCCTTCCGCAAGGCTACCAAAGCCCACCGAGACTTCAATATCAAGAAGTTTGCGCTGTTATGGGATAGGCAGGAGTTGAACAACCGAATCAACCAGCGGGTGGAACAAATGCTTGCTCAGGGATTGGTGGATGAAGCCAGAAGACTCTACCCCTATCGACATCTCAACGCCCTTAACACAGTGGGATACAAGGAGTTATTCGATTATTTCGATGGAAAGATCGATTTGATGGAAGCTGTGGAACAAATCAAACTCAACACCCGTCACTACGCCAAGAGGCAGATGACGTGGTTACGTCGGGATCAAGAATATCAGTGGGTGTCGGCAGATGGCTTAATAACCTTGTTTGAAGGTTAGGAATTCACTAAAATCACTTGCACGGGCATCAATCCAGAGCTATGTACGTCGATAAGTCGTTGTAAACGTTGTTGAATATCCTCAAGATTCAGCTGGGGGTTGACTTCTGAGATGAATGCTACAACAGTCCGAGTGCCTTCTTCGTTGGAAGCTACCTCAACTCGGTTCACGCTACCTATGTCGTATTTGTATAACTCTTTGACACAGAACGATTTTAGATCAGATCTGGTCACTAATTTGTCGTTAGTTAGAGCGTAGTATCGTGCGAGCATCTTTCGTTCTTCTGAATTGACTACCTCATCGCGCCCGCCGGTAGATCGGGTAAGGATGCGGGTTCGGGAAGGGTCGTAATCGGAGGGTGCGGACAATAAAAGGGAGCCTGGCTCTACCCCATTTCCCAAGGTGCCACTAGTATAAAGGGCCTTTAATGGGACGGCTATTTCCACGTTGGCATTTTCCTTTAGCATGGCATATACCCCTGTCTTGGCACTGCCGTCCTTTTGGATTTCGTTCATGAGGTCTTTGAGAAGCACCTTCAGCTTGCGCATTTTGTCACCGTCTTGAAGCGATGCAATCAGTTGGTAGGCATAGAAGTCCGTTTGGCTTTTCTTTTGAAGCGTGTCGGCAAGACGAAGCAGTTCGGCAAAGCTGAATCGTTCGCTTCCGAAACGACGTAGGATAAACTTGTCAGCCTCTTCCAGAGTATCGTATTCTCCCACCAGATTCATGAAGAAATCGTTGTCGTTAGCGATTTTCACGATGGGTTCAGAAGGCGTCAGCGAGAAGGTTCTTTTGCTCACATTCACAACAGGGAAACTGTTGATAAACACTTGGTTGGCTCCGATGTTCTTGTTTTTCAGCCCGATAAAATCGAGGGTTAGCTCCACCGTCCCTGAGTTGAGCATCACGTTGGTGTAAGGGTCCACCATGTAATAATTCACTTGCTGTTCTGCCCAAAGGTCAAACCACTGTTCGTTGGTGCCAAACACCAATGACTGGTTATAGATGAGGTTCCAGAAGGAGAAGTCGGGATTCATGGGAAAGCGGTCGTACTCCCATGGGTTGATCAAGTTGATTTCCTTGTCGTTAAGGTGCATTGTCAGGGCTTCGAACTCGATGTCTTTGAAGAAGAACCCCACTCCACCGATTACTGCCTTCTCGTCTTCCACTTCCAAGGTCAGTTTCCATTGTCCGTTGAGAGTTTGGCTGAGGTTGATGACGGAGGCGCCGATGATATTCGATTCAAACAGAGGACAGAAGTTGAGGTTGGTTCGTTCCATGAACGATTCTTTTTGCACGATGAATTCGGAACTCTCGCCCACGATGCAGCGTGAATGGTTGCCTTTGGCCTTGGCGGTACACATCATGGCAATGGAAGGTGTGGCTTTGAGTAGATGGAAAGGCAGTACAGCTTCCTCCAACTCGCTTACCATACCGTTTCGAAAATGTTCAATATCGGTTTCGATTGCTTGCTCCTGGTATGCCAATGCGGTAATCATCATGGTCACCAAAGGGTCTCTTTCCAACCCATACATGGGTGAGTTTGGATTGGAATGGTCCCATTTACCTTCTTTAGCCCATAGCGAGAATACTTTGTTTCTCAGCTGTTCGACTCGGTCTCTAATATCATAGTTGTTCATGCTCATTACCAGATTCTGATTTTGTTATGGTAGGTGTATGGGGTGTCGTAACCGTCATCGATGATCCCGTTGACTGTGATTAAGAGGACAGAGCCATGAGCCATTAACTCCATGCTCACCACCACGTCCTTGAGTCGTCTCTCGTAAATCGCTATGGCTTCACTTAAGTCCTTGGCGAAAGTCCCCGTATTGATACTTGATCCTGACATCTTATGTTTTCGGGTAGGATCCTCAATGGAGCCTATGATGTCTTGCTTTCGCTTCTTTTGGGTGTCGTGGAAGAGTCCAACTTCTGGGTCATAGATTTCAAAGCGATAGTCCTCCAACGAGAATCCAAATTCATCATCAGCTTTAAAGCTATCCTTGCTGGAGGAAATCAGCAAGTTGAGAAAAGCGTCGATAGCTGGCTTGATGGATTCCTTGGAAGCTACCGTCACTGGGTATTTCATGATGATGGGGAGTTTGACGTACATGGCGATTCAGTTAGAGAATTGGACATTCATCTTCAGGCTCAGGTTCGGGTTCGTCATTCCGTTCTTGTTTTTGAATCGGATGATATTCGACTATTTCCAATGCAGGAAGATAGTCGTAGAATTGAATAAGGAAGCTACATATGCCGTTCAGGAAAAGCTGTATGTCATAGGGATTATAGTTGATTTGAGTGATTGGAATCTCCGAGCTCAAATAGGAAAGCATTCGGACGAACCTTCGGCAAAGAGTCACAAAGTCCTTTGGGTTTTGGTTTTTATCAAGGGAATCCATCTCTTCCACCAGAAGATACATTATATCGTGGTTGTTCAAGAACTTGAACTTTTCGTGGTGGGTAATCTGTTGGGCCAAATGTTGTATGGCACCTGTCATTTCCATCATCACAGGTGAACTCTCCATGGCAATGACAGGCGTAATGTAGTCGTCTTGGACTTTCCATACCCCGTCGTCCAGTATGATTTTCACCAGAGGCATACGGTCGGGAAGCTCATCCAACGTGCACAGACCAAATTGATATTCGTTCTCGATGAAGGGAACCTCGTCGAGTTCGTACTCACGCACTTCTGCTGTTGGCCACACGGCAAGATAGCAATCGTTGGATCCCACAATCTTGAGTTCCACCTCTTCGGTACTTTTTAGGTTTACCAGATCTCCTTTGGGGAGCAAAGCATGGCATTCCACCTCAGCCAAGATGAGTTTGTCGCCTTGGATTGATACTGGTGCCTTGAATACCGTATTAGGAATCAGGCCGAATTCCTTGGATGCTTGCACTTTACGAAGCAAAAGCCGGTATTCGGCCAAAAGGTTTTCCTGATGGATGAAGGTTTCAGGGGTGAGTTCCATCCCGACATTCCAGTTGATTCTGATATCCTTGTTCATCGTTTGTTCAGTGTTTTGAGGTTGTCTTGCCAAGGGTGGCGTTATAGTCGAGCATCAGTTTGTTAGGTCCTTCAAAGTGATTGTCGCGTGTGTAGTCTCTGATTTTGAACTCACATTGCAGTTCGAAAGGTACGAACCATTCTTCAACGAAACGGAAGAAGGGTTCGAGAGTCTTTTGAAATTGAAGGAAGCTGTCATGGTGGAGATTGGGCCGGTGGACGGTGAAACGCACACGGTTGTGGAATCTTTTGAAAGTGGTGTTGAAGCCTACAACAATGCTAATCAATTTGCACAGGAAACGGTAGTCGCCTCTGATTTGAGCGGCATGGCTGACCATGGGTGCCATGAGTCGTATGTAAGGATTCTGGTCGTTTTCAATCGTTACGCCGAGGAAGTCTTTCAAGATCACCTCGTTTTTCTCGACCAAGGTATGGTTCAGTTGGCTTTCCAGAGCCAGAGAGAGGTTGAAGTAGGTGGAATCGAAAGGCATGAAGGCCGTCTTAATGCGCTCGACCCGTTGCTGAAGAACTTTATCGGTCCATTTATGGTCTTCCTTGTCGAGATTCAAGAGTTCTCTACCTGTGGAGAACATGCCATTAGGCAAGATTTCGTATAAGCCGTCGCGTGAAAGTTCGAGTGTAAGCTCTTCTGGATTACACTCGCGCAGATCGCTCGAGTAATTCCTGGAGAAGATGCCCTTGTGTTTGACGATCCATTCCTTTTGGGATGGGTAATGCACTGTGATCCAGGTTTCCGCTTTAATATCGTTGCGTTCCATCACTTCCGGTCTTTTTCAATGTAGGTGAATGTGGTGCTTCCGATATGGAAGGAACTACCATGGGTGAGTCTTCTTACCTCATTGGTTTTCATTATCTTACAGTAAGGCAAGTCGTTTTCAATGAAGACTTCGGCTTGTAAACCATCGATGCCCTCACTGTTGTCCCAGTCCATGTCGATATAGCAGCGGTCGGACCGTCCGATGGTAACCATCCGATGTCCCCCGAGGCGATTCATCCATTTGTAAACGGCTACATCGCGGCTTTTGAGGTTCCCGTCGATATGAAGGAAGTAGCGTTCGGAGTGGTGCTCGGGTGAAGCTATGCAGGCATACAAACCGCCGGCGAATGTCATCACCGCAATCAATCCTAATACATTGGTCAACAAGCCGATATTATGGATTTCCAAATCACTGCCGTCGAAACTGAGGAGGTAGAGAAGACAGAAACCTGCCATGGCGAATAGCATACCACATAACATGGCTTTTTTCACGGAGACCTCATTGCGATACGAAACGATCCATCCCACCACCAATCCCATCAACAGCCACGGGATGATATCCAGGATGAAGTTGTTGTAGTCCTTGCCCGTAATGATAACGACAATGGCTCCGATGAAGAAAGCGATGAGGCATCCTATGGCACCGGCAAGTGAACGACCGAAAATAACGAGAAGGCGTTTCGGAGTCTTTTTGCGCCGTTCCAACAGCCAGGAAGCTCCCAAGGTGACAAAGAAACCCATAATGATGCCGAAAATCAGCAAGTCATGGATCTTGTCAACCAAGGTGTTTCCCGTGACATCCAGACCTACCCGTTTGGAAAGAGTCAGCGTGTCTCTGATGAAGCCATATAACAACTGGTTATGGGCGCAAAGGCGGAACACTAACCAACCCAACATGGCAAAAAGGAATCCGGTGACAAGCCAACGCAGGAAGTAAGGGGTGTTGCGTTTGTCATAAGGATGGTCCTCGTCGTAGCGGATCGGGCCATGATCACATTGTTGGTCATATTCAGGACATTGACATCCGTTCTCTTTCCAGCACTCGTAATGCATGGTATGTTCGCAGCGAGTCACAACCTCCTCCCCTGGCTGGAAGGCATCTTTGCAATAATAACACTTTTGCGCCAGATAATCTTTGGCTTTTGCGGGGAGAATGTTAGCTTTTTCGAACCGTTTGACGTAGCGTTTTTTGAACACCTTGTATCTCCATTTGGGGAAAAGGAACCGGAAGAACAGGTAAATCAAGCCTGTCAATGCCAGGGCCATAATGAGGCACATGGCCAACAATTGCAACATGCGTCTCGAAGTGTTGTTGACGAGGACAGGGTCGATGAGGGTGCCCAAGGTAAACGTACGTGTTCCGTAGGCCTCGATATCATCTTGTTCGAGATAGACATGTAGGGTAACTTTCTGCCCATCGTAGAGTCGATACAGGTCGTTGACGATCACCATACGATAATCCATGGCCTCTGGGTTTGGGCGCATGACCAGTTGTTCTTTCAAACGCTGGGCGTTGAATTCAGGAATGAAACGGTCGCCATCCTTGAAGACATATTGCACCTCATGCTGGAAATCTTCTTGAAGAATGCTTTCACCAAAATAAAGGAAGTTTAGCGTGACCTCCTTGTTTTGGTTAAGTTCGGAGATGAGCGCCATTTTGATTCTGAAAAAGTCTTCCCCACCGATATAGCTCCCATCGGGTTTTGTATATATGCCATTAGTTAACACGAAGAGCTCTTTTTTGCTCTTGTCTCTTAATGAAGGGTTGTATGGAGTCTCAGGATAGAAGTCATGGGCTTCAGTATCAGTTACTTCTTCAAGAACAGAAGCGAGAGCTTTGTAGATAAACTTGTCGTTTTTTGAAGGGGTGTTGAGGGTGGAGTCGCACCAGAGGGTGAGTTGGTAAAGGTCTTGAACTTCCATCGTTGGAGTACGTTGATCATCCATTGCCGTGACATAGAAATGTGCTTTGGGGAAGGTCAGGAACAGTTCGTGGAGGGCATTGCGTTCAGCTTCCAGTTGTTCTTGTGTGACCGACCTGTCGGCGAGGACGATGATGGAATAGTTGCCTGCCGCATAGTCTGGGTCATATTCGCGTATGTCGAGCACATCGACGAGTGAGGTGACGTCTTCGATACCGTTGTAGCCAGTTCTTTGGATGCTGATGGACGATTTGTCGAGCGTTCCAAGGTTCAGTTTCTTTCCGTTTTTCACCACTTTGAAATCCACCAAGACGGTGTCGAGGCCAGTTTGGAAATGGGGGTAGTCGATCACCAGTTCTTGGGCAAGGATGCTCGGAATGGCGAGGATGAGGAGCAACGATGTCAGGATGAGTCGTTTCATAAGCGTTCCTTTCGTTGGTTACAGGGTTGGGGTGTCGTCCCCTCCCATCATGAGTTGGTTCATTTGTTTCTGGGTCTCTTTAGCCATTTTCTTTGCTTTTATCTTGGATTTCAGCATGTTAACTAAAAGAATGAGCATGGAAGCGACCATGACGACACGGAATAACAATTCATAGAGTTGCCCCTTGTTGCGGCATTCCATGGATTCGATTTGCTCATTATAGGCTTCGATGGATTCGATTAGTTGCTGCATGGCAGGGTCATTGTCGATCAGTTGCTGTTGCGTTTCGGTCTCCCCTATTGTTTTCCCATAGACCCTGCTCGCTTTTTTCTTGACGATGAGCAGGGAGTCTTGTTCGTTAGCTTCAACGTAGTGTTCTCCATCGGCTTGCAAGGTAGAGAGTTCGGCAATGGCGTCTTGCAAATGGTTCATCAGGGCATCGTAATCTCTTTTGTGGTTATGGTCATCCTGAAGGTCTTCGATACGTTTTTGCAGTTGATAGAATAGGTAGTTGCAGTCGCTATAGATGTCGTAAGGAGGGGTTCCTTTGGAGACGAGTGCGGCGAAGGAACGCAGACGGTTTCCTGCTTCTTGATAGGCATAGTCATAGATGGCGATGTCATCGTAGGTCATCAGTTTTGAGCTGATCTGGTTCAGGTCGGAGAGCAAGGTGTTAAGATTCAGTTCCAAACTGTTGTCTTCTGCCTCTTGGGCTGGCAGTGGTGAAAGGGTCCAGAGGCAAAACAGAAGCAAGATGGCGGTTAGTCGTTTCATGGTGCAGGCGATTAGTGGTGTTAGCCGGCGACGGGGTCAGGGACGACATCGAGGATGTCTCCGTTTTGGATAGCATAGTCTGACATCCTCATGTGGGTCTTGCCAACACGGGGATGAAGGATAATACATTGTCCGGTGGTTTCGTCCATTTTTCCAAAGTAATATTCGGTGGGCGTGAAATCAATCATCTCAGGTAGGTTGAAGAAACGTTTTCCGGTTTTGTCAACAGCATTCTTCAAATTGTTCATGAGTTGCTCCATTTCATAGTTTGGGTCGGAGATCTTGAACTTGATGGTCTTATTGCGGTATCGGATATGAACGTAGAAGTCTTCCATGATGGTAAGGTGTTGATGGTGAGAAGGTGTGATTGGCAAAGATAAAAAAACTTTTCATACAAACTCAAACATGACCCGAATTTGTGAGGTCGATGACACCGCCCCACATACACATCAGTTTGCTTGTCGTGGTGAGTGTTGGGGCTCCTTGGGTGAGCACTTGGGGGTTGCCTGGAGCCCATGGAGCCACTGTGTTGGGGATGCATGGCATAGGAGTGAGTACGCCACAGGCAGCAGAGGTGGCGGAAGCCACCGTTGGGTTGGCTAATGAGCGGCACATCCCAAAGGTTGGGATGTTGACCATTGGTTTATTGTCCAATATGTTGGCCACAGGCATTCCGTTGATTGTTTTGGTTCTCGGGGTAACCACAAGGGGCGCGGGGGTCATGCCCATGCTGCATTTCATCATGGCTCCCATACATACTGTTTTTGAGTCTCCAGCCATATTGAGGTGAGGTGTTTAAGGTTAAGGCTTAAAGATTACACATCCATCCAGGTGCCTTTCCGGGTACCCATGGAGGTATCGATAACCATGTTGGTTCCTTTGAGGGTGGTTGATTTACCATCAAGGGTAACGATTTGGCCCTTAATTGTGGTCATGTCCGCTTCCTCTTGGATTTCTTCTGCTTTGACTTTGGCGGTTATTTTGGCTCCCAGTTCCAAGTTGGATTTGGCCTCGAACTTCATTTCATTGGCCTGCATCGTCGTTCCTTGTGTTGATTCGGCAGTGATGGTATTGGCATTGATTTCCAGGGTGTCTTTGGTTTCGAGTTGGACGGCTTTCTTCACTTTCATCGTCATGGATTCTTCGGCATCGAGTTTGACATTGGCGGCCAACAACGAGGTGTCACTGGTTTGGATGTGTTGTTCGCCTCCCACTTTAACGATGCGCTTTCCCTGAATGAGGGAAGTGCTATTGCCACGGGCGTTGATATGGATGTTGTTTGCGTTGAGAAAGATGTCGCCATCGCCAGCGTCGAGCATGATATCTCCTCCATTGCTTCGTACCAGGATGCGGAGTTTTTCGGCCTTGTATTTTTTCTCCTTAATGTTTTCGGAAGCCTTAGCCTCGTCATCGGCACTGTCCAATTGGAGGTCATTCTTTTGGTCGCCTTCTTTTTGCTGGATTTTATCGGTGGAGAGGATAATGTCGTAGTTGGGTTGGTCGGACTTCTCGTTGCCATAAATACGGATAAAGCCATCCCCCTCTTTGGTGTCGTGGAATTCGATGGTATGGCCTTTCTTGGAACGGAAGGACTTTACCTCGTTTTCTTTGTTGTTGTCATTGTCTTCCACCCACGCTGCATCAGGCATTTGTTTCTCTGCAGCAGTGTTGGAGTCGTGGAATAAGGTTCCAATCACGAAAGGCTTCTCCAAGTTCTCATGTTCGAATCCAACCATGACTTCTTCCCCGATTTCAGGTAGGATGTAAAAGCCTTTATTGTTGCCTCCATAGGGTTGGGAGATACGGATCCACGGCAAAGTAGCAGCTTGATTTTGGTCGGCGGGAGGCTGCTGCCATGAGAACAACACCTGTACCCTGCCCATTTTCTTTGGATCCTTGTTATTAAGCACCACGGCGCGTTGTGCGTTCGACCTTGGATAGACATTGATGTCGGTGTAAGGTGGATAGATATTGTCTGTGTTGTTCTGTTGTTCGGATTTTGGAAGAACGATGGCGTTGACTTCACTTTGCGGCGATCCCTCACAATCCCAAGTGAAACAGATAGAGGTCACCAGAAGTACTTTGTCCAAGTTTGGGGCCTCGGCTATGGTAATCAAGGAACCTATGTCTAAATCGAATTGGTAACACGTGAATTTACAGGTGACAAAGTCATCAACGGTTGTTGCCAACAATGCCTTGCTATGAGCATCCGCTGCCTGATCCACGTACAAGCTTTGGGGATTATCCACAAAGAATTTGTAATCCGCAACCGTTGCTTCGGAATGATCGACGGCCATCTTAACCAGATTAACAGCTCCAAGTGCACTATAATTGTCTGGTGTCGAAGTCAATGTGAGGTTTTTTTCGTACTGATAAGCTGAGAGCCTAAGATTGGGGTCACCTGTCTGGAGTTCATAGCTGAATGATGTCGCTTTCTTTGGCAAGACATTGATCACCCCGCCATTGGGTAGTTTTCCAAAGACGAGATGGGAGGTTTTGTCGAAATAAAAGAACGCGCCAAAGCGTTTGGCTAAACGAACGAGGAAGTCGTAGTCGCTCTCGTTGTATTGGACAATAAGAGGGAATGGTTTGCTTTGGAAAACCGAATGAAGCGCAATGGTCTTTTGAATATCATCTTGACTCGGAGGGTTGGAGACGGGAATCACTGCATCGACGATTTGGTCGATCGACATGCCTGTGAAGCATCGGCTTTTAGGGGGTCCTTGAAGCTTGGAGTCTTTGCTGTAGGCAATGCAGACCAGGCTAATGCCTTTCATTGACACTTTTGCGACAGTCCCTTTGAATTCGAGAGAGCTGAGGTTGACGATGTTGCTGGCGTTGGGACCATCGGTTTTGAATGAGCAGCTTATGCTGGTAGTTACTTTGCAATCCACTTCTTGACCGATGATGTCCTTGACAATGTCAAAACTGCTGGTTTTCGCTGTTTTATCGACAGAATGGCGTCGTAAGGTGAAGGTCAACTCGTTGGGTTGAAGCATTTTCTTCACAAGCATGACTTCTGTCACTGCATAGCAATCCAAAGTATCCTCATCAATGTTTCGTGCTGATCGGGTACCTACTGCCTTTCCACCGATGGTGAATCGCTCCATTAAACACATCGTCATAGTTGTATCCTCCCTTTCATTTAAAAGAACTGAAATGTTTCTACTGCTTTTGATGCTGCTTGTCCAGCCACGTTAGCACCGGTAACCTCAAGAATACCGGGTTTGATGCCAATCTCAATCAACCAGGGATAGGATGCATCCAAGGAGCCTTGGTTGTTGGGGTCACCTTTGAAATGTTCACGGAGGCTGATGCAATAAGCGTTTTTGAACGTGATGGAACGTGCCGACTCCAACACTCCTTTGACGATCGTGTTAGCTGCACTTGAAACGTTTTTCGTAGTGGACTTCTTTAAGGTCTCCACCCTTTTTTTGGCGACATTATCTTCCAATTTGGCTTTGGTGCTGTTGTTGTATTTTTCCAATGCTGCCAAACACTCTTCTTTGGTTGCTGTGTCCTTGATGTTCGAATCTCTGCTTTTGGCCTCCTCGAGCAGTTCATCTTTAGTCATGTTATGAATCTTCTTGTAATAGCGGATTTTCCCCTTGATCGTTTCAACGGAATCATTGTCATCGACCTCAATGTTGAGTTGTTTGGTTTCGATGTAACTCATTAATTCCGAACGGTCCATCTCCTCGAAGATATCGTCAGCAGCAGGAGTGTAATGCGATTCCTCATCCATTTTGTTGTTCAGGTTTTCCTCGATTTCATCTCTGAGCAGGTCACTGCCTATTTCTAAATATTCCGTGGTCTCTCCTCCTGTCAGGTCCTGGGTCAATGCAGTGGCATAGCCTGTGGAATCGAAGATTTTGATGACACCGTCCATCAGTTTATCATCCGTTTTAATCCACTCGTGGAATTTGGCGGTCATCTCTTTAGTCCCTCGGATGGTGACTTTAATAAAGTCCAGACTGGCTTTGGACGAAGGTCGCCCAGTTTTGTCAATAGACCTTTTCAGCGTGTAGTCCAAATCGACTACGGTATAGGATTTAAATAGGAATCCATAAACGGCGGAAGCAGCGCTCCCCGACTCCCTGAGTTCAAATGTTGCAGATATAGCCATATTGTTCAAATTTCAATTTTCATAATTCAATTCTTCACCAACTTTTTAGCCATCTCATAGTTTTTGAGAGCGGTGGCATCGACTTTCTTGAGACATGCTGGGGCGAGCGCGTTGATTTTGGCATCGGTCTCCTTCACCAGGCTGTCAAACGCAAGCTTTTTGGCTTGTTTAATGGCAGCATCAGAGGCTGACATCCAGTCATTGGCATAGGTGTTCATCTTGACCACGGCTGCTTTCAAGTCCTCGTTGGTCTTTTTGATGTTACAGTCTTCTGCAATCGGGCTGCTTGCCTGTCCAGCACCCCCGCTCCCACTCCCGCTCCCACTCTTGGGCGTGGTATCAAACTTTTTGATTCTGGCAATCAAGTCCTTCAATGAAACCAAGGCTTCATCAATGTCTTTGCATTTCGTGTTCTCGAAACGCTTCAGATCAATATGAGTTATTTCGTTGACAAGCAGTGTTTTAACCTTATCAATGCCATTGCTTTTCGCTTCACTCATCTCTTGAAGAGTCTCCTCTCCTTCCCCGAAAATGCCCAGATACTCGTTAAGTTGTGTGAGTAGTTCAGCGTGTACGGTACAGTATTCATGGACAACATCAATATCCAACGATGTCTCATTGCCAATGAAAGACAGTTCGTAACGGTTATTTTCATAGTAGAGGAGCAGCGGGTTTTTCAGTGTCAAGGTGACGGTTTCCACGTTTGGATCCACCGCTACGTTCAAAGACAGCGTGGATCGATTGTCAAGAGGTAGGATCTGTTTTTGCAGCTGTGTTTTGATGCCTTCCTTGGTTTGTATGGTCATCTTGCCTGAAGGTGAAGCACCTGTGAAATGGATGACGGTTTCAGCAGTTTTCTCCTTAAGGTTCATGAAGCTTATCTGTTCCTTGGCGAACGAAGAGACGGACAGTTTCCCCTCCTGTTGTTTGGCGTATTTGTCGAGAGAACTATAGCCTATATTGTCCTGAAGCAGCCATAAGGCATTGGCTTCCGCAGTGTCGTCACCGGTCATAGTAATTGTAAGGATTCCTTTGTCTTGGTCGAAATCGGTTTTCACTTGTAAAACCACGGGGGCAACCTTGTCGTTGGGGCCTTCGATGACCAAGGTCTTTTGGGCCCATACCAAAGCTGGAGACAACAGCAGGAAAAGGAGCAGTCTTTTCATCGTACAAAGATTAAAAGATTAAGAGAAAATACATTAACTCAGCAAATTTACAAACTATCTTGAAGTTATCCAAGATAGATCGTTTTTTTTTGCTTTTTTTTAGAAGCTTCAGAGAAAGGATTACGAATACCTACGGATTAAACCCTCCATAGGAGTTTTCATGACCTCGCCCATTTGGCAGCCTTCCTCGTCCAAGCATTCTTTCAAGATGCTTTGAAAGTGATAGGCCACTGAGCCCACGAAACTGATGGGCAGCGATCGATAATCCCGGAAGCGCATCACAAAGGCCTCAATGAAGTCGGTGAAACACTGCTTTACCAGATTTCGGATATAGGGATGATCCTGATGGTCACCAGCGAACTTTGCAAACCCAGCGAGATAACGAGAGGCAGCTTCTTCATGATATGTATGTTGAATGAAATCATTGATTTCCAAATGATAACACTGCTCAAATTGAAGCTTTAGTTCAGGTGGAATCAAGTCATAAAAATAAGCTCTCACCACCTTCCTTCCGATATAGCATCCACTACCTTCATCACCCACCAGATAGCCTAAAGACACGGCTTTATCGACGATGCTGACTCCATCATAGAGGCAGGAATTGGCACCAGTACCCAAAATGCAAGCAATGCCTTTTTGATCACCGAACATGCCTCGAGCGGCCCCCATCATGTCGGTTTCAACCTCAATCTCCGCTTTGGGGAAATGGCTTTTCAATACCGTTGAGATGAGTTGCTTGTTAGCCTCCAGCCCACAGCCCGTTCCGAAATAGTGGATCTCGTCCACGTTGGTGGGGATTGCCTCTATATCTTGTTTGACAATCCTCTCCAACAGACTGACATCAGCATAGTTGGGATTAAAGCCAAGTGTTGTATAGCGAATTGGTGTATCACCATTTCGTATTACAGCCCACTCCATCTTGGTGGATCCAGCATCAACAATGATCTTCACTCCTCTCAACTCTCAACTCTCAACTCAACTCACTATCGCCAAAAAGTCCACCACCAAGGGCAGCACATTGATGCTACGAGCTTCAATCAGTTTCTTGAGGCGGTCAATCAGCATTGGTACATCTTCCCGGTCACGGACGAAGTCGTTTTTCAGATGAATTGTGACATGTTGTATGGCACCTGATTCTTTGCGTTCGACGTTGCTGACGACATCAAGCATGGCTTCTTTAAGGCCTATTTGATGGAAATAGCGCAGGCAGAAGGCCTTCAGGTCGGCTCGAGTGACGATGCGGTCGTGTGTCTGGACATAGTATTTCGACAACATGATCCTTTCTTCTTTGTCGATGATCTCTTCTTTACCACCGAACGTCTTCATCAGCAATCGGGTCTCCTTCTTATCAAAGGTTTTAGGGGCAGATACATCGCTGAACAAGTCGATGTCGTTTGCGTAGGCACCATCAGTAAACAAGGCTGTAAGGTGGATGGCAGGCATCTCGCCCTGGAGTTTTCCCCGTTTCAGCACCGCATAGACTCCTGATCTGGGCACTCTGTTGTTGGTGATGATGTCAATCACGTCTTTGAGTACGATATCCAGTCGGCGGATCTTGTCGGTATTCTGCATCTTATGCAGCTTCTGGAAGGCATAGAAATCCGATTCATAGCGTTTGCAGAGTTGGTCGGCAAGACGCACCAAGGCATTGATATTGAATCGTTCGCTGCCGAATCGACGGATGGTGAAACGGTCAAAGTCGTCAAGGTTATTGTCGGAATTCAGCACCATGCCCATGAAATAGTCATCGTGGTTGTTGTCGGCATGCACCGAACTGATATTGCGGACCACTCCCCCGTCTTCATCAGTGAACTCTGATTCCGTAGTGAGTTTGATGATGGGCTCTGCAGAAGAAAGGTTGAAGTCTTTCTTGACCACATTGACCGCAGGGAAACAGTTGAGCATCAGGTTATCTTGTTCGAAATTAAAGGGTTTCGACATTCCAGAGAACTCAAACACGAAGTTGATCATATCTGAATCCATGGGACGCTTGAAGGTCGGTGCCACCATATAGAAATTGGTGTTCAGTTCCGACCACAGATCATACCAGTTGTTATCGCCATTGTAGAGGACGTTTTTATTCAGGACGAAATTGGATTCGTTGAACCAAGGTATCCTCGGGTAACGGTCAAACTCCCATGGCTTGATCAAAGGCAGCTTCTCGTTGTTCCAATACACATTCAAATCAGTGTATCTCAGTCCAGTCACGACAAATCCGAGGCTTGAGAGATCGGCTGACTGGTCGCTAACATCGATATTGACATTCCATTTGTCGGATGCGATCTTGGTCACGCCGTTCACATTCATGCCAATGATCTTGGTTTTGAACAGAGGCTGGAAAGGAAACAATTCCTTGACGCGAAGCGACTCTTTCTTGACCAAGAAGGTAGTGCTCTCATCGCAGAACACGTCATCTTTCTCTTCGGCATTCTTAGAGGTTTTGATCAAGGTCATTGCTGGAACAGCTTGGGTCAACCGATACGGCAATATGGTCCGTTGAAATTCGTCAACCACGTCGCTCTCAAGGTTTTGGATCTCCACACGCAATCCATTGTTCTGATATACGAATGCTGTCACCAGCACACGCAGCAAGGGATCCTTCTCGAAGCCATAGAAAGGAGAGTTCGGGTTATTGCCATCCCATTTTCCTTCGCGTCTCCAGGTCTCGAGGACCTTTTGCATCAGATTGTCAACCTGTATCTGAATATCATATTCTTCTTGTGTCATAATTACTTCAGTTTTTACCAAACATCAACATTAAACTCATTATAATAGATTGCATTGGATGGATTGTTGATCTTCCCAGTGACGATGATATGAATCACTCGTCCATATTTTTGGAAGTCCATGCTGACGACAACATCTTTCAGTCTTCGTTCATAGCGTTCGATGCTGTTTTTCAACTCACGGGCAAAGGTGTCGGCACTCTTGCTGGATCCTACAAGTCGTTTCGCGTAAAGCGAATCATGGATGTCACGGAGTTCCGTGTTCTCTGTCTTATCCTTGATGGGGAAATTTCCATGGAACTTCGCCTTATCGATATTGAACGACTCAAAGCGGAAGTCTTCGAGGCAGAAGCCAAATTCCTCATCAGCGATGCTGTCGTACTTGTTCGACGAGATCAGCAGTTGGATGAAGGCGTCGATGGAAGCCTTGAGGTTATGCTCGTCGAGATCGACAATCGGGTAACGGAGTTGTAATGGATTACGGATAAACATAACTACACCGGTTAAAAAGTTAAATCATCGGGAACCATTCCTCTTCTTTGGGTGGTTCGGGTTCTGGTTCGGGTTCTTTGACCACCTCTACCACCTTGGGTTGAAGGTCGTTCATGGCGGTAGCGATGTCGGACAAGAACGAGAGGAAGGCGTTCAGGTAGGGTTCTGCATCCATGATGAATGGCGTGGGCAGTTCGACTTTGTTTTGCATGACTGAATAGCCCAAGGCGGTGGAGATACGCCGGCAAAGGAGCATCAGCTCACGCAAGGAATCGTCGAGGGAGAACGACCTCAACTGGTCGATGAGAAGCATCACCAACACGCGATCATCCAACAGTGAAACATGTTCGTGTTCGATGATCTTATCCGTGGCTTTCTTCAGTTCTTCGATTTTCTCCAAAAGCGGCACGGAGGAACGACAGGAGATGACGGGAAGGATGTAACTCTCATGAACCGTCCAAGAGCCGTTGTTCTGCACCAGTTTAAGCAGAGGCTGTGCCACACGGATCTCGTTCAGCTCCTTGAAGTCGAACTTGTATTCGTTAGTGACAAGAGGAATACCGTCCTTCTCGAAAGTCATCATGCGCTCACCCACTTCCAAAGTCAGGAACAGTTCTGGCACTTGACGTTCTGGGATGTTGAGGGTGATGGGCACTCGGGTCTCCACCACGGCCACTTGCCCCGAAGGCAACAGCACGTTGCAAGTCACCTGTTTTAACACCAGGGAACCATTGACGACCTCGTGGTTAATGGAGAATTTTGTCCACGGAATAATACCAAATGCTTTGGCGGCAAGTATCTTACGCACTAACAGGCGGTTCTCTGAAATGTTGTTTTCCATTTCGACAAAGGTCTGCGGGGTGATTTCCATCCCTGACCGCCAATCGATTCTAATGTCCGTATTCATAGTATGCTATAGCTTATATTCTTATAATTGAGTATTATAGTCGAGCACCAGAGGCTTCTCTTCAGATAGCACAAAACGGTGCTGATAATCTTTGACTTTGAAAATGCAATCCATCTGCATGGGGATAAACCATTCAACGACAAAGGCGAACAATGGTTTCAATTGATCGTTAAAGGCCAAGTATTCCTTTTGGTTGAGATCGAGCTTATGCACAATAAACTGAATCATGTCCTGCGACGGGAAAGAATAATCCACTTTACAGCCGATGACTTCAGCCAGCATTTGAGTCAGGCTATCAAAGTCACCACGCAGCTGGGTGATGTTCAATAAGAGCGGTGCCATGGTCCGCACATAGGGATTGGTCTCAGCCTGGAGGTCATAGTTGAAGAACAACTTCAACAATAAGGCTGGCTCTTCTTCAATCATGCGCTGGGCATTCAGATGGATGTTCAGCGAACGGTTAAAGAAGAAAGAGTCAAAAGGCTGGAAGTATTTCTGGATGCTCCTCTCCTCTTCATAGATTTCGTTGACTCGCAGGGAGAAATCGCGACTTTCACGGTTTCTCAGTTCTTCGGGGTCAAAGAACAGCTTCTCTGGAAGGATGTCGTAAAGGCCGTTTCTGGAGATGGAGATGGTCTTTGCGTTCGGATCACACGACTTCAAGTCGCCCGAATAGTTTCTCGAGAAGAAACTCCCATAGTTGACCGTCCACTCCTTGATGTCGGGAAAGAAAACCGAAAGCAGCAATTCAGCAGACAGTTCCTCAAAACTGGGGTCGATATTGAAGTTTGACATGTTTATTCGTTATTTGATGATGATTGGGTAACGCTCTTCATCGCCACTGAGTTCAACGTGATAAACGGCGTTCTCCGTGGTGATTTCAATGACATCATAATATGGGATGCCAATTTCACGCAGCGTCAGTCGCTGGTATGGGAAAGACTCATTGATGTTTTCGAAAGCGTTTTGGTTCAAATCCGCCCTTGAACGGGTGTAGAGATCGTAGTTTGAGTCAATATAGTCCGAGATCTTCGACTCAGGCAACATGGGGGTAAACCGTTGGTTGTCGTTTTTGGAGACGATGAGATCGACGAACTTGTCGTTTCGAAGGTTGATTTCCACTTCGTTGACGCCCAAGGTGTTCTTGATAAGGGTGAAGACGTCATTGATACGCATGTCGGCAGTAAGCGTTGGCATTTTGACAATGTCGGTCCAGCATTCATGCGACGGGCAATCTTCAAAGAATGCTGAGGAGTCGTAAACGGAGATGTGGTTGTGCATGCCTTCATAATGGAACCATTGTCCCAGGAGTGTAGTGAACACCCCCGACTCCACTTCATCTTTGTGGATCAGCTTCATAGCTTCTTGGACTTCAACGGCGCCGATAATCGAGGCGATGACAGGTGTGGTTGGGATGCGTCCTTGTTTCTCGTTACGATGGGCGACACCTGCGCATGAGAGTTGTTGGAAGATGTTCTGTTTGGCGTTCTCGGTAAGACCGCATTCATAGCAGTTTACACCTTGCTTGAAAACCCGAACGTTACCCGTTAGGTTCTCCATGCCACCTTCGACCCAGGGTACATTGGCACGCATGCACAGACGGTTCAGTTGCAAACGAGCCAAACGACTGTCGAGGCAACCGATCACGACATCCATCTTGCGATACAAGCCCAAACCCACATCGGTATTGAGTTTGCCGCAGATGCACTGGACGTTGATATTCGGGTTGATCTCACGCGCTTTGCGACAAGCCACTTCCGCCTTGAAATAGCCCTTGTCGGCGTCCTCTTCCCTGAACAACACCGAACGGGTCAGGTTGCTGTATTCGATGGTGTCGAAGTCAACAATATAGATGTTTCCCACACCAAACAAGGCCAAATTCTTGATCACCTCGTTGCCCAAGGCACCGGCACCAATCACCAAGACTTTGGCGTTCTTGACGACGTCCATCTTGTACCACGACAACAAGTCGAAGACCTCCTTGCCCCATTCTTTGATTTCCAGTTCTTCCATGATTAGCGTTTATTTTAAGTTGTAAACCACGCCGACTTCCACACTCGGAATCACGGCCTTGCCTCCATTGCTGAGCACTGCGGCATGGCTTCCAGGAAGGAAATGCTCCGTTTCAGCAGCAGTTCCAAAGGTCCCCAAAGGGAAGTCCAACTTCAATCCGGCATTCAAAGCCACTGGCGATCCTTTGAAAGGAACATAGGCTCCTAAGGCCAAGTTGCCCCAAAGGACAAACGACTTCAGCTCGGGCTCGAACTCGGCATCATAACAATCCAAATTTTCGCCATAGCCTAACTCGGTGATATTCTCAAGGGTGACATCCCATTGGGAATAATAGCCTTTCAGATCATATTTTCCAGCACCTTCAAACGAAGAAGATACTTTGATGGAGGGAGTCAATCCCAACTTTGCATATACCGTCACACGGTCCTTGATGGGCAAACCGATGCTCAAACGCACGGGAATGTCGAGATAGGTCAAGGAAAGTTCTTCATTGAGATCCCTGAACGCATAGATGGCGTTAGCATCGTCGTTGTCATTGTCCTTGCCGGTGATGGTAGTGGAATACTCTGCCAAGTTCGCCGACATCTTGAATGAACGAATGCCCAATCCTGCTTCAACCGAGATCGGGAATGAAGGCGAAAATGAAGCGGTTCCAAAATAGACAGCCAACTGTTTTGCCCAATTGACATCGTTGGCCCACTCCTCGGGAGTACTCTTGCCCATGAGAACGGGACCTAAGCCAATCTCCAAACCAATCACGGGACTCGTAGGTGGAAGAGCCGCGCCTTTCAAGATTTTGACCTCTTGATCTAAGTCTTTGATTTTCTGATTACAAGCGTCAATCACTTTATTCATCTCTTCAATAGACTTCTCTTGATTTATAATGGTCTCTCTATAATGGGCCATGGTTTCTTCGCTGGCCAAGCCATCATGGCTTGTTGCCTCACGCAATTCATCCAATGTCTTGTTCAGGGTCTCAATCTCAGTTTCGTAGTCTTTGACTTTCTTGCGAAGCCTCTTCACTTCAGAATCCCCTCCACCAGGCTTAATGCCTTTGAGCTCCTTGTTGGCTTTGTCAAGGTCTTCTTGAAGCGTCTTGACCTTGGCACGAAGCTCATCAACGACCTCATAGTTGACCGACTGGATCACGTCTTCAACGTTTCCCTTGTAATACTCCACCTTGATTCGTTTGCCGTCCTTGGTCTTGCCTCGAACGGTTGAAAGTTGTGATTGGGAATAGGCTGTTGCAGTGACAGCGGAGACCACAAGAAATAAAAACAACTTTTTCATATGATACTATTTTTAAATCATTTGTCTTTTTCGATGTAAGTGAACTTGGTGTTGCCAATGAAGAAACAGCTACCATGGCTCAGAAGGATGGAGTCGCCCTCCTTAAGCGCACGCTGGTCTTCTCCATAGGTCGTACCGTCAGTGAGCGCATGGCAATACGGATGGTCGTTGTCGATGTACAACTCCACCTGTTTATCCATGATTTGGTCACTCGGATCCCAGTTCATTTGGATGACGCAGTTGGGTGAGCTGCCGATGGTGACGTGGTTGGAACCTCCAGCAACGTTCATCCATTTGTAGATGGCGATGTCGCGCTCCTTGGTAGGACCTTCAATATGGAGATAGTAGTTTTCCGAAGTGTAGTGAACCACAGCTATGGAAGCGCCCAGACCTGCGGCATAGACCATGAAGCCAAACATGCCGATGACCTCCATGTTAATCATATATACGGCGACAAAACTCAGTGCCACCGAAACCAGACCGCCAATGAAGGCTTCCTTGAACTGGATATCGGTTTTCTTCGACAAGAGATAGGTGATGCTGATACCGAAGAACAGCCACGGCACCCAGTCAATCCACCAACAGTTGCTCGACTTGCCCAAGGCGATGATGATCACAGCGCCCAGCAAGAAGGCCAAGCAACCGATAATGGCATTGCCCAGGGAGCGGGCAAGGATGAGCAAGATGGTTTTGAAGGTCTTCTTTCTGAACTCGATCAAATAGCTGAACAAGAAAGTAATGACGAAGCCTAAGATGAGGCCGCACATCAACAAGGGTTGGATCTTTTGCACAAACTCATTGGCAAACAGCTCAGCATTCTCTCCATGGAACAGGCCGACGATCCAGCGAATCAAAGTCTCAAAGACAGGGATGCTGGGGATCACCTTGAACAGGAGCCATGAAATCAGACCGCCTGCCAAACCATAGAGGAGCCAGGAGGTGAAATAGGGTGAGTTGCGTTCGTCCGTCAGGCGTTTCTTATTATAGAAATAGATGCCTTCCTTGCAGCTGTTAAGTCCGTACTCAGGGCAACGGTCGTGATTTTCTTCCCAACACTCCCAGTGTACGGTATGTTGGCATTTGGTGACGATGAGATCGCCCTCCTCGAAGTTGTCCTTGCAGTAGTAGCACTGTTGAAGCACCACATTCTTGCCATCGTCTCTTACATCGGATGGTTTGAACTTCTTCACGTATTTCTTGCGGAAGATCTTATATTGAACCCAAGGCACCAGGAATTGCATGACGAGATAGGTCAGGACGATGAATCCCAAGCCTAGCAGAAGTCCATAAAGCAGGATGGAGAGTTTACCACGGTTGGTTGCCACCTCAGCGGGAGCCAAGGTAATGGGCGACAGTGCAGAACCGAAGGAATACTTTTTCTCGCCGTGTGCCTTGGCCTTGTCGATATCCAAGAAGAGGTTCAGCGGCTGTCCGTTATAGGTCACCTTCTCTCCTACCGTATAATACATACGATAGTCCATGGCGATGGAGTCGATGGCACCAAGCAGCATGGATTTCAAGGAATCGATGGAATACTGTGGATAGAAACGTCCTTCGGGCGTGCGGTGGCACATGAACTTAAACTCGTTCTCCATCTCAGGCTCGAGTTCCTCGCCGAAATAGATGCAATAGATGGCTTTAAGTTGATCTGGAATGGTCAGGTAATCGGGATTGTTGAAAAGCAACTTGTCGCGGAAGAAGGTTTCGTCCTCGTCTTGCTCCACCTTACCGGACAGGATGAACAGCATCTTGTCGGAAAGCGTATCGGCACTCAGCTCTTGGTTGTGAGGGATGTCGGGATAGAAACATTCGTCCTCATCCAAGTTGGCGATTTCCTGGATTTTGGAGATGACTGAAGCATAAATCGACTTTTCTTCCTCTGCCTGCGACACCATGTTGTCGCGACGCACAAAGGAGCGGATGCTCTCGCCAGCATAGACCCTCTCGGTCTCGGTGACGTCAGAGCCCATCATGGTGATATAAACCTTAACATACTCGGGCAGAGCATCAACGAAGGTGACGATGGCCTCTTTCACTTTCAGGTAGTCCTCTTCACTGAGCATGGAACCTTGGTCAGCCAGGATCACGATGGTCAGGTTGTTGGAAACCAATTTCCGACTCGAGATATCGACCAAGCTATCGATAGTCAGCTCGATGGTATCGCCATTGACGATTTCAAAACACCGACAGTCATTAGCATTCAAACCGAAATAAGGGACTTTGACACCGTCACGCATCAGTTTGAAGTCAACGAAACGGGTGACATCTGTCGATTCCACCGATCCAAACTCCATCTCAACCTGAGCAAAAGCAGGTCGGAGAAACAATGTGATAAATAACAGTAATATTGATAAACGTTTCATAATGTGACAATTAAACTCTCTTTCTTCTAATCCATTCTTTCATTTGGGTCATCGTTGTAGAACCCGTCTTGGCAAAGCTGCCTGATGAGTTGCGCGTCCAGACATCCAATTCATTATCCGTCTTACAGCTGACCAGGAACTGGCATCCGTTAAGTTCGGAGGCATATTTTTGAAGTGAAGCTTCCGTCAGGTCATCGTCATTGATCAGGCAACCGCGTTTTTCATCATTCTCATAGGGCAAGCAGCAACCTACTTGGATATAGCCATTTTCTTCTTCACCAAACAAGTAGCCGATAACACCTTTAACATTGGAGAACAAGGCGTTATCCACTTGGTTGATGGCATGGCCTGCGAAGCCGATGTGGTGTAGTCCTTCCCCATTCAATGCAAGGTTGAAATAGTCGGGGTTGGCTTTGAATTCCTCAAGCAGGTCGTTAGCCTGATAACCGTTACGGTTCATCTCACGGCTTTGGCGATAGATCTCTTCAAAGGAGAACCAACGTTTCACCTCCTCTTGGTTGTTCATCTTGCCATCGGCCTTTGCGGTGAAGAATCCCACCTTGAAATCTGGTGTATTGGTGTCGATGACAATGGCTATCAGACGTTTAGGATGGTCAGGATAGGTCAGCTGACGTTGCACGATCAAGTCTTGGTTCGACAGGAAGAGTCCCAATCCAGGGTGCGAGTGCATCCAGCAGGTGAGCACATAGTCGCGTTTCGACTTGGTAGCCAGAGTGTTGATGACCGATGCGGTGTTGATTCCAATCTTCTTGCCAAAGTTCAGGCTATACTCACCAAAGTCGGCGTCATCGCCAGGTTCAACCATGTACTCCAAGCTGATGTTGTAGCGATTCGGTTTTCCTTGTTCGTGATCCCAGCAACCGAGGATGAAGCACCCCGTCTCGTTGGTCCTGCCACCATCTTCGAGGGAATTGTTGAAGAAGTCGTACAGTTTTTTGATGAGTGCGGCACTGAAATACACCTTGTTGATGGCCGTATCGGTGAACACCATGTCCATGTCGAAAGCGAGGTATTCGTTGAGATGGTCGTAAACATGTTGCAGTCCCTTTTCATAAACGATCGACTCGTCATTGATCATGTTGAGCACATTAGGATCGTTGGTCTCAGGTTTCACGGCTGGTCTTTTTCTCTTTCGTTGGACAACGAAGATAAAGATACCGATAAGCAGGAGCAGTGCGGCAGAGCCAATGATATAGATAATATTGCGTTTCGACGCGGATCCTTTGAATTGGTTGCCGGGTTTCAGTCGCTCCATCTGCGGCATCATATCCACGTTGATGGTGATTTGTTCACCATTAAAGAGCCCTGGCACACTCACTTTGTCATTGGTTGAAAGTCCAATAGGATGAAGGATGTAAGGCTCTGAATTTGACATGAAGAGGCAAGTATCGCGTCCTCCCCATTCGAAGCAGTTGCGGATGGGATCGTTGGTGATGGCTTTCTTCACGAACTCAAGGTGCCCGGAAGGCACGTTGACGCTGAGTTTTCTGCCATCGAAGCTCATCGTTGGGTTTTGTCCCATCAACGCTGAAGCTGACAACAGGATGACACTGATAAACAAGCCAATATAATACTTTGTCTTAATCATATTGATGGGATGTTTTCTTCTTCTTTCTTCGGTTTCTTCTCCTTTTTGGGCTTTAACGCTTTGGCAGCCTTGACCTTAGTGCTGATCAGTGTGATGATCATGGTGATGGCTGCGACGATGCCCACAATCTCAAGGATGAGCGTCATGTTGATGGGGCTCTTGATCACTTCCATGGCTTGGATCCGGGTATAGGTGTCCTTGATGTTTCTCCAGAGTGAGGTGAGTTCCTCATCTTCATCGACAAAATCGCGGTTAGCGCCATATTCCACGGTGGCTTCCTCAACATAGCATTCTTGGGCCAGTTGTTTGACAATGCCGAGCGAGTCGATACGTTTGTTTTCGACGCAACGGCTCCCAGCCTCTTCCAGTTCAGCGAGATGTTCCAGATAGCGGTTCATCTTGATGTTGAGCTTTTCGAGCTTGTCTTGTTTTATCTTTTCCGCCTTCAACTCTTCGATACGCTTGCCGATTTGCTGGTGCAAGACGGTGTAGTTGTCGTAAATCGTGTAGAGTTTTTTGTCGTAACGGAAGAGCTCGCTATAGTCGTTGTAGCACGACTCCACCAACTTGATATGGTTTTTGTAGCGAGGTTCCAAGTTTTCGGCATCTTCGGCGGTCACAATCTGGCTGTCGAGTTTGACCAGTTCCTTGTAATAGCCATTGAGTTCTTCCTTGACCATATCGACAAGGTCGTCTTGGGCCATGGTTCTCATGGGCGACAGCAGTGCCATCATGGCAAGGAGAAGAAAACAACAACGATGGTTTTTCATGATTCAGGGGTTTACTTGATAAGTTTCTTGACGAACTCGTAGTTCTTCAACAGTTTCTTGTCGAGCTTGTCTTTGCATCCGGAAGGCAGTTCGTTGAGTTTGGCGTCGAACTTCTTGACTTCCGATTCAAAGGCAGCTTTCTTTTCTGCTTTGGCGGCAGCGTCGCTAGCCAGTGACCAGTCGTTGACCAAGTTGTTGAGCTTGTTGGTCACGGTCTTGACTTCGGCATCCAATTTCTTGGTATCGCAGGAAGGTTGTGTGTTGTTGTTGTTATTATTGTAAGTCTCTTTCTTGCCCATATCCTCGATACGTCCGATGCAATCCATCAAGCTTTGGTAACTTCTTTGGATATCTTCGCAGTCAGCGTTTTTGAAACGGTTGAGGTCAATCACGTTGAACTCATTCATGACGAAGTCCTTGAAGCTCTTTTGCGTGCTGGGGCTTTTCTTGAGTTCGTTGAGTTTGTCTTCGGCAACTTGGAACAGAGCCTCATACTCTTGGATGGTTTGGATCATCTGCTCGGCATCCTTGCAGCGTTCCAACTTGATGGTGATGGTGATGTCGTCTGCCACGAATCCCAAGGTGCCTTTACGACCGCTACGATCCATCGGGATGGGGTTGCGGAACTTCAAGGTAACGTTGCTGTTACCGGGATTCACCTTGAAACTCAGATCGAGTTCCATTTTGCCATCGAGGGGAACCATTTGGTGATCCAGTTCCTTTTTGACTCTTCTGGATGACTTCAGATCATATACGCCGCTGAAGGTCATGCCAGTAGCTTGGATTGAAGCATTAAGGGTCTTGTTGGAGAAGTCGATGAAGCTTTCTTGGTCGGAATAGTTGAATGATTTGATCATCTTGACGCCATGGTTGCTCATATAGCTTCCAAGTTCGGCGAAGGCAACATCATGTTGGGGCAGCCACACCTTGTCGTAGTTTGAATTGATATTGGCGGCACCGCAGCGCACGAGCAGGGTCTCCGAAGCCTGGTCGAATTCGAACCTAAGGTTCATGCTTGCCTTAGGTACACGTTCGTTATAGCCAGGGATATCCACAGTCAGGTCAGTGGACTCTTCGGTGGAGACAGACACTTTATATTGGGCGAAAAGCATCGCCGGTACAAAAAGGATGGTTAGTAAGAATAATGCGATCTTTTTCATGGCTTTTTAATTTTCGTTTCTGAGTTGTTCTATCCAGCCGTTAGGTTCAGCTTGTTCAAGAACCCATTCGGCCACTTTGTTATCCTCCGGGTAAGGAGGTGTATTCAATGCATGGTATTTCTCATATTTCAAATACAACATCACACGGTCAACATACCAAGCCAAGTCGGTAAAGGTGCCACAGGCCGGGGTGTTGAGGCAAACGCGACCGGCGAAGTCGCCGAAGAAGCGGATGTTGGGATGCCAGGGGTGCGGTATCTCGTTGCCTTGGTCGTCCTTGGTGATGAACTTGAACTCGAGCTTGCTGTCCACTGCAGGATAGTTGTTCGGGATGGTGATGTGCATCCTGAATTCATCGGCGCATATCGGCTTGCAGAGACCGTTCTCATCCGGTTCCTCCACATTGCAGAACGACTTCACCTTGAAGATGATCTCGTATTGAATTGGCAAGTTCTCGGGATTGCGCTTTCTGATGACATAGGTGATGTCGGGATCATCCTTGAAACGTTGGTCGATGGCCGACCATTCGTGCATCAGACGGCGATTCCGTCCAACAAAACGGATTTGCTTGTACTGATCTATTTCTCTGGGCTGCTCCATATCAAAAAGGGTTTGGCAAATCACTCCATCAATTTAACCGGCAATAGGATCGGAGATCACTTCCAGAGTGTCGCCGGCCTTCACGTTATAGTCAAGCAGCGTCTTCTTGGTCTTGCCCACCTTGGGTTGCAAGATGATGTCGCGTCCTGTCACCTCGTCCTTCTTGCCGAAGAAATACTCGGTGGGGACATAGTCAATCATCTCCGGCAAGTCGAAGATGCGTGTACCCGTGTTGTCCACTGCCTTACGCAAGTTGTTCATCAGAACTTCAAGATCTGTAGTGGGATCGGTAACTCTGAACTTGATCGTCTTGTTCTTGTACCTTAAGAATAAAAAGAAGTCTTCCATGGTCGATTATTTTTTTTGTTGTTATTGATTATTGTCATTGAATTACTAATTTCTGCACAGTAGGTTCAGCAATGCCATCGGAGAGGTGGCAGAAGTAGATGCCTTTGGCCAGACTGACGGTGATGGTGCTGTTACCGGGTTCCACGTGTTGACGGTGCAACAGCTTGCCCTCGAGGGAATAGATGCTCAGCTCAGCCACGTTTTGGCTTTGGTTGTTGATGACCAGGCCTTCGTTGGTGGAGGCTGGATTTGGCCAAATGTCAAATCCTCTGCTGCTATTGTTGACGGTGTGAGGTGCGGTGAAAGCTCCACAGAACAGATTGCCATTGGCATCGGAGTTGTTGGAGACATATACCGTATATTCGCCGTTGTCCAAGCCACCCGATTTGTAATAATATTGACCAGTAGCACCAGCGATCTTCTCGCCGTCCTTGTACCATTGGTATTTATATACATCGGCAGGATTGGGATAGATAAGGATGTATTCCTTGCCATCATGCACTTTGGCCACAATGTTGTTCAGCTCGGTCACAAACGATTGGACGTTAACGTTCAACTCGTTCGTAACAGAACAACCCGTAGAGGTGTTCTCTACCACAACCGAGACTTTATGGGCACCTGGGGTGACCCAGAGCACCTTCACCTTGTGGTTGCTGGCCGTTACCGTGGCATTTTTGTCTGTCACCGACCAGGTAAAGGAGCAATGGCTGTCTTTGGTAACACTATATTCGGCCTCCATCATCGTGCATGTACTGTTCTCCCCTGTCATCGTTGCGTCAGGCATGGGGTTTACAGTGATGGTGACGGGAGCACTTTCCGTGTACCCCATGGCGTTGGAAGCCCAAAACACCAGCGACCATTGGTTATATGACACGTCCAATGGCTGGTTTGTATATTCAATGAGTTCATCTTGTTGAGAGTTGGGTTTAAACAAGTACCAACCCTGACTGGTGGCATTGGTAACCTCAGGAACCGTCAAAGTAAGAGACTCACCATCGCAGATGGGAGCCGGCGCCACTACTTGTCCGTTGATGATGGGGCCATTGCCTCCAAAGACAGCCGAGACCACCACATTGAAGTTCGGCATGATGAAGACGTTGTCTTCAATGGCTACCGTTTGCGACTGATGATCTTTACGATAGGCGGTCACTGAAACCACATGGTAATTGTTGTCAGGGACTGCAGTTACCATTACCCTTGCGCCTACCTGAACTTCACCTATGGGACGCACGTTGACCGATCCATGAGTGATGTATGGATCCACTTCAACCGTGTAAACATTCAGGCTGTCGGTCCCTTGCGCCATCAATGCTGTGGCGCCGAACAGAAGCATCAAAAACAGATAAAACTTTTTCATCGGATTATGTATTTTTTCAATTATTTCAATATAAATATAGTTATCTTTGATAATTATGAAATTTTTGTCAAATATAGTAATTCTTGGCCATTCAACGCATCAAGATCGAAATTAATTAATTTGACAAAGGCTTGTCTCAATTTCACAGGTCCTTCACCATCTTCTCGTTGGATATCGCACCCCACGCTCGCTGTAAGTTTCAAGTAAAGCACTCCATCATCGTCTTCCCCGTTTTCAGGCATAAGGTCATCAAGGAATAGCCATGTACGAGAATTACGAAACACTCGTTGAGTGTTGATTTTCAGTTCATTATAGAACTTCTCATCAAACTCATCCCCTATTTCAGGATAAATTGCAACATGTTTTAAGTCATGAGCAGTGACAAGGTGGTCATAGGCATTCCGAATCACATTTTGGATTTCTTTGCGAATATAGCCTTGTTCATAATACCCCAGGCCAAAATCCATCTTCATCCGCAAGATAGGAAGATGCGGGAAGTAGTCGTAAAAACGTTCTTTTTTGTTGAAGATATAGTTCATAGTCAATGAATTCAAGGTTTACTTAATGTTTTTTGATTCATGCTCGATGACTTCACCATTTATTGCATCCACAAGTATGGTTTCTCTGACGCCATGAAGGGTTTTCATCACCGCCAGCCAAACCGGTTTCTTGTGTTCATCGTAGAATCGCGACAATTGTTGTATGTTCTCCAATCGGATTTCATTAGCGATCAAGATGCCTTTCAGTGCTTCCCATTTCAACGGGAATCCCTCATCCATATCCTTCTCTTCAATCACTTCTCCATCGGCGTTGTAGCTTTTCCAGGTTCCAATCATGATGTAGAAATCCTTAAGGAATTGTCCTTCAGTGGTCAAAGCAAGCGTTTCCGGGTCATAATTGTATTGTTTACAGACCATTTCAGGCGCATCGGGGATGATTTGCTTTCCGTAGGAGTCATCGGTTTCGAAAAGCACGATGGTATTATGGCCATCGCGGAATACGCACTGACCGTGGGCAAAGTTCTGTTCGTAGGCAAAAAGGTCGAATCCGTTCATCGCTAAATCATCATTTGGGTGTTTTATGCTCCTCTATCATCGCCATTGTATAATCCTCCTTAAACCAGATGTGCTTCATCAGGGAAATGTATCCATAATAGGCGTCTATCCATTGGTCATAGCTCAATGAGTACCTTACATCACTGAGATCCATGATGTTGGTCGTACACCCGGCTTTAAAGGTGTATTTATTTTGGTTCAAGAAACGATGGCCTAGGTCCAATGACTTGAACAACTCATGGGCAACGGCATTGGCTTCCTTATGGTCGTTGACTTCAATGGACTTTTGGAAGATCAAGGCACTCTCTTTTTGGGCAGGTAGCACATAACCATCAAAATAATTGAATCCATCATCGGTGCGCAAATGCCTGTCAATCAAATACACTCTCATGTGTTCCAACAATTCGTTATAAAAAGCAACGACACGTTGGTCGAGATAGGCAGGTAAAGTTGGTCTTTTTTCCTTACTAATCTGATCGCTAATAAAAGCCTTCTCCCCTTCGTTTTTGGCCGCGCAAGTATTAGTGAAGCGTTCAAACATGGGTATGGAGAATTCATCATCGAGATACATGTAAGAAATATCACCATAACTGGTGGTGCCCGTCACGATGTCAATTTCTTCCGCAGAGACATCATTTTGAATTTCTTGATCCCCACCCTCCGGTGTCCCTACTAGACCATATTCGCTCTCCATGCCATATTGGTAATCATCATCCATATTCCTGATGATCACACCACATTGACCAAGCAATTCAATGAAGTGTTCATCTTTGAGCGACCAGGCATTCGAGCTTGAATTTTGTGGCTGTTGGTATTGGTAGCGGGAGACGGTAAAAGTGTCAATGTCCATTTTCCGTCCTGCCAGATTGATGTGAATGAAATCCAAGTCGAGCGGATTCGGCATGTCGAACACGACGACATTCAGTTGTCCGACGAGGACTCCTTCTTCCGAAAAGGCTTTGATGGTATGTTCGACGAAGCCCTCTGTCGAATCTTGTGTCCGCACGGATCCATCGATTTTGACTTTGACTGTTCCGTTTTGCGTCAGTTTTTCAGGGCTGACTTTCAGATTCTTATGAGATGACTCAAATCTTATTTTTTCGTATTCGCCCTCGATGGTCACTTGGATTTCAGCTTCGCTTTTCAGTCCTCGCCGTTTGTCTTTGCTGCTAAATTCAATCAAGCTTAGGTAAGGGAAGAAATAATACTGCATCCCTTTGTCTTGGTCATTGGCAAACAGGAATTGGAATCCACGTCCATCGAAATAATCCTTCCAATAGGGCCTGATTAGGTCTTTTTCATCGGTGCCTTCCCAAACGGCTTGCACGATTTCTTCGCCGTTCACCGTCTCCTTTTCCACATCCAGATTTCCTTTCTTCCCCACGGCATTGAGAATGGTCACCGTTGCTTTGGTCAGTTCTTCCGTATTCGCTACCGTACCGAATGGGCACTCGGGGTCAAGCAATGCTTCATCAACCCCTGCACTCGAGGCTTTTTTCTTGGCTTTATCATACCCCACACCCGATATGGTGACTTTAGGTTCGCTCGATTTCTTCTTTACAATTTCCTTGAAGTGATATAGCTTTAAATTCTCAAATTCAAGACATTGTGTTACTTCATCATCCCCTCTTTTCAAGAACAGCTCAAGCTTTTTATAGGAGCCAGGTTTCACCGAGACCATTGAAAAATGTTTATAGTCTTGAGTGAGTGCTGGTTCGATCATATTTTCATGAGCATAGATACGATCGATCAGGTTCTTGTCGAAGTTGTAGTTCTTGTACAGGGGTGAGGTCGTAATGGCATTTTTATCATTAGGGCCAAAGGTAACGATGAATCTATCGAGTTCGTCATAGATATGAAGATGTTTTACCTTCTCATCTTCATAATCGATCTTGAATAAATACGTCAGCTCTTTCTTTTTCTTTTTGTATGTGTAATAGAAGCTGACGCTCTTTTCTTTGGCTTTGTTTGGGACATAATAGTAATAATAGAAGCTATCGCCATCGCGAACCACAGGGATCTGCAGTTTGCTATTAAAAAGATAATAAGTGCCGAAGGGGGAATCTTTGGCCACAACGGGGAACAGTTTGTCATCTTGCTTTTTGATGACTTCATTCCTTTTCACTACTCGATCGTCCTCTTTGTAATAGTCCATGACGAGTTCATCGAGTTCGGCGCCGGTGTATTTGCCTATGCAGTCGTAATAGGAGGCGGCTTTCTTGCCGTTGTTGTCCACATCTTCCTTGAATGCGTCATCAGCGGTGCGGAACCAGTCGAAGCCATACTCCCCTTTCCAGCCATCCTTGGGCCAGAACTTGACGATGCATTTCTTCACTTCAGCATTGGACGATTGCGACGAATCGTTGCTATCGCCACCTGCTCCTGGAACAAAACCGACATTTTGTGCTACTCCTGTCATGGGTTATTCTTTATTGATTCTACACTCTTCATATTCCTCACATCCCAAGCCAAAGCAATTGAGGGTCAAGGCATCATAAACGGCTTGTGAAATCAATTCGGGATTGTATTTGGCCACGTCCTCCGGATGGGTCAGATACAGGTAATTGATTTGGACGGTACGGTCGCGAAGCGGATTGCCCTCATCGAAAAGCGGTGTTTTGGCAAGACGACGCACACCAAGGCATTTCAGTCCGGTTGCTTTTGCAATACTATGACTGATTCGACATGCGATGCACAGGGTGTAACGCTGTTGTTTGGTGAGAGGGGCTGCATAACTCGACGTGTTGAAGATCTTACGGTCGTTTTTGCCATCAGCACTGGCGACATAGGTGACTACCCCTTCGGTATAGGCATGGTCTGGAGCCACAGGTGCATAACATTCACAGGGTGCCATCAGACCTTTGAGGGTACACATTCCTTCAAAGGATGGACTTTGTTCGTTACGACAGGTGCCAGTCTCGCAGAAGCGACAGTCCGCAGCACTGAAGCGATGGGCCAAAACCAGTAAAGAGTCATTTTTAGGATCGGCGACATTGTACTTGGCGTTCAAGTCATAACAAGGTTCACCATCTTTGCGTTTGAAACAACGGCGATAGGCCTCCTCGTGGTATTGGCATTCGGTATCGTCATAACCGTCATTGGCAAAGCACACCAGTGGATTTCCATCGAGTTCCAGATTGCGTTCACAGATCGGAAGCTCACGTTCTCGGAATGGGCAATGGTAGCCTTCGTCACGTTGTTTTAGCATTCCACCATAGCCACTCCAGTCACGGTTTAGGTGACAGTCCGGACCACATAGTTTCAACTTGTTGACGACGCTTTCCACGTTTTTTTTCTTGAGTTTACGGACACATTTAGGTTCGTTACACTCGATGAAACGTACTGGGAACTCCTCTTTGTTTTCTTCGACACGTTGTCCTAGTCGATCCATCAACTGCTGGGAAAGTTTAGCTTCGGCCAAAACTATGGGAGGATCGCCGACAGTGAGGGTATATCCACGGTCATTGCATCCGTAATAGCCGCAATACTTGCACTTCTCCTCATCATATGCGGAAAGTGTCGTCGTGTTCACGAGCACCAGCTTGGGTGATATGTATTTAGGTTTATACTTCATTACGGCATCAGTTAGGGCAATATAGTAATCACGCCACCCCAAAGGCACTGACAGGTACTGGTGTTCAGCAATGCCGGTTGGTTCTCAACAAGCACATCCATTTTACCCGGTTGCCATGGTGCAACAATATTGGGAATGCATGGTTGTGGTGTCAATGTACCTAAGGCAGCAGCTGTGGCAGAGGCTACTTGGGGATTCGCCAGCGAATTGCACATTCCGAAGGTAGGGATATTAACCATGGGTTTGTAATCCATGATGTTGGCCCAGGGGGAGTTTTCCAACAAGCACATAGGACGTTGGACCACCAAACTTGATTGTCCACCCATGGCAAATGGGCAAGAAAGTTTGGCACCCATGCTCACAAACTTCTGCACCAGGGGTGCTGAGGGAGCTTGCGGTTGAGGCGGATCCGTTGCAGGAGGTGTTTGAGGGGCGGTGTTCTCTAAATTGGTTGTATTGAATTCTATTACCTTGACAAGGTCCTGAATGATACCAATTTGATATTGGATGTGGTAATAATGCTTGTTATGATCGAACAAGGCATAGCGAAGCTTATGTTCCTCATAATCATCCATCATCTCCTTGAGCTTCTTGTTATGCTCCTCCAAGGTCTTCCTATCTGCTTCGATCTGAGCCTTCAAAGCGTCCACATAATCCTGCTTAATCTGGTCATGATTCACTGAGGAACTATTAACCTCCTCAACTTTCAATTCATCAATCTTCTGATTTGTTTCCTTGATTCGATTACGATGAAACCGGATCGAGGATGCCTTTTGGGCTACTGAGCGGTCATATCCGCCACCCGAAGAATTGGCTATAAACAGATTACCCAAACGATTTCCGGCGACACCGTCTGCGTCTGCTGGATTCGGATGGTCTTCCGAGTCCAATGCCAACAGTGCTTGACGTTGACGTGAGTTGTCAGAGTTCCCGTCTTCATCGTACCATGGACCACTTTGGACAGGTGAACCATCATCCCCCAAATCATATAAAGCGGCTTGGTTCCGCTCTCTGTCAGCATACAATGGATCCAATTGTGAGTTGTAGGCCTCCTGTTGTTCTGGAGTCCAGTCGTTGAACACCTCGCCTGGTGGTTTCAGTTTTCCCATGAGCGACCTCCTTAGTTCACTTTTACAGGTTTGCCCTTGATTTCAGTTGGACCGCTGGATTCAGATTTAATGGACGAGGCCTTGATCTTGACTTCCATGTCGCCATCGACACTGATCTGTTTGCCTTTGACTTCGGTTTGATTATCCGATTGAAGAATGATTTTTTTCTTTCCGTCCAAAGAAATCTCATTCTCCGACAGCACGCCGATTTTTGTGCCGGATCCAGCTTCTTTGACAGCGATACCTTTGTTAGCATCCAAAACCATGATTTGCTTGTTACCGTCGAGTTCGAACTGCAACCTGTCTTTGACCATATGGATATGTGTAGCGGTTTGACTGATATAGGTGTTGTAGTCATTGGCAACACTATTCATGTAATCATGGCCTTCCGTATCCGACACGTCATGGTCAGCAGTGCGTTTGATATCGTTTTTGGCGTGGGATTGTATATTGTTGTTCGCCTCCATCACGATGTTGTTTTCAGCATGAAGGACGATGTTCTTTTTGGCGCTCAATTCTATGTTTCCTTTGGATTCCAGACGGATTAGCTTCTTGTCTGTATCATAGGTGATCACATAATTATTGGTTTTCTCATCATAGATTTTGATTAAGCCATGATCCTCTTTGTCGTGAATTTCAATGGTATGGCCATTACGGGTACGGAAGGCTTTTACTTCATTGGCCTCCACAGCATTCTTCTCCACCCAATTGCCTTCCACTGCATCCATATAGGAGTTATGCAGAGAGCAGATCACGTATGGGCGTTCGGCGTTGTTGCTTTCAAAGCCCACCAAGACCTCATCATCAATTTCGGGCACCAAATAACTTCCTTTATGGTAACCGCCATAGGGTTGTGCTACTCGAATCCAAGGGGTATAGTTGTCCAAAACGTCTTTGGTATCATTGATGCCTCTTTCATATTTCTCAACACCATACTGCCAGAATAAGGCCACTTGGACTCGTCCAATCCCATAAGGATCACGGTTGTCAATCACTCGTCCCGACATGGGTCCGCAATGGGGAAACACATCAAAATCGCCGTAGATAAGAAAACCATCCTTGTCTCTTTCCAAATATGGCGGCACCTCCATCGTTTGCGGTATTGCTTTGAAATCATTGTTAAGGGTGAGGCTGCTCTCCCCTTCCCAAGAATAAGTCAAATCAATGATTTTCAATGGTTCATGTTGAACAACATCGTTACTGTTGTCTTGCGTTTTTGTTTCTTCTTCGATGACAATGACGCTCCCTAGTTTCAAATCGGGTCGATTGATGCTGCCTTTGCACAACACGGTGTCGGTAAGGACATATTGTTCAAGAAGATCTCTATGTTCGGCATGGACCGACATTGGTGGATCTCCTTTAGGTTTCCCTGAATTGGCTGCGTACTCGTCCTTATATCCTATCGATTCTGCCTCGTTCAAGATTCGGAAGGATTCCAAATAGGACAAGTTGTTTCGGTCAGCATTGAAGAACTCTGTGGAGTGTTGATAAACCGATTTAGCCATCTCAGAATCGACAGTCTTAGCCTTGAGGGGTGAGTGGTAGTCACCTTTTTCGGCACCATGACCCGATCGATTGCTACTCATATAGTCATAAGCATACAAGGTGATTCCTGTATGCTGGTTCATGTTGAGATCATAATCATAGTTCTCAACATCGACCCCCGCCTTTAAGGTGAGAGGGTCGTATTCTTTCATTTTCCCAAAGATGATTTTGCCATCTTCATAGTAGAAAAACTCCCCATAACGTTTGGCCAAACGTTTCAGGAAGTCATAGTCGCTTTCTTTGTATTGGACAGTATATGGCATGACTTCGGTATATCTTGGGTCGATCTCCATGTCCATTGGTGACCAATCCTCATATTTACCGCTGTTGGAGTCGAATTTACGGGGATGGTCGGTAGGGCCGCGCAAGATATAGGAGACATAGTTGGCCAAGGTATCATCGACACGCGAGCTGCATGCCGGATACGTTTTTAAGCGAGCGTCCGGGCTGTATGCCGTACAATGGATTTCCGTTTGTGCCATGTTGACGTTCCACGCCACCCGGATATTTTGGATGTATCCGCGGAAGAAGTCTTGTACTTCAATTTTTTCGATGTCATCGTCAACGTGATATTGGTTAGACGTGACAGAACACTCCACCAGAGCTCCCAAGAGTTTCTCTCTGAGCTCAAACTTGATGTCGTCCTGAGTGAGTGAAGGATCTTCTTTTCGGAAGACAAATGCCAACCGATTCGGTTCGAGAAGTCTTTTTGTCATCGTAAAGCGAAGAAAGACATAACCTTCAAGTTGCTCACCATTGATCTTAATTATCGGGTCGCTTGCTAATTGGATTGCCATAACCTATCCATTTATTAATTAAACATTCCAGCTATTAATGTAAGCTAACTCCAGATCCTTTCTACGCCCAAAAATCTTGTCCAAAGCAACATCTTCATTGGAACAATTTAATATTGCTTTCCTTTTATTTCTGAAGTCATATCCGAAGGCCTCATCACCATCCATTGTGTCATCAGCGAAATACATGCGAGAGGGTTGAATTTTGAGTCTTGTAACCATCATGGAACTATTCTGATTGTTGAAATAGTCAAGAAGAGCTACGCATTTGGCATTCTCAAAAAAAATAAATCGAGATGCTTTCGTGTTGGAATTGACATTGATAACCAGCTCAATGTATCCATTCTTAAATGCAAATTCATCAATCATCCATTCGTATAAAACTTGGCCTGATGGAGGTGTGATAATGGTAACTGACAGCGGGGTGGCATCGAGGCCTGAGATAGGAATACCGGTACTGTTGTTCACTTGTTGCATCAGCTTGTATTGGCATTCAACGACGTGGTAATCTTCTTTCGCGCCTTCAATACAAAATCTTCCTTTAATTGCCATGGTTTGTTATTATTAGGGTTTAACCACAATTAAACAAAGAAGTGGCGGAAGTGTTTCCGCCACTTCAACATACGATTAGGCCCAATCGTTGGTGTAGGTGACCGAGCCGTTCTTGATTTCACGGCAGGAGATGACAATCTCCTCGTAATGACCCATCTTGTCCTCCCACATCTCCACGAAGTTGATGCAGTAACCATCGGTGAACTCGATTTTCTTCATCAGGTTGCCCGATTTGGTTTCATTGAACTCAATGGCGCCGTTCTTGGCGAGGTTCGGGGCAATCATCCAGTTCAAAAGATCCGGATTGCCGTCGTTCAGAGCTTTCACGCGCAGGGTAATCAAACCACCTCTCGGAATACCGGACATCTGTCCTTCGGTATCGACAGCTTGGTTGAATGAATAGGTGACCATCATGACCTCGCGTTCGGTGAGGCCGTCAACTTTTAATGTTACAGGTGTTTTTGCCATTTTGTATTACTATTTAAGGGTTAATGATTAAAACTGTTTTTATCATTCCAATGCGGTATCAGCTCCCATATAATCTTTGTTGTCCGCTTCGAGTTTGATGACGAAGTTCTTGGCAGCAAAGTACGGGGTGATGGAGATATCCACGGTGACCACTTTGGTCTTGGGATCTTGTTTCGGGTCGCCCAGTTTATACTTCGAGAAGAAGTTCTGGTAGCCCTGGTAGTGGTTGAGGAAGTCCTGGATCTTGTCCTTCAGCTTCTGGGGTGACTTGTAAGGATCCCAGTTCTCGAGGGCAATTTCGTGGACATAGTTCATCAACACCTTCTTGACCCAGTCGAAGACACGCACGATAGGATATTCCATCATGGCATCGAGGTCGCCATTATATAAGGTGTTGTTGTTGAAAGCCATGACGCGGCCTTCCGAGAAGACCATAGGCACCACATGGTCGTCCATCAGCGAGGCGATCTCTGACTTCAGCAGGTCGAGTTTCACGCCCTTCACGTCCGAAACGGTACCATACTTCTTTCCGGCGCGTCCTTGAGAGATCGGGGAGCTCTCGTCGTACATCATACCTGCCAAAGCACCGGCGGGCGAGATGTAGAAGGCATCCTCGTACTGTTCATCGTAGCTGAGTTTCTCGCTCTGACGGCCAACGAGCCAGTTGCAGGCCATGACGACGTTCTGCAGCGAGGCATCACTGTCAACGAAGCCACGGGTCACTTCCTTCAGGTCTTCCAAGGAGTTCTCGTCTTCGATGGAGGTGTCGGTGACCAGCATGACTTTGTATTTATGTGCCATCTTGGCCCAGCGGAGCAACTCCACGCGGTCTTTGAACACGCCACCGGGGATGACGACGAAGCTGTAGCTATCCTTCAGGCTCAGACGGTCGAAAGCATGCTTCAGCAGGTCATCCACCTGATCCTTAAAGCTAGAGTCGGTGTCGGTGATAGCATCCTTGGCCACGTTGATCACTTTGAGTTTGTCCACCTTCTCTGCACCAGCGTTCTTGAAGAACATGTCGAGGGCACGATAGGAACGTTCCAAGTTCTTGGAGGCATCGAGGGCATCGGTGATTCCTTGGGTCAACACTTTGAGGTGTTTCTCTTCTTGAGCCTTGCAGCTATCGACGAGGTCGGTGGCTGAGGTCTTGTCCTCGTTGAGGATGGAGAGCCAAGCCTCAAGTTCGGTGGCTAAAGCCTTGCGTTTGCCTGCTTTGCGGCTGTCCTTCAGGAAGGAGTCCTTGATGGCTTTCTTGGTAGGATTCATGTCCTCGGCGGTAGGAATGATACCTTTGACGGCCGAGAACCCGCCAAACTGCTTAAGCAGTTCGGTGACTTCTTTTTTGGACTGTTGTTGTCCTTGTTGGTTCTGAGCTACTTGGGCTTCAGTAGCTTTTTGTAATTGAGGATCTGCCATAATATCTAGATTCTTAATTCTTGATTATTCATTGTCCTTCAGTTCATTCAACAAATACTCCAGATAGTCCTTGAGTTCTTCTTTGCTCTTAGGATCCTTGAGGATGTCGCGGAGTTTCTTGTTTTGTTCGATCTGTTTCCTCACCTTGGCATAGCTATCCATTTGAGCTTTCTCGCCCGAGAGGAACTCGCTGTTGGCTACGAGGTTACCTCTGCCGCCATCAGCCTCGAAGTCCTTGATTTCATTGAAATGCAGGGTCTCGGAAACGACGCCACCGTCTTCACCAGTGAACTGCACTTCGACATTGGGCTTGAAATGGTCGAACACGTCGCCAATGGTCTTGGCATCCTCGAACAACTCTGGATCTTCCGACTGGGCGTCAGTGGTGTACTGGTCGATGAACAGAGTCTTGTTGGTGTCCAATGCACTTACCTGACTCCCTGATTCTTCATCAGTAGCTTTTGAAATGAAATTTTTCTCTTCCATAATGTTAGATTTGTTAATTTATGATTTGTTTTAAATGTCTTTCATCTTTCACCTTTCATCTTTCACCTTTCAACTCAACTGGTATTCAGTCTTCACGTCATTGACATAGAAAGCGACCTTCCCCTCCTCCATCTTCACTTCGACGGTGTCACCCGGCTTAAGTTTGCCGGAGATGATCATCTTGGAGAGTGGACGGCGCAACTCTTTACGGATGGTGCCGATGATAGGACGTGCACCGAACTGTGGACTGAACTCGAGCATGGCGATGGCTTGCTTGGTTTCATCATCAATCTTGAAGTTGATGTTTTGCTCGGTGAGCAATTTGACCAAGCCTTTCAGGTGGATACTGAAGATACGGGTGACCGTAGCAGGAGTGATCGGCGAGAACGGCACAATCTCAGTGAGACGGCCAAGGAACTCGGGACGGAAATAGTCTTGCATGATGGTCATCAAGTCGTTGTTCTTCGGCACCACGCCTTTCTCGAACGAATCCACGATGAACTTGCTTCCGATATTGGAAGTAAAGAGGATCAAGGCATTCGAGAAGTCGCCGACACGGCCAAGACGGTCGTGGAGCTTGCCCTCGTCGAGGATCTGCAGGAACAGGTCGAACACCGACTTGTGGGCCTTTTCAATCTCGTCGAACAGCACGACGGAATAGGGCTTCTGGCGGATCTTGTTCACCAGCAGACCACCCTCTTCGTAGCCGACGTATCCTGGAGGCGCTCCATACAGCAAGGCCACGGAGTGCTCTTCCTTGAACTCCGACATGTCGAAGCGGATTAGCGACGACTCTTCTTGGAACAAGAACTCTGCCAAAGCCTTCGAAAGCTCAGTCTTACCGGTACCAGTGGGTCCGAGGAAGAAGAATGAACCCATGGGTTGGCCTTTCTTGTTGAGGCCGGAACGAGATTCGTAGATGGAGTCGAGGATGATCTTGATGGCGTGGTCTTGACCGACGACCCTGTTCTTGAGGATGGCCTCAGCGTTGACCAGCTTTTCTCTTTCCTTCGACTGAACTTTGCCCATCGGGATGCCGGTCTGCTTGGCAACCACGGCCAACAGGTCGGTGTCGAGCACCTTGGTGCGCTTCTCTGCGGTAAGCGGCTTCAGCTTGGCGATCATCTTGTCGAGATAGGCGAAACGCTCTTCCTTGGTTGGGATCTTCAGGAAGTCAGTGTCATCATCCAGCTGGGCAACCAACAAAACGTTGATTTTGTTGAACAGCTCGTAATGCAGCCAGTTCTGCTCCACCATCAGACGCTTGTCGTCCAAGCCTTCGGGATTCTGTTTCAGACGGTTGACTTTCTCTTCGACAGAGGCGAGGTCTTTCTCTGAGACGTCGTTCATGGTCTTGATGAGCGCCATGGTACGGTCTATGAGGTCAAACACGGAGTCCGGAAGAGCCTTTTCAGTCATGTAACGCTTGGAGAGACGGATGGCTTCGTTGATGACGCTGTCGTCCATATCAAGGCCGTGGTATTTTTCGTAGGTGGTCACGGCACCTTGCACGATACGGAAGCAGGTGTCGAGATCAGGTTCATCAATGTTGATCTTTTCAAACTTACGGACCATTTCCTTGTCGGTTTCGATATTCTTTGTGAAACCGTCCACGGTAGAGGTGCAAACCACGCGGAGCTCACCCTTGTTGAGTTCCTGTTTCAGCAGTTCGCCCGTGCCGTGCAAGGCGCCCATCTTATCCATCATCTTGTCGAGTCCTTCGATGACGAGCACGGCATTGCCGAAGGCACGCAGTTCGCCGAGGACGCTCTTGAAGCGGTCTTCCGTCTCCATATTGTTGACGGCACCCGAGGCCAGGGCTGCCAGGTCAAGTTCATACACAGGAGCTCCTTGCAAGAAGGCAGGGACGGCGCCATAGAGCAGACGGTTCACGAAGCCGTTCACGAGGGAGGTCTTACCCACGCCCGACTCACCTACAATAAGGAGGTTGGATTTGGTCTTGCGGCCCAGGACTTCGAAAAACACGGCGATTTCACGTTCGAAACCGATGACTGGCGTGGTCTGTCCTGAGGCCACTTGTTCATTTTTATTGATACAGAAGCGCGACAGCACCTTTTTTGCATTTTGCGACAGCTGCACCGTGGGTTGGGCAGCACCGCCTTCGGCAGCTGCTGGTTTTCCGAGTGCGTCAAGCACTTCGTTGACATTCAAGGGGAGGTTCTTCATTTGGTTGAAGTTGAAGCCCACTCCTGGAGTGACCAGAGCAGCCAACAGACAATAGTTGTCAGGCTCCTCCAGTCCCAAACGTGCACGGTAGTCGTCAGCCATGTCGAACACGGCAACCGACTCATCCGAGAGGTTCAGGTCACTGTTGGGACGCGATGCCTTAGGCGTCATGGAAATCTCCACATCGGCCCATTCCACCAAGTAATAGTAATCTTTGTCGAGATTGCCTTCAAGGAAAGGAACCAAGCCCATATCCTTGTGTAGCAAAGCTTTAAACAAATGGCAGGGATACACCGCATCATTGGCATTATCGACGGCGTAACTCATCGCCCGCTTCAATAGGTCCTCGTAAGAGGTAAGGATTGTCTTTTTCATAGGCATAATCATTGAAACTACAAAGTTCTAATCTTTTTTTAATTAAAACAAAGTATTTCAAGGTTTTTTTTCAAATTAATTATCAACAGAAGTTTTTTTTATAGCTTTGCAGGCACTTTTTGTTTAACCAACTTGAAGAGATACAAATGAGAAAATGGCGCATCGAAGACTCCGAGGACCTTTACAATGTGAAAGGCTGGGGTGGTAACTACTTTTCAATCAGCGAGAATGGTCACATGTTAGTGACCCCTAAGGAAGGCTGTGCCTCCGTCGATCTTCCCCAGTTGGTGGATGAGTTGGCACTTCGCGACGTCTCAGCTCCCATGCTGATCCGCTTTCCCGACATCCTCGATGACCGTATCAACAAGATCGACTCCTGCTTCAAAGAAGCCGCCAAGGAGTACGAGTTCAATGGTCAGAACTTTGTGGTGATGCCCATCAAGGTGAACCAAATGCGCCCCGTGGTCGAAGAGATTGTCAGCCACGGCAAGAAATGCAACATCGGTCTGGAAGCCGGCTCCAAACCGGAGCTCCATGCCATCATCGCCCTTGGCACCGACTCCGACTCGTTGATTATCTGCAACGGTTATAAAGACGAAGAGTTCATCGAATTGGCATTGCTCGCTCAAAAGATGGGTCGCAAGATCATCATCGTTATTGAGAAACTCAACGAGCTGAAAATCACAGCTAAGATCGCTCGACGTCTGAAAGTCACCCCCAACTTGGGTGTACGTATCAAGTTGGCAAGCTCTGGAGCAGGCAAATGGGAAGAATCGGGCGGCGACGGCAGCAAGTTCGGCCTCACCTCCTCAGAACTCCTCGAAGCTCTTGACTTCTTGGAGGAACACGACATGAAAGACTGTCTCAAGTTGGTCCACTATCACATCGGAAGCCAAGTCAGCAAAATCAAGAAAATCAACGTGGCCTTGCGTGAAGCCGCGCAGTTCTATGTGCAACTCTACAAGATGGGCTACCATATCGAATACGTTGACATGGGCGGCGGTCTGGGCGTCGATTACGACGGCACCAGCTCCAGCAGCGCGAGCTCGGTCAACTACAGCATCCAAGAATACGCCAATAATGCGATTTACACCATCGTCGATGCCTGCGACAAAAACGAGCTCCCCCACCCTAACGTAATCTGTGAATCAGGTCGCGCACTCACGGCTCACCACTCTGTGCTGATCTTCGAAGTTCTGGAAAAGACCTCCTTGCCTGAATGGGACGACAACGAGGAACCGGAAGAAAACGACCATGAGCTCATCAAAGAGCTCTACGAGTCATGGGATGAACTCACAAAGAGCTCGTCCTTGGAGATCTGGCACGATGCTCAGGAGATTCGCGAAGAGGCCCTGAACCTGTTCAGCCTTGGCTTGCTCGACCTGAAGTCACGCGCCAAGATCGAGCGACTCTACTGGAGTATCGCTCGCGAGGTGAACCATATCGCCAATAGTTTGAAACGCGTTCCCGAGGACTTCACCTCGCTGCCAAAGCTGTTGGCCGACAAATACTTCTGCAACTTCTCTCTCTTCCAGTCACTGCCCGACCTCTGGGCTATTGACCAACTCTTCCCCATCATCCCCATCCAACGCCTCGATGAAAACCCCACCCATCTTGCCACCTTGCAAGACATCACTTGCGACAGCGATGGCAAGATCACCAATTTCGTGGCCAAGTCAACACAACACACCATCCCGCTGCATAATTTCAGCGACAAGGAACACTACTATATTGGGGTGTTCTTGGTTGGCGCATATCAAGAGATCCTAGGTGACCTCCATAACTTGTTTGGCGACACCAACGCGGTTCACGTATCGGTGGATGAAAAAGGCTACTACATCGATCAAGTCATTGATGGTGAGACCGTTGCCGATGTTCTTGAATACGTACAATACAGTCCCAAGAAATTGGTCCGCACCGTCGAGACCTGGGCTACCAAGTGCGTTAAGGAAGGAAAAATAACCGTAGAAGAAGGAAAGGAATTCTTGTCGAATTACCGCTCCGGCCTCTACGGATATACCTATTTGGAAAATTGAATGGTGAAAGGTGAAAGGTGAAAGGTACCTTCGGACGCTAGTCCACCTTTCACCTTTCAATTTTCAATTTTCACCTTGTACAGCTTTTAGTATTTTTTCCTTGACGGTGTTGTTCTGCATCCAGCCAGAGAACAGCTCTGCACCGGGACCGTAAGCATAGAGGATTACGGGCAGGCAGGTGTGGCTGCTGGTGGAATAATGGAACGAAACGTTGGTGTATTTCCCTTCCAAGTCAGGCATGGTCAAACCACCTGTCTCATGATCGGCGGTGACCAAAACCAAGGTGTTGCCTTTCTCTTTGGCATAATCCAAAGCAACTTGGATGGCATTGCTGAAATCGACACATTCATCGACCATATAAGCTGAGTCGTTTGCATGGCAAGCAAAGTCGATCTGCGAGCCTTCCACCATCAGGAAGAAACCTTTCTCGTTTTTGTCCAAGGTCTCGATGGCAATCTGCACCGCTTCAGGCAGGAAGTTACCACGGTCAGGCATCTGAGGCATATGTCCATCGTTGGCCAACACCGCATATTTCTTGCAATCAGTGTCGATACCATAAAGGGTGTCATAGACTTTCCAACCCAGTTCCGTCTCCATGCGTTGAATCAGGTCGATGCTGTCTTTGCGTTGGTTGAAATGTTTAAGGCCGCCACCGATCATCAAGTTCAGCTTTTCGCTTTCAGCCATCTGAACGGCAATATCCTCATACATAGAACGTTTCGGGACTTTAGCCACAAAAGATGCCGGGGTGGCATGAGTGACATAGCTGGTCACCACCACACCGGTGCTCTTCCCTTGGTCATGAAGGGTTTCCAGAATAGTCTCGACAGCGAGAGTATCAGGATTCATGCCGATCATGCCGTTATTGGTCTTGGCATCCGAAGCCAAAGCCGTTCCACCGGCAGCAGAGTCCGTGATGTCCTTGTTGGCAGCTCGGGTATCGAGGATTCCAATGTATGGGAACTGCGTGAAAGCCAAGTCTTTACCCGATGCTAGAATCGAAGCGAAGACTTGAGGAAGGGCTGTTCCGTCACCAATCATGTAAATAACGTTAACGGCTTTTGGAGGATCCTCAACTTTCTTTTTAGTATTGCATGATGCGATAGAACAGAATAATAGTAATAAAGTTGTTGCAGTAAGAAATAGTTTTTTCATAGTATAATTTTATTAATAGACACATTATCGGTTGATTACATTAAGCACTGCAGAAACGATGTCGGGGGTGTCGAGATGATAGGCTTTCATCAACTCATCGGGGGTGCCACTCTGTCCAAACACATCATTGACGGCGACCATCTCCATAGGCACCGGATCGTGCAGGGCCAGCACCTGTGCGATGCTGTCGCCCAAGCCGCCATTGCGTTGATGTTCCTCAGCGGTGACCACTCTGCGGGTCTTGGCGACCGATTTCAGCACGGCTTCCACGTCCAAGGGTTTGATAGTATGGATGTTGATGACTTCGGGATGAATACCTTTCTCCAGAAGATAAGGAATGGCTTCCATTGCTTTATACACCAGATGTCCACAGGCAAAGATGGTGACATCGCTACCTTCTTGCAACAGCTGTGCCTTGCCAATCACAAATTTTTCATCGGCACGAGTGAAGTTCGGCACTTTTGGGCGTCCGAAACGGAGATATACCGGACCTTCATATTCGGCTGCGGCAATGGTGGCGTTCATGGTTTGGTTATAGTCGCACGGCACGATGACGGTCATGTTGGGCAACATCTTCATCAGGCCGATGTCCTCCAGGATCTGGTGTGTTGCGCCATCCTCTCCGAGGGTGATTCCAGCATGGGATGCTGCAATTTTGACATTGGTGTTGGAGTAAGCCACGCTTTGGCGGATCTGGTCATAGACTCTACCAGTAGCAAAAGCGGCGAATGTGCCTGTGAAAGGCACGAATCCGCTCAGAGCCATACCGGCGGCCATATTGGTCATGTTTGCCTCTGCGATTCCGGTCTGGAAAAACCTTTCGGGGAACTCTTTGGCGAAGTCGCCCATCTTCAATGAACCGGTGAGGTCGGCACAGAAGGCCACCACCTTGGGATTACGGCGGCCAGCTTCAAGCAGTCCAGCGCCAAATCCTGATCTTGTATCCTTTTTCTCTAATATTTCCATGTGAATTTAGAATTTATAATTTAGAATTTAGAGAGAGCTACGATGGTTTTTCCCCAATCCCTCTAAATTCTAAATCCTTAATTATTAATTAATAGTCTCCAAGGGTTTCTTCAAGTTGTGAAAGGGCGTTAGCAGCTTGTTCGTCGTTAGGTGGCGTACCGTGCCATTTATGGGTACCCATCATGAAATCGACACCCATGCCCATCTCAGTATGGGCCAGCAGCAGCTGAGGTTTACCTTGATGTGCTCCTTTTCGGGCTGTATTGAGGGCGTCAACCACTTGTTGCATGTCGTTGCCGTTCAGTTCGATGACCTGCCATCCGAAGGCTTCATACTTGGCACGCATATCGCCAAGATCCATGACTGCATCGGTAGGGCCGTCGATTTGTTTCTTGTTGTAGTCGATGATTCCGACAAGGTTATCGACTTTTTTGGCACCGGCATACATGGCAGCTTCCCAGATTTGACCTTCGTCTTGTTCGCCATCGCCCATCAGCACGAAGACCAAATGGTCGTCGTGGTTCAACCGTTTGGCGGTTGCTGCGCCGATGGCCACCGACAGTCCTTGTCCCAGGGAACCCGAGGCGATGCGCACCCCTGGAAGACCTTCAGCTGTGGTAGGATGTCCTTGAAGTCTGGTACCAAGCCGACGGAACGAGGCCAATTCACTCACGGGGAAATAGCCTCTTCGGGCCAAGACACTATAGAACAAAGGACTCACGTGACCGTTGGAGAGGAAAAACATATCCTCTTCCCTGCCGTCTATGCTGAATTGCTCTGGGTTGATTTGCATCTGATTAAAATAGAGGGCTGTGACGATGTCGGTGGCACCCAAAGAACCACCGGGATGTCCGGACTGGCAGCCGTGAACCATTCGGATGATGTCACGTCGCACTTGCGAAGCCACTCTTTTCAATTCGTTGGTATTCATGTGATTATTAATTGTTTTGTATTGTTTATTCCTTTTGCAAATTTACTTGAAAAAATGGGTTTTCAAAAAGAAATAACAAAAAAAGGAGCGATGTTAATCGCTCCTTTCCTTCATTTCTCATAGAAGAAGGATTAGATGCGCTTGAATTCAAGTGTGCCAGTGCCTTTAATGATATCTCCGTCTTCATCTTCTTCCTCGAATGACGTACTCAACACGAGTTTGCTACCATTGAGCGTCACAATGTCATAAACTTCTGGTTCATCAGGAAATTCAGCGTCCACAATGGAGAGTTTTTTACCATCGATTGAATACGTTGCGGTTCCAGTAAACATATCCATATCTTCATCCAAACCGCTAGCTACAAGCGTGTTGTCTGACTTGAATTCCCAAACCATATCCTTGAGGAAATCATTCATCAGGGCGACTTCCATGTCGAACATCTGTTGGATTTCAGGATCGACGTTTTCGACAGACATCGTTATAGCCTGGAATTGCCATTTTCCAACGATGTTTTCTTCCTTGGAGCAAGATGAGAGCATTGCCATGGAAGCGACCATGACGAACATTGCTAAAACTTTGAATGCTTTTTTCATTTTGATAGCTTTTTAATTAAACAAATTAAACCAGTTGAATATTTAATGCAAAGATAATAATAATTCTATTTGTATAAAAAAATAACCCCGAAAGTTATTTTTCAACTCTCGGGGTTCATGTCAAAAACGCACTTAAAATGTCTTAGACCATTTATGCACGGGTAAACTTGAGATAGTATGTGCAACTAAAATCGGGGTCCTCTTCATCTATTTCTCTCGCTTCCAATTCCAACGCTGAACCCGTCAATTTCTTGATGGTGTAAACTTCTTCATCTGCGGTGCCTGCATACAAGACAAGCGTGCTGCCTGAGACGGTATAATCACCTTCATATTCATCTTCCATATAGAAGGTGCCGTCAGCCTTGAATTCCACATCATCATTAAAGATCCAGCCTGTGGCATCAAACACTTCACCATCATCATAAGTGATCACGGCGGAAGTGCATTTCCAAGTGCCTACAATACCGGATTCATTGTCTTTTGTACAAGAGGTTAATGAAGCCATTGAAGCGATGACTACAAATAAAGTCAAAATACTAAATGCTTTTTTCATAATAGGAACATTTTTAGGTTAAACATTGAATTTCTTCGCAAAAATATGAAAATATTTTAATAAAGCAAGAAACAACCCAAATAATCAGCTTTTATTTGCTATATTTTTACTATTGAAATGGTTTCTCAAATACTTTTGGGAATGGTGTTTCGAATTCGTGTTCCTTACCTGTGGTTGGATGAATGAAGCAAAGTCTGTAAGCATGGAGGCAGAGCCGGCCCAATGAGTTGTCGTGGCTGCCATATTTTTCATCGCCCACGATGGGATGTCCTAAATCCTGGGCATGGACGCGGATTTGGTTTTTCCGACCGGTTTCGAGGTGAAAATCCACAAGAGAATAGTTCTTGTTGCTGATCAGCACTTGGTAATGGGTTACGGCAAACTTACCGCCATTGTCTGTTGGGCTGGAATAGGTGACGAACATCTTATTGTCTTTGAGCCATGATTCCACGGTACCTTCTCGGGGTTCCACTTTGCCTTCGCAAACCGCTACATAGCGACGGTCATACACTTTTTCTTTCCAGTTCTCTTCGAACATCATGGCGATCTTCTTGTCCTTGGCGAATAGCATCAGTCCCGAGGTGTCGCGGTCAAGGCGATGGATGGTATGGGCTCGGCAACGTTGCTGCGAGGCAGTGAAATAGTCATTCAGGATGCTTTGTGCCGTCTCTTGCTCTTTTGTTGGGCTATTGGTGAGCAGGCCTTCTTTTTTATCGATGACCACGAGGTATTTGTCCTCATAGACGATCTTGAGCCATTTGCTGTAGAAGCGTTCTTTAGCCGTAGGTTTTCCAATCTCCACGGTCATCCCAGGTTGGAGTTCAAAATCGAACTGGGAAGTCCGTTCCCCATCCACGTTTACGATGCCATTGGCAAGCATGCGTTTCACTTTGGTACGGCTGATTCCGTCCAATTGCTTCATGAGGAATTCCATGAGTGGCTTTGGTTCCAGCACATTGAATTTCAGCGGGTTGCTCTTTGAATGTGGTTTGTGTTCGCTTTTCATGATTATCGATATATAAAAAAACCCTAACTCGTTGTAATTCAGAGTTAGGGATTCCATTTAAGTGTGCCCCGAACAGGAGTCGAACCTGCACTCCTCTCGAAATACGCACCTGAAACGTACGCGTCTACCAATTCCGCCATCGGGGCTAAGGAGTCTTTGTTTTTGATCGAGGTGCCCAGGACAAGAGTCGAACTTGCATGCCGTAATCGGCACTACCCCCTCAAAGTAGCGTGTCTACCAATTTCACCACCTGGGCTTGATTTCGGCTGCAAAGGTACGACTATTTTTGAAACTTGCAAGTGTTTTTTTGATTTTTTTCGAATAAAAAAAACGCAGCTTTTGGCTGCGTTTTCTTATCGTCAATAAGACAGTGACTTACTTCACTTGATCAACGATAGCCTTGAAGGCTTCCGGGTTGTTCAGAGCGAGGTCGGCGAGCACTTTGCGGTTGATTTCGATGCCGGCCTTGTTCAGCTTGTCCATGAACACGCTGTACGACATGTCGTAAGCGCGAACAGCGGCGTTGATACGGACGATCCAGAGGGATCTGAAGTCACGCTTCTTGTTTCTTCTGTCGCGATAAGCGTAGGTTTGTCCTTTTTCGTAGGAGTTTTTCGCCACAGTCCAGACATTCTTTCTAGTCCTGAACTGACCTTTAGTCTTTTTGAGGATTTTCTTGCGACGGGCTCTTGAAGCCACGTGGTTGACTGATCTTGTCATTTCTTGAATTTTTTTCGTTCAGCGCCCCGCCCCATTGCGGGAACTTTTCTGCTGGAACAAAGGTTAAACAATTGATTTTTTACGCTTGAAGCATTTGTTTCACAACTTTCTCATTAGCTTTCTCAACGATAGCGGTGTGATCCAGATTGCGTTTTCTCTTCTGGCTCTTCTTGGTCAGAATGTGGCCATGATAGGCATGCTTCCTCTTGATTTTGCCGGTACCCGTAAATTGGAAACGTTTCTTGGCGCCGGACTTTGACTTCATTTTTGGCATTTTACAAAATTTATTTTTAACAGTTAAAAATGAGTTTACTTATTTCTTTGCACTTTTAGGAGCGATCATCATCATCATGCGCTTGCCTTCCAGCTTCGGCATCATCTCTACCTTGCCAACTTCTTCAAGCTCTTGGGCAAATCGGAGCAACATGATCTCGCCTTGGTCCTTATAGACGATGGAACGTCCTCTGAAAAGCACCTCTACTCTCACCTTGTTGCCCTCTTGAAGGAAACGCTTGGCATGATTGAGCTTGAACTCAAAGTCATGGTCGTCGGTTTGGGGCCCGAGACGGATTTCCTTGATGACCACTTTGCTGGCGTTGGATTTGATTTCCTTCTGCTTCTTCTTCTGGTCGAAGATGAACTTCTTATAATCCATGGCCTTGCAAACGGGTGGATTGGAATCAGGTGAGATTTCCACCAGGTCCATCCCTAAGCTCTCAGCGATCCTGAGTGCTTCTTTGATGGGATAGATGTTGGTTTCAATGCCTTCACCGACCAGTCGTACCATCGGAGCCTTGATCTCTTCATTGATCCGATGCTGGTCTTCGCCTTTCTTGTTGTTACGCGGCGGATAGTTGCCTCTGTTAGGGAGCTGTGCTATGGTTATGATCTCCTATACTTTTGTTATACACCTATATTAATTACTGCGTCAGCGGACGCTTTTTTCTTCTTTTACTTTCTCATCGATCAACTTAGCGAAGGCTTCGAGACTCATCGAGCCAAGATCCACTTGGCCGTGGGCTCTCACCGATACACCTTGTTCGGCCTCTTCCTTTTCGCCGACGATGACCATGTAAGGATACTTCTTCATTTCGGCGTCACGGATCTTACGACCGATCTTTTCGTTGCGTTCGTCAATGAGGCTGCGAATATCGCACTTTTTCAGATACGATTGCACATTTTGTGCAAAATTTAAATATTTTTCACTCACTGGGAGGATGATGACCTGGTCGGGAGCCAGCCAAAGCGGGAATTCTCCGGCGCAGTGTTCGAGCAGCACGGCCACAAAACGTTCCATGGAACCGAAGGGGGCTCTGTGGACCATCACCGGGCGGTGTTTCTCGTTGTCGGCACCGATGTAGCTAAGGTCGAAACGCTCAGGCAGGTTGTAATCCACTTGGATGGTACCCAGTTGCCAACGACGGCCAAGGGCGTCTTTCACCATGAAGTCGAGCTTCGGGCCATAGAAGGCAGCCTCACCATATTCCACATGGGCGGGCAGGCCTTTCTCGGCGCAAGCCTCTTGGATAGCAGCCTCGGCCTTGGCCCAGTTCTCATCGGTACCCACATACTTCTCATGGTCGTTGGGGTCACGGAGGGAGATCTGAGCTTCGAAGTTCTTGAAGTCCAAAGCCTTGAAGATGATCTCGATGATTTCCATCACGCGGATGAACTCTTCTTTCACCTGGTCGGGACGGCAGAAGATATGGGCATCGTCTTGGGTGAAGGAACGCACGCGGGTCAAGCCATGGAGTTCACCACTCTGCTCGTAACGATACACGGTACCGAACTCGGCGCAGCGGAACGGCAGGTCTTTATAGGAACGAGGTTTGTTCTTGAAGATCATGCAGTGATGGGGGCAGTTCATGGGTTTCAGCAGGTATTCCTCGCCTTCTTCGGGTGTGGTGATTGGGCGGAAGCTATCGGCGCCATAGTGATCCCAGTGACCGGAGGTGACGTAAAGCTGTTTTCCTCCGATATGGGGAGTGATGACTTGTTCATAGCCATATTCCTTCTGGATCTTGGTCAGATAGTCTTGCAGGCGCAGACGGAGTTCGGTGCCTTTGGGCAGCCAGATCGGCAGACCCTTGCCCACCATGTCGCTGAACATAAAGAGTTCCAGTTCACGGCCCAACTTGCGGTGGTCGCGTTTCTTGGCCTCTTCGAGGAGCACGAGATAGTCGTCGAGATCCTTCTTTTTGGGGAAGGTGATGCCATAGACGCGGGTGAGTTGCTTGCGTTTCTCATCGCCACGCCAGTAGGCGCCAGCCAAGGAAGTCAGCTTCACTGCCTTGATGAAGCTGGTGTCGGGGATATGCGGTCCGCGGCAAAGATCCGTGAAGTCGCCATTCTTATAATATGTGATGGTTCCATCTTCGAGGTCGTTGATAAGTTCCACCTTGTAGGGATCGCCTTTTTCCTCGAAATACTTCAAAGCGTCAGCCTTGGAGACCTCGACACGCTCAAACTGCTCCTTGGTACGAGCCAGTTCCAGCATGCGGTTCTCGATCTTTTCCAGGTCGGCTTCCGTCAAAGTGATGTCACCAGTGTCGATGTCATAATAAAAACCATTGTCCACCGAGGGACCGATGCCGAATTTTACTCCTTCATACAAGGACTCGATGGCGGCGGCCATGAGGTGAGCTGAAGAGTGCCACATGGTTGACTTGCCTTCCGGGTCGTTCCAGGTGAACAGCTGGATGGTAGCGTCTTCGTTGATGGGTCTGGTGGCATCCCACATCTTGTCGTTCACTTTGGCCGACAACACGTTACGAGCCAATCCTTCGCTCAAACTCTTGGCGATGTCAAGGGGGGTAACCCCTGCTTCATATTGTCTGACACTCTGGTCAGGAAAGGTTATATTAATCATAAAACTCAGCCTTTATAAAAATGCCTGCAAAATTACACATTTTTTCTGAATTGTTGTACCTTTGCCTCGTAAATATTTCAACAAATGAAAAAATTTCTCCTTCCACTCTTTACACTCCTCTGTTCAACGATAGCAATTGCTCAGAATACCATCACTGAGAAACAAGCTCGTAGCGTTGCTGAAGCCTTCGCGAAAACCAAGTCCGAACTGCGTAATAGCGACCTTGTCTTGGTTAGGACAACCAACATCTTTGTTTATGACATCGGTGACCATGGCTACGTTATGGTCTCAGGCGATCAGGTGCTCCCTCCTCTCCTCGGCTATTCGACAAAGGAGAACTTTATCCCTGTTGACGATGCTCCGGACAACTATGCGTCGTGGATCCAACACTATGACGAGATGATTGACTTTGCAAAAGAGAGAGGCATACAACCCGAGGCCGAAGTCGTTGAGCAATGGGACATGGCCATGAGGGGTGACTTTGGAACGAGAAACCAGAACACCGTAGCCCCATTGATTGAAACCCATTGGAACCAAGACTGCTACTATAACGAGTATTGTCCCTATACGGGAGGTGGTGGATGGTGGGATGACGGTGGTCCATGCGGCCATGCCTATGCCGGTTGTGTAGCCTGCGCCATGGCTCAGGTAATGAAATACTGGAACCATCCCCTCCATGGTTTTGGCTCTCATAGCTATACTCACCCCACCTACGGATTGCAAACCGCCAACTTCGGTGAGACCACCTACCATTGGATCCAAATGCCCAACAGCATCTATTCACATAATGACGCGGTGGCCACACTCATGTATCACTGCGGTGTCAGTGTTGACATGAACTATGGTCCTGGAGGCAGCGGAGCACAATCCAAGGATGTTGAGACGGCTTTCCGCTCCTATTTCGGCTATTGCGGTGCCAAATACCGTGAGAAGAGCAAGTACGATGAGGCCACCTGGATTTCCCTGTTGAAAGCCGACCTCGACCAAGCCCACCCTATCTATTATTCAGGCACCTCGGGCAGTGCGGGTCACGCCTTTGTTTGTGATGGTTACGATGACAATGACTTCTTCCATTTCAACTTCGGTTGGAGCGGTGCCGGCGACAATTATTACTCGATTTACGATGTCTATGGCTACAATGGCAACCAGGCGGCGGTGCTTAACATTGTCCCGATTGACATCCGTCCCGACGCCAATGGCATCATCTATGTGAGTGCCGACGGTGAAGGCAACGGCTCGTCCTGGGACCAATCCACCTCGTTCTTCGAATATGCCACCTACCTCTCCAGCGGTGGCAACAACCGCGTCTGGGTGAAGAAAGGTATTTATTATGGCGATGACACCGACCCCGAGAATGCTTTCGTCATCTCGGCAAGCAACAAGATTTACGGTGGCTTCAATGGCGATGAGGCTCCGGATTTTGACCTCAGCCAGCGCGACTTCGTCAACAATGCCACCATCCTCGACGGTCAAGGTCTCAAACGTGTCCTGAATCAAGAAGACCTTCTCAGTCCCAGCAGCAGAGCCTTGTGGAACGGCTTCACCATCCGCAACGGTCACTCTGCCACAGGTGCAGGCGTCTATATCAACGGGTTTGTCACTTTGGAGAACTGCATCTTTGAAGACAATGTCGCTGACGCCTTCGGAGGCGCGGTTTATGTCAACTCATCCACCAACAACAACCAAGTGTCCTTGATCAACTGCCAGCTTCGACGCAACACCGCCTCGATAGGTGGTGGTTTGTGCGATCGCGGCTACACCACTCTCACCAACTGCATCATCGCCAACAACGCTGCCATCACGAAAGGTGGTGGCGTGTATGCCTATAACAACGCCATGCCACAATACAGGGGTTGCATCATCGCCAACAACTCCGCCAACGAAGGCGGAGGCATCTACGCCCGTGGCAAAGTCCAGCTTCTCAACTGCAATGTCGTCATGAATGAGGCCAGCTCCAAATATGGAGGCGTGTACAACGAGGACCATAACAGCGTTTACACCAGCAGCATTTTCTGGGGCAACGTCTCTCCCGTGAACAACCAACAGCATGAAGGCCCTGGCACCTTCCTGTACTGTGCCGTTCAAGGTGGCATGGAAGGGGAAGGCAACATCGACCTTCCTGAAGAGAATGACGGTGATGAACCCGGTATGTTTGTGAGGTTCCTCTCCCCTGCCCAATATCCTGGCGCTGCCTTCAGCGAAGCCAATTGGAACATCTCCTCAAGAAGCATCTGCCTTAATAGCGGCAAACCTGGCACCGTGGGATACTCCCTCGACATGCTTGGACACCAACGGGTCCAGCATGAACGTGTAGATATCGGTGCTTACGAGAAAAATGCCTCGCTTACCCTCATCGAAGCATCCATCTATGAAGACCAAACCTATTGGTTCAACAACCGACCACTCCATGAACCTGGCTATTACACCACGGTTTACCCGACATCCAGCTGCGACAGTGTCGTTGGGTTGACATTGTCAGTGACCCTTGGCACCGACGAAAATGACTACGTGAATTCAGAGGTTCAATCCCTCAAGATTTATTCCCTCATGGGACAACTTGTAGGAACCGCCAATGACGAGAAAGCGGTGCGTAACCTAAATCTCAAGCCAGGTTGCTATTTGCTTCAACTGCAAACCAGCGAAGGTTATATAAACAAAAAGGTGATCATCCCTTGATGGATGACCACCTTTTCAAATCGATATTTTCAATTTTACAGTTTCACGAACTTCACTGTGGTGCTGCCCGTCTCAGTAGCTACCTGGATGAAGTATGCGCCTGATTTCAGTCCCGAAAGTTCGATGACGGTCAAGTCCTCATCGACATCTTTCGCCATGACCACTTGTCCCAAGAGGTTGAGGACTGCAACATGTTTCAGGCCTGATGCCGAGATGGATACTCTCTCGTTGGCAGGATTGGGATAGACCGAAACGGTTTCCTTGTCCTCCTCCACAGCCATCGTAGCCCAATCAACGCAGACTTCGTTCGAAGGATTGGAAGTCAGCAAGGAATTATGGCCCACCACTGTATAACAATAATTGTTGCCTTCCGTGGCAGAAGTATCGAGGTAACTGTCACCAGTAACTCCATCGGCCAGCAATGTGCCGTTGCGATACACTGAATAGGTCTCGGCCATAAGTGCATCGAGCCAAACCAACTTCACACCATCTTCATTGACATCCGTATCCAGATGCATGGGGATGACCGTATGGTTGATTTCAATAAAGTTCAAGTTGGGATTTGCTTTGGTGGAAGCGTAAGCCGATTCACAATGTGATTGAGCGTAATAGGCACTGACAACATACTCATAAACCTCTTGAGGCAAGGTGGAAATTGTTGCTTCATAGGTTTTTGATGAGGTGGACTTGACACGGGCAAACTCGCCGCCATTGACACGACGATAGATGTAGTATCCCGACAATCCCTCTGCTTGAGGAGCGTCCCATTTCAATATGAACTTGTTCTCGGAGATGATCTCAGAACGCAAGTTGGTAGGGGCCATGCAATCTGATTCTGACTGCACGTTGCAATAATTGGAGGGGTCAGATTCCACAAAGCCATTATAAGCCGTGATGTAGTAATGATGGAAACCATCGCCAGGTGTCTCATCAATGTATGAGGACTCATCGCTAATGTCGTAAAGCAGACCATCGCGATAAATGAAGAAGCTATAATCGCTCGGGGCATCCATATCCCAATGCAACTCCACGTCACCATCTCTGAACTGGGCACGGAGATTTGTTGGAGCGGTCAGTTTCTCTCCGACATGGCAACTGTTGGATGAACGATAGAACAAGCCATTCTTCATGCTAGTGGAAGGGCTGTCATAGGAAGTCATCACCGTTTGATCGGCATTCTTGATTTCAAAGGTGATATTCTCGACAGCATCCAACATGCGTTTCCAGGAGAAGGAGATGTTTCCAAAAGGCATATGGATCGTTTGAGTCTCAGAAGCGGAGGTTGCCGAAAGTTGCATGATTTCGGCACCTTTGCCATCACTGACAGTAATATAGTTGCCCTTCCAACCTTCAGGATCGGAGGAAGTCATCGTCACAACCCAAGGGCAAGTGGGACCAAGCATCACTTTGTCGAGATGCGCCACAACGCTCTTTGCCATGTTGGCCACGGCATACACCGAATAGGAAACAACGGTAGGAAGATAATGGTCGGTATAACTCATCGCTTGACCTGGAGCCACTTCGGTAAAGGTATGGATGGGTTTGCCGTTACGGCATACCACCACCTTTTCGAGGGATGACAAGGCTTCACCGTGAATTGTGACTGAAGGGTTGTTCCAGCTCAGCTGGGCTGAGAACTGACTATCACCGAGTGATTCCACCGTTACGTTATAGGGTTCTTCGGGCATATACTGATAGACGTGGGTAGGCACATAGTTGATAACAGCTGCAGCCCAGTTGCTGTAGTCGATCTCATCAACGACGAACCATCCGTCGCTGCTACCGCCCCATCCCCAGTTGAAATGGAAAAGGTCGTTGTCGTCGTAACCGTCGCACACGAAAGCATGGCCGCCTGAATCACTATAACCCGAATAATACACAGGCCATCCAAGGTCGAATTGTTCTTTCAGCAGTTGTTTCCAGCCATTGAGGGTATAGGAATGGCGATAGGTGTTTTCTGATTGGTTGGCATAGCCGAAATAGTGTTGGATGGAATACGGAACATCATCGGAATAGGCGCCACTGCCCGTGGGTGAGAATCCCATATTCACGGATACGCCGCAATGGTACATGAAGAGAGCAATTGCCTCGATATCTTCCGTTGGAGAGGCGGAGTTGATGTGGTAAGGCATATGGTCCCAGTCATAGGTCGTGGCACCAAAGTTGGCTGATAGCGTGCCATAGCTGGAGTAATAGGAATGGCTGCCCGAGCCTTGGGTGGGATGGCACCAATAGCGCATCACCTGCGACATGGCGGTAGCCACGCAGCCCGCATAGCAATGGCCCCCGGGACCGGAACTGGCTTCGGGAGCATAAAGGTTATATGGATAGTTCTGGTTCCATTTGGTCTCGCAGAGGTAGAAAGCCTCTTTTCCTCTATTGCGAGAGAAAGGCTTTTCACCATTCAGCAGAGCCTTCCATTCATTGGCGGCATCTGCGTAGAGCACCACGTTAGGACTTGTACGGGCCTCGATGATTTTTTCAAGGTAGAAATCCAGTTCAGGGGAACGGTTCTCCGTGGCGAAGGGGCCTTCATCGGAATAGCCTGTAATGGGACGGAAACGATCGTCGGCAGAGAGGATCACAAATCCTCTGTCACCCACGTTAAAAACATAGAAACAAGGTTCACCACGATCTGCCACTCCAGTGTAAACTAATTGAAGTTCAGCATCTTGGCGTAAATTAGAAAAAGTAGAGGCTACGAAATTCTTGCCAGCTAGTTGGGCCTTTTCAACATCGACAGGACCAGCCATTGCCGATGCTATGCCTAGCATAATGGCCGTAAAGAGTACGGTTAGTTTTTTCATGAATAGAAGTGTATTTTAATGCAGGGCAAAATTACAAAAAAAATAAAGGGAGTGAATGATTTCACTCCCTTTTTTCATTTCGTTGAGGAAAGATTATTCCATTTCTTCAACGGGTTCGTCGAGCGGCACATCATCTTCATCCAAGTCCCAGAGGTTGTCTTCTTGGCAGTTCAGTTCCGTTCTCTTTTGTTCCATGAGCTTTTCCATCTTGTTGGTGAGCTCTTCGAGTTCTTTTTGTTCTGCTTCGGTGATAGCATCGAGACCTTCAACACCCAGAAGTCCAAGGAAGCTAAATGCGGCCATATCGAGGTCGTCACAGGACTTGGCGTCCTTGATAGAGGTGTTGATCTTGTCAAGGATCTTCTTGGATTGGTTGAATGCTTTTGAATGGTTACCGCCACCACAAGAAGCCATGGCAATCATGATAACGCTCATGACGAAAGCGAGGATAGTTTTCTTCATTTTTTAATGTGTTATGGTTTTACAGCACAAAAATAGGCATTTTTCTTAAAGACACAAATAAAACCTTCAAATTTTTTAAAAAAACAACAAGTTTTAACAAAGAAATGAACAACCATTGTTCGTTATTTTTTCAAAAGAAGATGTTTTTTTGCTTTTTTCCACCACGGAAAACAATACATTTGCAAGTAGAAAACGAACAATCATTATAATCATTAACTATTACAAAATCATTACACTATGAAAAAGTTATTTACCTTTTTCTTGTCGATGATCGCTTGTGTCACATTAATGGCACAAGTGACGACGTCAAACATCAGTGGTAAGATTACCGACCAACAGAAGGACGTCCTTCCGGGCGCCACGGTGATTGCCACTCACCTTCCTTCCGGCTCGCAGTATTACGCTGTAGCTGATGCCAACGGTAACTACCGTTTGCTTAACATTCGTCCCGGTGGACCTTACAAGCTGGAGTTCCGCATGATTGGTTTCATGACTGCCATCCAGGAAAACGTGGTGACCACCTTGGGCGAGACCAAGATCCTCAATATCAAGATGACCGAGGAGTCCATTGGACTGAACGAGATTACCATTGAAGCAGAGGCCATTCCGAGCGGCATGGACATTGACCGTTCTGGTGCTACCACCTCCATCAGCACGGAGCAAATCACCAACATGCCGACCATCACCCGTAACTTGAACGACATTTTGGCACTGACTCCTCAGTCCACCACCCACGGCAACAACCTGTCGATCGGTGGCGGTAACTACCGTCAGTCCTATGTCACTGTTGACGGTGCTGCCTTCAACAACGCCTTCGGTATCGGAAGCAACCTGCCCTCCAACGGCAGCCCGATCTCCCTTGACGCTTTGGAGACCATGACCATCAACATCACTCCATACGACGTCCGTCAAAGCGGTTTCACCGGTGGTGCCATCAACGCTGTCACCAAGAGCGGTACCAACGATTGGCACGCCACGGTGTACAACTATTTCCAGAACAACGACCTAAAAGGTTACAAGATGGGCGAAAATGAGCTCACCAACACCTATTCATTAAATAATACCAGCGGTTTCAGCGTCGGCGGTCCTATCGTCAAGGACAAGCTGTTCTTCTTCGTCAATGCTGAGTATGCTGCTGACGACCTCCCGGGTTCTTCCGACGTCGCCCGCACCGACGCCTCTCAACCTTTCGGTGCTGACGTGGTTTACAACCGTCCGCTCGTCTCCGAGATGAACGATATTAAGGACTTCCTCGGCGGCATGGGTTACAACCCAGGACGTTATCAGGAATATTCCCTCTCCACTCCTGACTATAAGATGCTGGCCCGTTTGGACTGGAACATCAACGACAACAACACCTTGGCTTTACGTTTCAGCCATACGCACAACTCCTACTCCAACATGCCCTCATCATCCATGAGTCCCTTGGGTGGTACCAACAACAACTACACCTTTGGTGGTGTTGACTATAAGTTCAACCGTTACAGTGCTGGCCGTCAGTCACCTTATGCTCTGCCTTTTGAGAGTGCACGTTACTTCCAAGAGCAGAACTTCATGACCGCTGCTGCTGAGTTGAACACCCGTTTCCTCTCCAACAGAGCCAACAACATGTTCCGTTTCACTTGGTCACACCAAGATGAGCCTCGTTCCTTCGTGGGCGATGTCTTCCCCACCGTTGACATCATGAGCACTGAAGGCGTCACTGGTTCCGACAACACCGCTATCTTCACCACCTTCGGTGTCGATCCTTTCACCTATGGCAACCTCCGCGACGTCCAGACCGCCATCGCCACCGACGAGATTTCATGGCTGTCGGGCATCCACAGTGTGACTGCCGGTTTGCAATACGAGTGGAACCGCACCAAGAACGGCTTCATGCAAGGTGGTGCCGGTTGGTACATCTACAACTCATGGCAGGACTTTGTTGATGACGTGAATGACCCGGCTACCGCTGCTGGTCCAGCCCTTTACATGATCACTCACCCCAACAACAACAGCTTAACCCAGGAGTTCCCCTCCTTCGACTACTCACAAGCTTCTGCTTACATCCAGGATGAGCTCAACCTCACCGAGTACTTCCGTCTCACCGCTGGTATCCGTTTCGAGATGCCTTTCCTGACCAACCCCAACAACAACTTCAACGCTGAGTTCGTCAACGGTTGGGATCAGTTTGTGAAGGATTCACTGGGTGTGGTGACCGACACCATTCACCATGACATCAGCGGAGCTGAAGGCACTTCTTTCTATGGTCTTTCCACTGCTGACCTCCCGAACCAGCACATCAACGTCTCTCCGAGACTGGGCTTCAACTGGGATGTCCTCCATGACCGCAGCCTCATCCTCCGTGGTGGTACGGGTGTCTTCACCGGCCGCATCCCGTTCGTGTGGATCGTCTCAGCCATGGGTAACTCCAACGTTCTGCAATACCAATACATCGCCAACAACAGAACTGGTCTGGCTCCCATCCACTTCCATCAGACCATCAATGACCAGCTGAATGAACTTTACAATGGCACCTTCGAAAGTCAAGAGTTGGCAGCCCCCACCGGAGCTACCATCATCGACAAAAACCTCAAGATGCCTTCCGCTTGGAAGACTTCATTGGGTTTGGATGCCAGACTGCCTTATGGCTTCAAAGGCACCTTGGAAGGTGTTGTCAGTTATAACTACAACGAGGTCTATGCCTCCGTTCTCGGCATGAGACTCGATGGTGTTCAACAACTCCCAGGCGAAAGCGGTGTTCGTGAGATCTGGGTCTCTGAGAATATCAAGAACAGCAGTAATGGTACCATGGGCGGCTATTATCTGCACAACGAGTCAGACCTCCATGGCTACTACTACTCCATCACTGGACAGTTGTCGAAAGAATTCGACTGCGGTATCTCCCTCATGGCCGCCTATACCCACAGCTATGGCAAGTCGGTCAGCGACGGTGACGGCGACCAGATCTCTGGCTTCGGTAGCATCATCAACAAGAACGGCTCCAACACTCCTGAGTTGGGTATCGCCAGCTACCTGGCTCCGCATAGAGTCATCGCCAACCTCAGCTACAACATCTACGAAGGCAAACACACCTCCACCAACATCGGCCTCTTCTACGAAGGTATGAACGTCGGTTACAACGGCATCTATGCTTACTCGAGAGTCTCCTACGTCATGAACAATGTGAGTGGAACCTCAGCTAACCAGCTGCTCTACATCCCCACCGAGGCTGAACTTGTTGAAATGCCTTTCGCCGACGAAGCCAACAAGGCTGCTTACAACCAGTTCATCGCCAACGATCCTTACCTGAGCTCACACCGTGGCCAGTATGAGGAGAGAAATGGCATCGTCGCTCCTTGGTTCAACCGCATCAACCTGCACCTCTCACAAGAGATCAACTTCGACGTGTTAGGCAAGAAGAATACGGTGGAAATCGCTGCTGACGTCAAGAACCTCGCCAACATCTTCAACAGCACTTGGGGCAACTACAAGGCATTGTCCAACAACGTGGTTCTGAACTATGCTAACGGTGAATACACTTTCACCAAGCCATCATGGGACAACTATGCCAACCTGGCCTCCACCTGGTCAGCAGTCCTCAGCTTGCGTTACAAGTTCTAATGGAACGAACGTCGCTTGCGACGTGATACCTTATTTCACAAAAAGCACTCTTCGGAGTGCTTTTTTATTTACCTTTGCCCGCTTAAAAACCACCAAAACATGAAGAAAACACTGCTGTTATTACTACATCTTTTGATTGCTTTCTCAATGACCGCTCAAATCACTTCTTCAAGCATTAGCGGAACAGTCACTGACGAACAACATCAGCCTTTGCCTGGAGCCACCATCACCGCCACTGATGCGCCTACCGGCACTGTCTATCATGCCATCACCGATGCGAAAGGTAGCTATCGGCTGCTCAACTTGCGTCCCGGAGGCCCCTACGTCATCGAATTCCGCATGATGGGGTTTCAAAGCTCCACTCTCGATGGCATTGAAATCCCCCTTGGCAGGGATCGAGTGGTCAATAGCATTCTGGTGGAAGACGAAATAAGCCTCGATGAAGTCACTATCACGGCATCCTCGGTAAGCATGGAACGGCAAAGTCAAAGTACAACGACAGCTATCAGCAGCGAACAGATCGCCTCCTTGCCTACCATCACCCGTAGCATGAACGACGTGATGGCACTGACCCCACAGGCGACGACGAGCAGCAGCGGACTCGCAATCGGAGGTGGCAATATCCGACAATCCTACGTCACTGTTGACGGGGCCTCTTTTCATAACGCCTATGGCATTGGTGGCAACCTTCCCGCTGGTGGTGCCCCCATCTCGCTCGACGCTCTCGATGCCATCACCATCAGCATCGCTCCTTACGACGTTCGTCAAAGCGGATTCACCGGTGCCATGGTCAACGCCATCACCAAAAGCGGCAGCAATGAACTCCATGTCAGTGTATATGACTATTTCACCAACGACAAGCTGACGGGAACGGAGCTCGGACGAAAAGATGCTCAGGGACAGTTTCCTGAACGGCTCAAACTCAGCCGATCGCTCGACAATACCATAGGATTCAGTGTCGGTGGACCCATCAAGAAAAACAAACTGTTTTATTTCGTCAACTTCGAATACCAAAGCGATATCGACAATGGCCAAAGCCGCCTCGCCCGTCCTGAAGAAAACAGCGAATGGAGTGGCAACACCCAATACAATCGACCCACCGTAACTATGATGGATAGCATTCGCAACTATTTAATGGACACTTACGGCTATGATCCAGGAGCTTACCAGAACTATACTTTCAGCACGCCCGACTTCAAATTGTTGGCCCGAATTGACTGGAACATCACCAACGACCATCGGTTCACCCTGAGATACACCAACACCCGACATCAGTATTTCTCAACCCCCTCCAATTCCATCACTCCGTTTAGCAGCAGTCTCTACAACAAAAACAGCTTCGGTCGTGGCTCTGACTACGCCCTTTATTTCGAGAGCTCCGCGTATTACCAACAACGCAACTTCCAGTCGGTGGCCGCTGAGCTCAACAGCCGATTCCTCAAAGGGCAACTCAACAACACTTTGCGTGCCGTGTATTCTTTGCAACACGAGCCTCGCAAACTAACGCGCCCAGTGTTCCCCACCGTCGATATCCTGGAACCACTCGCCGATAGCACCAAAGCCTTATACACCTCGTTCGGTCCCGACCCCTTCACCTATGGCACTGGAAGCTATGTCCATTCCTTCATCGGCACTGATGAGATTAGCTATGTCACTGGCATCCACACCATCACTGGTGGTATCCAGTTCGAGTTCGATAAGACGATCAACGGATTTATGCAAGGAGGGGCCGGTTATTATGTCTATAACACTTGGGATGACTTTGTGAACCATGCCAAACCTGCGGCTTTCACCCTCACTTTTGGAAATAACGAGTCGCATCAGCAGGCCTTTCCTTCGTTCAACTACATTCAAAACTCCGTCTATGCCCAAGATGAGATGAGGCTCAACGAACGTTTCAAGCTCACTGCCGGACTCCGGCTCGAGTTGCCCATGTACCCATCCATCGCTGAGTACAACACAAACATTGAATTCGACTCCTTGGCAGCCATCCATTCTACCCTCTTTGGACGATCAACGGCCGACATGCCCAAGGCCAACCTCAACTTCTCTCCCCGGTTGGGATTCGACTGGGACCTCATGGGTGACCGCAAGCTCATGATCCATGGCGGCACCGGCCTTTATACCGGACGTCTGCCTCTGGTTTGGATCGTGACGGCGGTATGCAACAGCAATGTCGCACAAAACCAATACATCACCTATACAGATAACATTGGCTTCTACCCTACCGTTGACGAGATTATCGCTCACCACAGCGACAAACTTCACGTCGGTGCACTTCCCGCTCCTCAGTATGCCACGTTGCTCGACAAGGACCTTAGAATGCCTCAGACCTGGAAATCCTCTCTTACTCTTGACGCCCAGCTCCCTGGTGACATCGAAGCTTCGTTGGAAGGCATCTTCAGCAAAGATCTCCGTTCGGTGGCTGTCACCCGACTTGGCATCGTGCAAGGCGACTCCATCCAGTTGCCCGGCGAGCCGATGAAACGAGCCCACTGGGTCAGCGAGGGTATCAAAAACTCCATCAACGGCAGCGTCAATCCCTATCTCATCACCAACAGTGAGCATAACGGTTATTATTACGCTCTCACTGGACAAGTCAGCAAGCATTTTGGCTTCGGGCTTGACCTGACTGCTGCCTACACTTATGCTGAAGGCCGTAACGTCATCGACGGCATCGGCGACCAAATCATGACCGCTTTTACCAGCAACACCTTCGGAGTTCATGGCAGCAACAGTCAAGAGGTCGGTTACAGTTCCTACGTGTCTCCTCACCGTCTCCTGTTGAACGCCTCGTGGACCTGTTCGGTAGGGAAACGAACCAAAGAAACAATCAGCCTTTACTACTCAGGATTCAACCATTGTTATGTGGGCAACGACAGCTACACCCGTTATAGTTATACGATGACTTCCAATGTCAATGGTGACGGAGGGGCCAACAGTCTGATTTACATCCCCAAAGAAAACGAGTTGGCCAACATGCCTTTCGTAAGCACAGCTAACGCCAAGGCTTTCAATGCGTTCATCAAAGATGATGCTTACCTCAGCCATCATCGTGGCGAGTATGCCCAACGCGGCGCGGCCATTGCACCATGGAGACACACGTTCAACGTCCGTTACGAGCGTTCGTTGCTGTTCTGCAACGGCAAGACGTTGAGTTTCGGCATTGATGTTAACAACGTGGCCAACCTGCTTTATCGCGGATGGGGCAATATTCAGCGTTTGAGCAGCGGTGACATTCTCTCCCTGACTCAAGATGGCAAGTATCAATTCCGTGAACCCGAGTGGAACACTTACGCCAATGTCGTCTCCACTTGGTCAGCGGCCTTACATATCCGATTTGGATTCTAATGAATAATTCCGATTCTTTAGAAATTAATTCTCAAAATTGAGAATTAATTCTAATTATTTACTATCTTTGCTCCGCAAATGAGCCATTAGTCATTTATTCATTTCATTAAAAAGGAATACTATGATTATTGAGTTCAAAGATTATGCTTTAGAAGAACTATATTTGTTCGGAAGCACTAAAAACCATAAATACTATAAGTTAACTAAAGAAATAATTAAACAATACATCAAAACCGTCAACTATATTAAAGCAGTTACTCAGATTGAAGATCTGTTTTTCATAAAGTCTCTTCATTATGAAAAAAAAGGCGGTGATTTAAAAGGAAATGAAGCAGTTTGGATAAATAGACAATATCGATTGATATTTAAAAGTTCTTCTAGCGATAAAGGACATATAGTAGAAATCCAAATCATTGAAATAAGCAAACATTATGAATAAAGAGAAAACCCCATTGATTGCCACACATCCTGGCGAATTAATTAGAGATGAGTTAAGGGAACGTGGAATGACCCAAAAAGCTTTATCATTACAGACAGGAATAAAGCCTTCCATTCTATGTGAAACCATCCATGGAAAGCGCTCAATCTCAATAGGAGTAGCCAGAGCCTTGGAAAAAGCTCTTGGCATTCCTGCCCATATTTGGATTAACCTTCAAACCCAGTACGACCTTGACTCAGCTAATATTTTGAAAAGAAAAGAAGATTTAGAAACAATCAACATCACCATTCCGGCTAGCGATAGAACATTAATAAAAGAATTATCCAGAAAGTTTGGATGGATTATGATTTGAACGACATCACTGTCAGGGCGGCAAGGGCTTCTACAATGACCAAGGCTCGTGGAAGGGCGCAAACATCATGACGGTTACCATGGCCTATGGTAGGAATGGGTTTGAAAGCCACGTTGAAGAAGACCTCTTCACCATTGGTGATGCCCCCTTGAATGCCTCCTGAATGATTGGTCATCGGCCGTATGCGACCGTCGGGGGTTGTGCCGAAAGCATCATTGGCTTGGGAACCCAACATACGGGCCATCTTAAAGCCATCGCCATATTCGAAACCTTTGACCGCTGGGATGCTGAACATGGCTTTGGCCAGACATGCCTGAAACTTGTCGAACATCGGTTCCCCCAAGCCAGCAGGCAATCCGGTGATGCTACACGAAGCGATTCCTCCCACCGAATCATCACCCTTTCTACACCGAAGAAGCAATTCCTCAATCCGTTCAGGGTCAGACTCTCCACCGATTTCCAAAACACGGGCTTTAATCTGGATGTTTTGTTGTAGCAGGATTTGTTTGGCGATGGCTCCAGCGACGACCACCGGGACGGTAGTCCTGGCCGAGGCTCTTCCACCACCGCGCCAGTCGCGGATACCATATTTCTGTTGGTAGGTGAAGTCGGCATGGGAAGGACGGAACACCTCTCTCATTGCCTCATAGTCCTCACTTCGAGCATCTTCGTTGCGTACGATGAAAGCGATGGGAGTTCCCAAGGTCACGCCGTCAAGCAAGCCTGAGAGCCATTCCACACGGTCGGGCTCAACACGTTGCGAGGCGGACTCAGCCTGCGCTGTAGTCCGCCTCTGCAATTCTTTGTCAATAAAGTCGAAATCGATTTTGATTCCTGAGGGGCAACCATCGATGACTCCGCCGATAGCCGGACCGTGGGACTCCCCGAAAGTGGTCAATCGAAACAGGTCACCTATCGTATTCATCTGCGCCCCTACAAAAACCTTTCACCTTTCAATTAATCATTGATGATCTTCAGCTTCGCCTCAAGCACCTTCAGGTCGTTCTTGGCTTTGTTGATCTTCTTTTCGTATTCTGCACGCATCAGCTCAGAGTTCTTGCTGTTGGAGAAGAATCCGATGTTGTTTTCGAGGACGGCAATCTCATCGCGGAGTTTCTGGATACGGTTGGTGAGCGTAGTCTTTTCCTTTCTCATCTTGTCGTTCGATTCAGGATCATCTTTGAGTCCTTCGACCATCTCGCGATATTCGTTGGTGCTGATTTCATACTGGTTGCTTCTCATCTTGTCGAAGAGGGCATCGACGGCTTTTCTGTATTCAGCGTTGATGCTGTCTTTCATCTTCATCGGCACGTGACCGATCTCGATCCATTGCTTTTGCATGGCTTTGATGGCTTCCATGTTCTCGGCGCGGGTCGGTTTCAGTTCGAAGTTCTTGATGGTCTCGATGAGTTCCTGTTTAGCGGTGAGGTTGGCTGCCTCTTCGTCTTTCAGACCGCTGAAGTGTTCTGCTTTACGTCCGAAGAAGGTGTCGCAAGCGGCGCGGAAGCGTTTCCAGATCTTGTCGGCATGACGTTTCGGCACGGGACCGATGGTCTTCCATTCCTCTTGCATCTTCTTGAACTGTTCGGTAGCTTTCTTCCATTCGGTGGATTCCTGCAGGCCTTCGGCTTCGATGCAGAGGTTGATCTTACGTTCCAGGTTTTCCGTCTGTTTGTCCTTCAGGGTAGCGAAGAAGGTCTTCTTCTTGGCGAAGAAGGTGTCCATCGAGGTCTTGAAGCGGGTCCAGATCTCCTCGTTTTGTTTCTTGGCTGCTGGGCCGACGGTCTTCCAGATCTTGAACAAGTCGCTAAGCTCAGTCGATTTCTTTTGCCACACGCTGATGCTGTTGTATTCTTCGGCGAGGAGTTCTTCGGCTTTCTCGCAGAGGGCGGTCTTCGTCTCTAAGTTGGCGTTTTGCTCATCTTGGATCTTGGAGTAATGCTCGCGGCGGATGGCGTTGATCTTGTCGGTAGCAGCTTTGAAGCGTTCCCAGATCTCGTCTTTCTTATCTTGAGGCACGGGGCCGATTTCTTTCCATTCCTCATGGAGTTTCTGGAGTTCTTTGAAGGCTTTGGCCATGGACTTCTCGTCGAGCAGTTCTTCAGCTTTCTCGCAGAGGATAATCTTGGAGTCGAGGTTCTTCTTCATGTCGAGATCACGCAGCTCGCGGTTGATGTTGACCTTATCGAAGAATTTCTCCACCAAGAAGTGATAGGTGTTCCACAGGTTGGCATTCTCGGTGGCAGGCACTTGGCCGATGCCTTTCCATTTCTCTTGGAGGGCGCGGAAGTCGTCATAAGTCTTCTTCAGGGTCTCTTCAGAGGCGATCAAGGTCTTGAGTTCTTCGAGGATGGCTTGTTTCTGAGCCAGGTTCTCCAGCTTCTGGGCGTCGAGCAATTCATTTTGTTTTGCTCTGTTGGCTTTGAAGATACCGAAGGCTGCGTCGAAGCGTTTTTCGGCATCGTCTTGGACATGTTGGTAGCTGTCTTTGTCGCCGCCACCATCCAAGAAGGCCTCGAGTTCCTTGTCCATGTCTTCTTTGTTCAACTCTCTAAAACGAACGCGGATGGCGGTGACTTGGTCCTTAATCTTCATTACGTCAGGATCTTGGACAATCTCCTCGAGCATAGCGGCCAACTCTTCTTTGGTCTTTCCTTCAACCTCCAATGCAACTTCTTCTGCCTCTTCTTCATCGACTTCCTCGTTGGTCACGATTTCGGGAAGCACCTCTTCGGTCGCGGCGACCTCAGCAGGGATTACCACTTCTTCAACTGGCTTGACCTCCTCGGCGATAGGCTGCTCCACCAAGGTCTTGACCTCGATGTCGATGCTGCCAGGAAGCGTTGTCGATTGATTTAATTTCTCAATTGTCATTTTCTCATTGCCACTGATGGCCTTAAGCTCTTTGTTTTCCATATTAATTCATTTTAGTAATTACCAGGGCATGTGCCCCGATACGAAGTTCACAAATACGAGCGCAAAAATAGTAATAAAAAGCAGACAACAAACGAACTTTAAAAAAATTTCTTTTGTAACTTTGGGCATTCAATTACAAAGCCAATCCATGCTCGACATCGACATCCAAAACACACTGTTTCAGCTTAGTTCATCTATCGGCCATGACGTGTCCGACATCAAACCCATTGCGGAGTCGGGATCAACACGACGGTATTACCGTATCATCACCCCAGAAAAAACCCTCATCGGCACCTACAACGCCAACATCGAGGAAAACGAGGCCTTCTTTTATCTGACTTCGCATTTCGGTCAGATGGGTCTTCCCGTCCCCAAACTCCTCGCTATCAATGCTGGTCGTGACTGCTATCTGCAATCCGACCATGGCGACTTGACGCTGTTTCACCGGGTGCAACAAACCCTTTCTGTTGGGCATTATGATGATGCCACCATCGCGCTTTTCAAACAGGTGCTGGAGCAGTTGGTGCGTTTCCAGACCGAAGGTCACCATGGCCTCGACTACAACAAGGTCTATCCTGTGCCATGCTTCGATACCGCCGCCATCATGGACGACCTCGACTATTTTAAATATTACTTCGTCAAGCCTCATGCAGAGATCGTCTTTAACGAGCAACGCTTCAAAACCGAATGCAACCGCCTTGCTGCCTTCATAGGCCAGGCTCCAAACGGCTTTTTTATGTACCGTGATTTCCAGTCACGCAACATCATGATTGATCACGATAAACCATATTTTATTGATTATCAAGGAGGAAGAAAAGGACCGTTGCAATATGATGTCGTTTCATTACTCTATCAAGTGAAAGCTCAAATGCCCCAATCGCTGCGTGACGAACTGGTGGAGCATTACAAAAAGACCCTATCGCAACGACTCGACCTGCGGGAGCTCGATTTCGACCGCTATTATCCCTATTTCGTTTACCTTAGGTTGCTGCAGGTGTTGGGCGCTTATGGCTTCCGTGGCCTCATTCAAAAGAAGAGCCATTTCATTGAGAGCATCCCTTATGCGTTGAAAGAACTGAAAGCATGGAATGAGACCCATCCTCTTGATGGCTACCCTGAATTGCAACACGTCATCCATCAAGTCGTCACCCAACTCAACCAGTACTTCTCACCTCTCAATTCTCACCTCTCACCTCTCACCGTTACTGTCAACAGCTTCTCCTTCAAGAAGGGCTATCCCAACGACTTCAGTGGCAATGGCGGCGGCTTTGTGTTCGATTGTCGAGCCTTGCCCAATCCAGGACGAGAGCCACAGTTCAAGACCAAGACTGGTCGCGACTGGGAGGTGGCGGAGTATCTCAACGAGAAGCCTCAAACGCATCAGTTTCTAGAGCATGTAAAGGGCATCGTCGGGCAAAGCATCGACAACTATCTGGAACGTCATTTCAGCAACCTCATGGTCTCTTTCGGCTGTACCGGAGGCCAGCATCGCTCTGTGTTCTTTGCACAAAGCATTGCTGACTGGATCAGGGCCAGCTATCCCAACGTCATCGTCAAACTTAACCATATCGAACAAAAGATTCATGAATAAACGCACCGCCATGATCCTTGCCGCCGGCTTGGGTACCCGGCTGAAACAGCTGACCCACGACAAGCCCAAGGCCCTCGTTGAGGTCGGAGGCCGGACCCTCTTGGAACGCAATATCGACAACCTCATCCACAATGGCTTTGATACCATCATCGTCAACATTCACCATTTCGGCGACCAGGTGATCCGTTTCCTTGAGACACACCCTTTCGATGCCGACATCTACATCTCTGACGAGCGCGGACAACTCATGGATACCGGTGGTGGCATCGTGCAGGCACTGCCTTTCTTCCACGACACCCAAGCCGTCCTTGTCCATAATGTTGACATCCTCAGTGACATCCCGTTGCAAAGCCATTACGAGCAATTTCTGCAAAGCGACGACCAAGCCTGGCTCTTCACCCAAGACCGGAACACCACTCGCAAACTGCTTTTCAACGAGCAAAACCTCCTTGTTGGATGGAAAAACCTTAATGAAAACATCTTCAAATGGGTTGACAATCAACAATATACATATAAAGAATTGGCTTTCAACGGAATACATATCTTCAATCCAGCACTTTTCACCTCTTTCGAGTATCAAAGATACAGCATCATCGACCTCTATTTGCTTTTAGCCAAAGCCAACCCCATCCGCGCCCTCGATATCCACCCCACCTATTGGTTCGACATCGGCAAAATCGAAGACTTCGCCCAAATCTCCTCACATTTTTAACCTCTCAATTATCTACCGAGCTTTAAGCCCTAACGGGCTATCTCTAAATTCTAAATTCCCATGTCTTTCCTCTCCAACCTAATCGACTACATCACAGCCAGGGGCCTCCAAAACGAGGACCTCACGGTGGTGTTTCCCAACAAACGCGCAGCCTTTTATTTGAGAGAACAATTCAAGAAGGTTCACAAAGGCAATGTCTGGATGCCCCAGATGCTCTCCATCGAGGAGGCAGTATCGCAATGGAGCGGGATCCAGCTGGCCGACAGTGTCGATTTGCTCTTTGAACTCATCGCCATCGATTCATCCCTGGGGCACCAAGGCAACAGCATCACCACCTTTGGGAGCATGGCTAACCAGATGGCCAAGGACTTTGATGAGGTGGATCAATATGCTGTTGATGCCAGGCATCTCTTTTCCTATATATATGAGGAGAAGAAGATTGGCACTTGGCATCCCGGCGAGCAGATTAAGCCAAGGGAACAAGCCTATCTCGACTTCTTCAGACAGCTCAAGGACTATTACGACCAGCTGAGGCAACATCTGAGCAGTCAAGGCAAGGGGTATTATGGCATGATCACCCGTGCCCTTTCGGAACTTGACGCCGAAGCGCTGAGGCAGAAGACCGAGGGGCGGCATATCCTCTTTGCCGGATTCAACGCCCTAACCCCCACGGAGCAAAAGATTATCGACACATTGTACAAGAACGGCCAAGCTGAGGTTGTTTGGGACTTCGACCGCTATTATGTCGATGATCCGCTCAACGAAGCCGGTGTCTTTGCCAGGCAATACATACGTAAGGATGCTCCTTGGAAACCCACGGAGTTTTCCGACGATCTGCTTCACTCGAAGAAGGAGATCCACCTGGTGGAAGCCACAGGCAACACCATACAAGCCAAGGCTTTACAGAGCCTGCTTCAAGTCGATCCAGAAAACGATGCGACGATTATCCTTGCCGATGAGGAGTTGTTGATCCCTGTATTGAACTCGATTCCCGACGACGACAGACACCAGCATATCAATGTGTCGATGGGTTATCCCCTTTCGCAGACTGCGCTGAGCAATATGGTCAGTGAGTTTTTCACTCTCCATCGCAAAGGACGCAAGGTGGGCGACCGCGGCTGGTATATCTGGCCCATCCTCCGACTTCTCGACCTCGAGGTGGTGAAGGTCATCTTCACCAAAGAAGAACTCGAGCAAATCATCCAATACCAAGAGAAGATCCGGGAGGAATCGCTTTTCGTTTTTGACGAAGCCACCTTCAACAGTATCTGCACCAGCCCCGATCTTCAGCAGTTCATGAAGCTGATTGTCACGGACAAAGGCCAGCCCATGGATGCTGACGGCCTACTCGACGTGCTCATCAACCTGATGCGTTTCATCGCCTACAAGATCCAAAGCAAAGGAGAAAGCAACATCTTCCTGCTCAACCAGGTCAGCGAGACCGGCAAAGCCGTCAACCGTCTCAAGAACATCTTGACCCGTTACCAACGCTACGTCCACGACCTTGACGAGCTTGAAGTCCTTTATCGGTTGATCAACAGGAACATCGCCATCAAGCTCAATAGCAGCCACACTGACGGACTCCAGGTGATGGGCATCCTCGAGACCCGTAACCTCGACTTCGACTCCTTCTATATGGTTGGGGTCAACGAAGGCGTGCTACCCACCGACAAGTCGAACAACAGTTTCATCCCCTTCCTGATCCGCAAGGAATGCGGGCTTCCCGATTACAAGGAGAAACAAGCCGTTTATGCCTACCACTTCTATCGTCTGCTTCAGCGGGCCAACAGGATGCATTTCATCTACAATGGCAACGGCAACGACAGTGGCGGTGAACCCAGCCGTTTCCTGATGCAGCTCCAACACGAGCTCGCCATGCGCAACCCGGGTATCACCATCGTTCATGAGTCATTCATCAACCGGGCAAACAACGACGAGGGTCCTTCCTTGTTGACGGCCCAGAAACACGCTAGCGACCTCCGCGACCTGGCGCCAACCTCGCTCTCAAGCTACATCAGCTGCTCTCTCAAGTACTTCCTCAGGTACATCATGAAGATCTCCGACGAGCATCTCGACGAATCGGCCCAAGAGAACGACCTTGGCACTGTCATCCATGAGACCTTGCAACAGCTGTACTCCGATCATCTCAACACCGTGATCGACTACGATCGGCTCACCAAAGTGATTGAGCCGACCTTGCAATCCAAGCTGGATCAGGCTATCAAACGCCATTACAAGCAAGGGCTTTCCAACGTGGGTTTCAACTACCTCAATCAGATGGGTCTCAACGACATGCTTAAGAAATACCTGAAGTTCGAGAAAGACTGGGTGAAGAATCACGATCTGGTCATCACCCATGTGGAACATGAACTGCAACACGATGTCGTCATCGACGGGCACACATTTCATCTCAAAGGCACCGCAGACCGTATCGACCAGAGCAATGGCATGGTCCGCATCATCGATTACAAGACCGGCACGGTCAAAAACGACTATGTCAAAGTCCCCAAACAGGTCGAATGTCTTGACGACATCCCCGAGAAGGCTCTTCAACTCATGATGTACAAATACCTTTATCTCAAGCAACATCCCGAGACCGACCCCGACACCGTCACCGCCTCTATTTTCGGACTCCGGTACGATCAGATTGTCTTTGACCTCAAGGTGGACAACCCTGATTTGAGCGGGCACTTCATGGAGACCATGGACCAGCTTCTCTCCGAGTTGCTCCCCGAGCTTGTTGACGAAAGCATCCCCTATCAACAGACCAGCGACCCTGAGGGCAAGCCTTGCAAGATCTGTGACTTCAGAGGTATTTGCGTCAATAACGCAAGAGAAGCATTACTGGAAGATGATCACTGAACCCGCCATGATACTTCGGACCAAGGTAAGTGCGGTTCAGTTTTTGCCCTTGATAGGTGTTGTCTTCCTCCAGCAAAAAGCCTTCATGGATTATTCGAGCATCACTTGAAGTACAATGTAGCATATCATTGTTTAACAATGATTTGGTTACGATAATCTGATCGATAACCATCCAGGATTCCTGATATTTCAAGGTCCCTTTGAAGCCCAAATCTTCAGGTTTGGCAAAGAGGTTGACGAGCAGGTCGTCATCGTCACATTCCGATGGATGTCGTGCTCCAAGGATTTCGTGGATACAGGGTGCATCGGGGGTATCGTTGAAGTCGCCCATCACGATGATTTTGGGCAGATTGTCGGCTGCGTTGACGATGGAGTCTATCTTCTGCCTGAGTAGTTTGGCTGCCCAGTTGCGAGATTCTTCCGTTTCCCGTTCGCCCCGGTATTTCGAAGGCCAGTGGTTGACGAAGCAATGCACGGTATCCTTGCGGTAGTCGAAGAACTTGGCGTAGAGGATGTCGCGCGAGATCATCGCCGAGTCCTCTGGGTTACGATACGGGATGGCTTCGCTGTAGATCAGCTGGAAGCGGTCTTTGGAATATACGATGGCTGGGTCGATGCCCCTTCGGTCGGGACCTTCGTAATGCACCCATCGGTAGTTGAAGCGCTTGAGTGGAGTTTGAGCGAAAAGGGCATTCAGCACATAGTCGTTTTCCACCTCGCAGACGCCCATGATGCCGATAGGTTGTTGTTGCGAGAAGCGCAGGATGGCTTTATAGAGGTTGTTGCGTTTCCGGTAGAATCGCGACAAGGTCCAATGCTGTCCTCCCGTCTCGGTATAATCGTTATAGGTTCTGGTGGAATCCACAAAGGGGTCGAAAAAGTTCTCCAAGTTCCAGAAGGCCACCAGCACCGAGTCGGGAGGTGTTTCAGGGGCGTTCACACAGAGGCTGCCCATCATCATCCAGAGAAGCAAACCAAGTTTCATGATTTTATTTTTGATACAAAGATAGTGATATTATTTAAACAAACAATGGAAATAGAATAAATATTGTTAAAAATCGGTCAAATTGGAAAAATATTCCTATCTTTGCATACTTATGAACCGAATCTTTCAGTTGAACGATGATGATTACAGCTTCCCACCGGCGAGCATGGCGAACCGGCAGGGTTTGTTAGCGTTTGGTGGTGATTTGTCGCCGAACCGTCTCATCGTGGCTTATGCCAACGGCATCTTTCCATGGTACAGTGAGGGTGAGCCTATATTGTGGTGGTCGTTGGATCCCCGATTGGTGATTAATCCCGGTGAGATGCGTGTCTCGAAGTCATTGAGGCACACCATACATTCCGGGCGTTTTGAGATCCGTATTGACACTGATTTCGAGGGGGTGATGCGGCATTGTGCCAATACGCCTCGCGATGGGCAGATAAGCACGTGGATCACTGATGACATGGTTGAGGGTTATGTCCAGCTTCATCGCATGGGGTTGGCGCATTCGTTCGAGACCTACTGCGAGGGTGAGCTTGTGGGCGGGCTTTATGGGGTTGCTCTTGGCAAGCTCTTTTGTGGCGAGTCGATGTTCCATAGTATGACTGATGCCTCCAAGGTGGCCTTTTACTATCTCCATCGTTTTTTGGTAGAGCATGGTTTCAAGCTCATCGACTGTCAGCAGGAGACCAACCATTTGGTCAGTCTGGGAGCTTACACCATCGACCGGAAGGACTACCTCAAGCAGATCAAGGAGTTGGTGGCCGAGCCGACGTTGAAGGGCAACTGGGGTGATGGTACAGCAGAAGAAATTGATATCAACATAACTCAAGCTGATGAGGCAAAGTTCAGGGCATACAACCTGGATGCCGACTTGGCGTTAAACTCTGACGATAACTACTTTTAATGGAAATGGAAGAAAAGATCAAGGAAGCGGCACGCATCCTCTCACAAGCAAAACGCATCGTCGGCTTCACTGGTGCCGGCACTTCGGCCGAGAGCGGCATTCCCCCATTCCGTGGGCAAGGGGGAATTTGGAACAAATACGATCCTAACGCGCTTGACATCGAGAACTATTACCGTCACACGCAGGACTCGTGGAACATCATCCGCGAGGTGTTTTACAACTACTTCAACAACGTAGAGGTAAAGCCCAATCCCGGGCATGAGATCTTGGCCAAGTGGGAGAAAGAAGGTCGGTTGAGTTGCGTCATCACGCAGAACATCGACGACCTTCACACGGTGGCGGGCAACACGAAGGTCTATGAATTCCACGGCAACATGTCGCGTTTCGTCTGTACCAAATGCGGCAGCAAGTTCCCTGCCCGTGAGATGCAGCTCACCGAGCGTCCGCCTCATTGTGAGAAGTGTGGAGGTTTGTTGAAGCCCGACTTCATCTTCTTCGGTGAGGGAATCCCTGAGGATGCCTATTACGGTTCTGTCAACGCTGCCGAGCAATGCGATGCCTTTGTCATCATCGGCACATCTGGTCAGGTGAGTCCAGCCAACATGATTCCTGGCATCGCCAAGCGTCACGGGGCCAAGATCATCGAGATCAACTTGGAGCCTTCCACCTACACGAATTACATTTCCGACATCTATCTCCAGGGCAAGTCAGGTGAGATCCTCCCCCAGATTGACGCTTTGATGCAATAGTTTGTTTAGGTTGCTTCGTCGCTACGCTCCTCGCAACCCGAAGGCTCACCGACCGAACGGGAGGTAATGACGTACCCGACCAAGGGCTACCGAGCTTTAAGCCCTATCTGGCTATCTCTAAATTCTAAATCCTAAATTCTAAATTCTCACCTTTCACCTCTCTTACTGAGGCGAGAGGACCAGACGCACCGACTGACCGTAGCCGCGATTGTAGCCGTAGCTAGTGCCGAGGCTCGAATTGCCGAAGTACACGTACCACGCGCTGCTGCTATTGTTGCAGGACGCCGACCAGTAGTTGCCGAAGCTACCCACATTGTAGACAGAAGTCCCGTTACGGTAGCCCGCGGCAGGCAGGAAAACTGCACCGTGCTGTTCAAGGGTAGCCCACTGAGTGGCAGTGATGGTATTGCTGGAGTAACTTGCACCTAGTGAATTCGTGCTACTCAATGAATAATAGGAACTCTGCCAATCGTCGGGCAAGAGAATAACACCATTGACATTGTTCACTGTTGCTTTGGCGTAACGGATACCGCTTGATGTATTGCGCGTATTGAACACATATCTCCATTCTTCATGGGTCAATGTACGCCAGGTATGGGTCGTATTGCCTCCGTTACTGATAGCATTGTAGCCCCAGTCAGCTTGACCTGTCTGGTCATATAAATTATAGGTGTAGCTGCCGTAGGCATAATAGTCGCTAGAGGTTGTGCTCGTACTCCAAGGTTGGTAACAGACCGCACCGTGGTTATATCCACTAGTGCCCCAGCCGAACAAATCAATCCAGTCACTATACGTTTGCGAGATGTTCGTGTTGGCATCGCCAACATAGTCCCACTGGTGCTCCGCAAATTGCCAGGTTTTGGTTGAAGCTCTGTACTGCAAGTTGCCCTGCGAAAACCAAACCTGTAGCGAGGGACTCACCGAAAACAATCCAGCGATGGCTCCAGTTGGAGCTGTTGGTGGTGTTAGCGTAGTGAAACTCACTTCAGAGCCATAGGCTGTGCCAGCACTGTTCTTCGCGTAAGCTCTAACGTAATAGGTAGTGTTGGCTGTCAAGCCCGTCATGTTCACAGTGTAACTGCCCGTTCCTGTTCCGCTGCTCGCATGGCTGCTGCTCGTCGTGGGATTGTGGCTCGTGCTCCAACAGATTCCCCGCTCTGTCACATCGGCGTTGCCGGTGGCGGTTACATTGCCTCCACCTGTGGCCGTAGTCTGCGTGATGTTAGTTACGTCACTAGTGGTCACCGTCGGAATCGTCACGTTTTGCAAGGTGGTGAAACTCACTTCAGAACCATAGGCAGTGCCAGCGCTGTTCTTTGCGTAAGCTCTCACGTAATACGTTGTGCCTGACGTCAACCCCGTCATGTTCACGGTGAAGCTACCCGTTCCCGTTCCACTGCTCGCATGGCTGTCACTCGTCGTGGGATTGTGACTTGTGCTCCAGCAAACCCCTCGCTCAGTCACTTCAAATTCATCATCCACTACAACCTCTCCTCCACAAATTGCAGAATTGTCCGTTACATCAGTAACCTCAAGTGTCTTAACTGTTGGCAATGACGGAGGAAGCGTCTGCAACGAGTCCACGGCAGTAAATTCGGTCTGGAACTTGTTTGACACTTTGATGCGGTAATAATACACCATCCCCGGCAACAAACTATCGGCATGAGCCGTATAGCTTTCTTCCTTCTTTGTGGCTTCATAGCTACTCAGATCCCCCATATCCCGACGAGTACTTAGCTCAACCGCGGCTTCAAACTTTCCCTCAAACTCGACATCAAACAAAAAATCGGCAGATGTACTGGCTACCGACACCGTACAGTTCTTTACCTGGGGCTTGCTCTGAGGCACGTCATGATCCTTCCTGCAACCCAACAAGGCTACAAGTCCCATTAACATGATGAATATATATGCTCTCTTTCTCATGACAATTCCGATTTATCTCTTTTTCCAACAATACCCGATTCCGATTTTACCCTCTATGGTCTTGAAGTTGGTAGTGACCGCATCGAGCCTCAACACAAGCCCTTTTAGATTGAGCTGAAGTCCAACCGTGGCATCCACTCCGCTGTAGCTGTCATCCTCAACTTTTACCAACGAGCCGTCTGTTGTGGACCAGCACTTCACCCTGGCTCCATAGCCGACACCCACGCTGAGGCACAAGGGACCAGTCAATCTCTGCATCATGCCCGCCATGATGGAATAGCGCAAGGAGCTTGTAGCACCGGTATATTCGGGCATCTCTCCGTCAACCAAGCCATCAGCACCGCAACTGGAAACATAGTTCAATGCCTTGAAATTGAAGTTGCTCATCGCCGTGACGAACCAGCCCATGCGGTTCACCGAACCATAGGTGAAACCAAACGAAGGCTGAGGGGCAAGACTGCTCGCCACATTCAAAGTGGCATAATTAACGCCTCGTTCCAGAACGGGAGCTATCGGCACTTCATGGTCATTTGCCTTTTCGTCCTCACCGTCAGTTTTCGCGACATCAACAAGAACCGTTTCCAACCGCTCTTCCACTACCAAGGCCTTGTCCTCCTCGATGAGGATGGTTTTTGTCAACGGGACCCATCCCTCCTTCTCAATGCGAAGCTCGTGTTTGCCTATGGGCAGGTCGTTGAGCTGCATCGGGGTCTCCCCGACCATTTTGCCATCCACATACAGCTTGGCTATCGATGGCGTGGACGACACCACGAGTCTTCCCGTGATCGGGGTCGGTGGATCCAAAACGATGGTCTGCCCTGTCATGTTCTCCGTGATGGTCTTTCTCACCACAGAGCTTTTATGGTTCTCCTTCCGGCATTCGATCAGGTAATTGCCAGATTCCAGGTCGCCCGTCCATTGGCGGATTCCCTTGAACTGCTCGTTCACATAGATCTCGGCATCCTCATCAACTTGAAGCGTCACTGTTGCGTAGTTTGCCATCATGTTCACATTGAGTGTGAAAGTCTCCTCGTCGGGGATTGTGACCGTCCGTTCGTACGGTTTATACATGGGATGGACGATACGCACCTTGTGTTCTCCGCTTGAAAGCTTCATCGGGGTGTCGATCACGTTTTTGGAAGCGGCATTGTCGATGAACACGGAGGATTGCGACAGGATGGCTTTGTCGCCTTCCACCTTAAGGTAGCCGTAGGATGGATGAAGGGTGACTTCCACCATCGTCTTATTCTTGACGTCTTTGACTTCCACCACTCCTGCTTTGGTGTGATAGTCTAGCAATTCCACACGGTAGGTGTATTTGCCAAAATCAACCAGTTTCTGGGCCACTCCGTCTTCATCCACTGGCCATGGCATGTCATTCACCATCACCAAGGCATTCTTTGGAGTGACTTTGAAAACCAGGAATTGTTGTGTCACGGCGGGTCTCACCACCGTCTCCACTGTGCCTGTTGAAAGCACCATCTCGTAGGTACGCTCAGCTTCGATCTCCACGGGGAAATAATAGTCCCTCAGCACCCCCAGCTGTTGGTGTTTGATGGTGATCTTTCGGAGTCCATGGGGCACCCACACCCAGATTTCGCCATATTCCTGTTTGGTGTCAACGATGCCCAGGGAGCCGCCTTCGAAGAGGAATCCATGTTGGGCAGTCACCACTTTGATCAAGGCGGCGACATCGCCGTTTTGGTCGATACGTTTTCCGTCGAGGCTCGATGCGCTCATGTCGTTCGGTAGCGCCCGAAACGATTCGACGGATAGTTTTTGTGCGTTCAGCAAGAGAGCCGATGACAGCAGGAGAAACAAGAGTAAAAGGCTTTTTCTCATGGGGGCAGATGATTACAATCTGCAAAGATACGTGTTTTTAAGATATTAATCACGCAAATCCAATTCTTCTTTGGAAAGCCCCGTCAGTTCACTGACGACCTTTATGGGCATTCCTTGAGACAACATTTTTCGAGCTGTTTCCTTTAAGGCTTCGATTCTTCCTTCAGCTCTTCCTTTAACTTTACCAATTTCAATACCTTCAGCCCTTCCTTCAACTTTACCAATTTCTATTCCTTCTGTCCGTCCGATTTCAATTCCTTCTGCTCTCCCAATTTCTATTCCCTCCGATCTTCCGATCTCGATGCCTTCTTCTTTTCCTTCGGCATGGCCTTTCTCCTTCGATTCGCGCATCAACGCTCGTTCCACCCTAACATCATCAAGGTTCTTCTCATACACATAACGCTCTGTTTCGCTCATTCCCTCCACCTCCATCAACTTCACCGCCTTGCTTATCAGCGGGTCTGCGAGCATCTCCTTCGGGACCTCTTTCGTCTTCGCATTGATTTCCGTCAAAAAACGCAGCCACAGGTTGAGCATCCGTTTTTCCGACGAATTCTTCGGCTTGAACTTCGGCAATTCGATGAAAGCGATGTGCAGTCCTTTGATGACCTTCTCCGAATGACGTTCATGGACAAGCTGGTAATAATGGTAGTACTCGTCCGTAGGCAGATCCGTTTCGAAGATGTCGTTGACGATGTTGAGAGAATATACTGGTTGTAGGAGGTTGTAGTCGTTTCCGCTCTCCAATTGTGTCACATAGGCTTTCGAGGCGTTGAACAGAACTCGCGATTTAAACTCCTCGCTCCATACCATCTGCATCTCCACCAGGAACTTGCGGCCAGCCTTGTCGGTGCATTGCACATCGACGATGGAGTAGTTCAAGTCTTGCTTGATGGGTAGGAGTTCCGGACTGACATATTCGATATCTGCTATCAGCTCATCATCTTCAAGTGGCAATAACGCATTCAAAAAACTCAGCATCAACTCCTTGTGCTGGGCAAACACCTTCTTAAAAGTGACATCGTAACGGGGATCACAATACTTCATATCGATTCAATTTTTCTGCAAAGATAGGGAAATTATTTCTATTAATACAAAAATATTGAAATTTTTTCTAAAACATTGGGGTTTGTCATCGTTATTTTTGGTCTTAGGAAAATCAATTGTCGCTTCGCGGCCTGCACAAAACATATCGTCGCTTTGCGTCATTGCGAGCGAAGCGAAGCAACCCAACCTGAACGGGTTATGTCCATTGTCAATTCAGGTTGGGTTGCTTCGTCGCTATGCTCCTCGCAACCCGAAGGCTCGCGGCCATCAAATTATGATAATCACAACTCTGACAAAACACCAACCCCTTGTTTTTCTTTACTATAGTTAAAGACAACAATTGGTTTTTCCACCCCAACCAACGAATCATCTGAAACAAAACAGATACTTTCATTTGGAAACAAGTGGTCAAACCGTTCATACACATTGTTTTCCCACGAAATGTACTCTTCGTCAAAGTGATAAACCTCTTTAGGAACAATTTCAATTATATGGGTCAAGACTTTAGGGTCAAACTCATATCGGACCTTAATGATTGGAATACGCTTAATTAAAACGTTTATCTCTTTTATTACAAATTCTCTAGAATTCATCTTAGTATTTCATTAAAATTGGGATAATCATTTTCGAAAGGTTAATGGAACATTTGCTCCTTGAAGAATCCACTATAGTATCACTGTAATCCGTTAATTAGATTTCATCGGCTAAAACTTTATTTTCGCAGCAAAGATAGGGAAATTATTTCAATTAATTCAAAAATATTGAAATTTTTTCTAAAACATTAGGGTTTTGTCATCGTTGTTTTGGGTCATAGGAAAATTAATTGTCGCTTCGCGTCATATGCCAAACTAATCACCGCTTCGCGTCATTGCGAGCGAAGCGAAGCAACCCAACCAGAACTATCAAAGGCTTGAACCGGTTCAGGTTGGGTTGCTTCGTCGCTATGCTCCTCGCAATGACTTACCCGCCCAAGCCACCTCTCACCTTTCAATTTTCACCTTTCACCTCTCTTACTGAGGCGAGAGGACCAGACGCACCGATAGACCGTAGTAGCGATTGTTGTAGTAGGCAGTGTTGGTGTTCGAATCGTTGAAGAGCACGCGCCACGCGTCGTCGCTATCGTCGTAGGACGCTGACCAGTAGAGGCCGTAACTACCCACATCGCTGACAGAAGTCCCGTTCCGGTAGCCAGCGGCAGGCAGGAAAACGGCACCATACTGTTCAAGGGTAGCCCACTGAGTGGCTGTGATGATATTGCTGGAGAAACCAGCACCTGTACTCAATGAATAATAGGAACTCTGCCAATCGTCGGGCAAGAGAATAACACCATTTCTATTGTTCACCTTTGCCTTGGCGTAACGGATACCGCTTGGGGTATTGCGCGTATGGAATACATATATCCATTCTTCATGGGTCAATGTGCGCCAGGTATGGGTCGTGTTGCCTCCGTTGCTGATGGCATTGTAGCCCCAATCAGCTTGACCTGTCTGGTCATATAAATTATAGGTGTAGCTGCCGTAGGCATAATAGTCGCTATAGGTTGTGCTCGTACTCCAAGGTTGGTAACAGACCGCACCGTGGTTATATCCACTAGTACCCCAACCGAACAAATCAATCCAGCCACTATACGTTTGCGAGATGTTCGAATTGTCTTCGCCCACATAGTCCCACTGGTGCTCCGCAAATTGCCAGGTGTTGGTTGAAGCTCTGTACTGCAAGTTGCCCTGCGAAAAATACACCTGCTGGGTTGCACTCACTGAGAACAAGCCGTCGATGGCTCCAGTTGGTGCTGTTGGTGCTGTTAACGTGGTGAAGCTCACTTCAGAGCCATAGGCCGTTCCAACGCTATTCTTGGCATATGCTCTAACGTAATA